>Ga0194115_10003389_pt1 | contig 18001 bp, 18 predicted proteins | sample TA2MahsurfametaG_3_FD_148656 | JGI IMG/M metagenome (GOLD analysis project Ga0194115, IMG submission 148656) | Freshwater microbial communities from Lake Tanganyika, Tanzania - TA2015002 Mahale S4 surface | ecosystem: Environmental > Aquatic > Freshwater > Lake | place: Tanzania: Lake... | reverse complement strand
TCGGTATGTAAGCCCAATCCCCGAGATTTGCTCAGGTTGACGCGGTGATCCATCGCTCTCATGGAAGTTGTGACAGAGGCACTTCTTCGTAGTCGACCGTATCATCCAGCTCGTCAAGCATACAAGCGGCTCATGATAGCTTAAAAGCGATCAACTTCTGACGCTGAACTGAGCGTCCTCGACCATTCTGGTTCAGTTGGCTTTGATTTACTGTCTTTCGAAAGCAAGGAAGTCTTTCGAGTTCCCGACGACATAGAAAAACAATGTCCGAGTTGTTCAGCGACGATGTTTATCCCGATCAACTCTATTCCGAGCGTCAATCACGTATTTTGGTTACAATACCTAGATTCAGCGGGTCGCTCTCTGTGCTCGGGTCTACTGCCATTATATACATCATCCTGAAAGATCATAAGAAAAAACTACGCCGACTGTACCATCGGCTACTCTTGACATTCAGTTTCTTCGATGTTGTGACATCTATCAACTATGCCCTCGCCTCCGTGGTAGTTCCCAAGAATACACCTGGAGTATGGGGGGCCTCTGGGACTGTTGCCACATGCGAGGCTAGCGGCTTTGTCATGCGTTTCAGCTTCGCCTTGGGCGTCTACGGCACATTTTTGTGTGTTTACCATCTGCTTGTTCTGAGGTATCGAATACGGGAACAGACGCTCGCCACGCGTGTCGAACCAGTTGTGCATACATTGGCAATTGGATATCCGGTTGTTATGGGAAGTATCGCATTACGCAAGAACTTGTATAACCCTGGAAATGTTAGCGTTGGCTTCTGCTTCTTAAATTGTTTTCCGATGGATTGCTTGCGGAACGAAGATATTGAATGTGAACGCGGTGAGGATTATGCGGGATGGGCGGCTGTACATGGTTGTTTCTTTGTCTTTTTTTTCGTGGTGGTGATTGTATCGTCCGTGTTGACTGCGCAAACAGTCCGAAGGCGAGAATTGGAAGGTCAAAGGTGGTCCATTTCGAACGCTAGTAGTCGTGTGAGAATCAAGGAGAGCGTGATACAGGCATCTCTGTACGTCGTGGCCTTCTTCGTAACCTATAGCGGGTATGGGTTGCAACTGGTGATCGGCAGAAAATCTGATGCCATCAAAGAGAACCGTACGATGTTCTTTGCACTCTCCACCTATATTAGGATATTCCTACCGATACAAGGGTAAGTCCACTTCTTCGATCGCTCTCGAGGTAGAAGGCTAGTTTCTCATCGTCGATCTTGCACATCAGGTTCTGGAACTTCTTCATTTACGTCCGTCCCAGATACAATGAAATACGAAGAAGACGACCTGAGATGTCGGCGTTTTCCATCTTGCATGCCGTCTTGACAGGTGTCTCAATGGCAACCTTTTTGACCCCCCGTGCGGTAGATCGTGTGAGCCCAAACTTTTCGTTTCCTGGCGTGAATGGATCAGTGGGAAGCGTTGACGGTGCACACGACATCGATCGTGGTCTAAGTACAGTTGATGAAGAAACCGTTGCAATAGATGATTTCTATACACCAGAGATAGAAGCAAGCGGCCTTCTCAACCACAAGCAGCGGAGACTAAGCATGGACCACTCCGAGAGTATAGTCGAATCTGTGGAAAGTTCTGATGTGTGCAACGAGATCGTATCTCTACAACATGCGAAGGGGCAGGTGGCAGCGACTACTGCCCAAGAAAGACTCGCAAAATAGAGTGCAATGTCGGTGAAGAAATTCTAGAATCTAGATGTCTTGAAAGCGACGTAGACTTCGGTAGACCGCAAGTCGTTTACAAGTATCTTTCGCTGCATGATACTGAGGATGGAGTCTTCCGTGAAGGGATCGGCAAGTCGTGTTCTGGGTGTCTTTCTGGCAGACATAAGCCAAGTATTTGCCTCGCTTCGCCAACTGATGTTCTGTACCGTAACGATGCCTACAGCGTGGACCATGCGTCGTTATGTGTCTTCCCTCGTCGAGGTTGTTCAGTATGTATAAAGACCGACCGGTCACAGCTTTGAATGGATCGACGTCCGACCAAGGTCAGCTCACTGTTACAAAGTCGATGATGTACTCTTTTCTTCGACGACTGGCCCTTCACGAGTCTACATAAATGAGCAACATATGTTTCAGATCAATGGACATAGTGGGGATACCTAAATCTTCTCGCGCGACGTCTAATGCACGCTCTCAGAGTAAGAATGGCTGCGATTCACTTAGTCTTCCGACTTATCATCCGGAGCGACCTTGTTCCACCCACTCTCGTCAGGCTTCTCGGCTCCTTTTTTATATATCCCCTGGTAGTCTCGTACCCTGCACTTGTTTTTCTTAGGCCCTGAGCTTTCTTCAAGAGGATTCTTGAACCCCACAGGTTTTTGTCCCACATCCTTCGATGTGGACAGCTTCGTTACGGGGCGTTTTGGTTTCTCCTTGGCCTGTGACCCCGTCGCCGAATCTTTTGTGATGCGTACGGATGGTTTCTCTACATCACCTTCACGGGCCTTTTTCGCTTTATCCTTTTTGATCTTCTGGAGCCATTCACCCTCTTTTGGCTTTGTCTTCTCTAATTTTTTCAGTAACCAAACAAGATTATCCTTTTCTGCCGTGCGATCAATAACCCCATTATTTTCGGGACGACCGTCGCTATTGCGTGCAAAAATTAAGTCGTTCGCCATACATTTCTCTCGTTCTAGCAGACCGATACTCCCTGTCTTGGGATCAAAGTAAATAATTTTCGCCCCCTCTCCACCGTCACCATCTTGAGGGGGTGGCTCATCTTCTTCTTGGTCGTCCTTTGGCGGCCCAGCAGGATTGTCACCTTCTACCCCTCTAGTTTTCTTTCCACTCTTCGATTTTTTCTTTTCCTCTCCAGCTTTCCCTTTGGAAAGAGTATTGGAACCCTTCGATTTTGATCCATGCTTGTCTGGTACCTTCTCAAGGTTTTCATCCACGACTACCTCGTCGGTATCTGACTCGACGAGAAGGTCGGGTTCGTTGGAACGATCAGGTCGCGCTTCATCCTGGTAGACGGACACGCACTTCGTCATGAGCTTCATCAAGCCAAGGTCGGACATGATGTCAACAAATGACTGCATTACATTCGAGTAAAATGAAATGATACTGAGGTGATTCTTGTCCAAAATACCTTGTAAAGGCCCATTCGTCATTTCCTGGATGAAGTCCCGGTTCGTGAGCATGATTTCGTAGGCCCGAAGTCCATCCTGAATTAAGACTGCACCCAATTCAAATTTGTCGTATCCTACTTTATCCACGTTCGCGCGAGTCTTTGGACAGAAAGTGGCCACAGTCTTTTCAGCCAACGTCATTTGTTCTATCCAATTCCCCAGGCCACGGCGACCTTCGGCGGTCACTTGGGTTGTGGAAATATTGCCATTTTCAAAAAGCCTCTGTACTTGTAGGGATGCCAGGGCAAGACCCTGGAGTATCTTGACGAGCCGATCATCAGCCTCACGAGCATTCAATACCCCATCGGGATCTAAGTATGACTTGTAGGCCTTTAGGAATGACGCCTTCCATTCCAACAAGCCCTCACCAGTTTGGATGGAGCCGACATCCTTCAATAGCTGCTCAAGTTTCTGGTCGGACTTCAACGGATTCTCCGACATGGTGAAAAATTGTTGTCCTTTTCTGAGGTACCTATTCTAGCAATTGCAATAGGAGTGTGTAGGGGAAAGGCGGATCAACTGTCTATATTTTCGCGAAAAGCAGGGAAGGATTGTCGGCCTCTGCTGATGGCGGCTGTCGACATATGCCCTAGGCCCTTTCTTTTGAACATACCCGTTTTTGAACAGTCATTTGCTTGCAGCGATTCATTGATTAACAGTAAAATAGTAGATCGAATGACGGCATTTAGTTTGGGCCTTTGAGGACCAAATTCCCACTCCGACGGTCACTGTTGGACTGAACCGTTGCTTCCATCAGCACACAAGAGTCACATGTTTGGCTACAACCTGTTCTAACTGTAAAGCAATTCACCATGTCCTCAATAGCGTCAGAAGATCCTGATCCTGCTCTAATCGACACTGAAGAACAGGAACAAAAACCAGTCACGGATGATACACTCACGGATCGGCCGATCTGTAAGGTACGGAAGTCGACCAATGCGTCGAACAACAAGACGAAGAAGGATAGGAGTCAGTTTCGGGGCGACCAAAAGTTAAAGGATCTGTTGGCAAATGCCGATGAAATTCAGTCCATCGAACACTTTACGTATTGGAAGGATGAATTTCTAGATACCTTCCGCGATTATTTGAATGGAGAGGAAACGAGTAACGCTCGAGAGACTGATGAGGCTCTCTACCAGCGAATGCAGAAGTTGGCCAAGATTTGTATTCGTCTGAAGGAACTCTGTAAGGATGGGAGTATTACCCTTGAGGGATGCAACGTCAAGGGACAGCGTGCTGTGAATGAATTCTTGGCAGAATTGTCTGGATTGGAAACGGCGATGAGTTCCTATTTCCCCAAAACAGTTGAGGATGAAATTACCGTCAAGTACAACAAATTCAATTTGGCAGCAGTATTGATAAGGGATGGCTTTCGAGTTTATGATTTGATGATCACGACCCGTGACTTTATGATCTCCCTGCGAGATAACGAAATGAAGTCTGAACGTGTCTTTCAGAGGAATCAAAAGAAGGTCTTACAGTTTTATCTCAACGAGGTTGATTCCTTCTGTGATTGTTTGGCAGATTTGGGCATGTACAAACTAATGTGTAAATGTGTCGAATTGTACAAGATCCGTCCTCGGAATCGGAAAAAGAAACCCTTCGATCGAAGTACGATGGGTCCATTAAGTGATACCGATGATGACAACAGTACGAATAAGGGACGGATGTTCCGCCGCAGGAAATGCAACTTTCGTAGTATTATGGATCATGGCTGGACTAGTGGATTGACAGGAAATGAAGTAAAGGATCCGAATGAAGTCGAAGAGGAACCGAATGGACCATCGATGTCTAGCCAGTCAGGAAAGGAGGAATTACCGGACCCTACCAAACCGAATGAATGGATCTACTACTATGATCCTGACAATAATTGTATTGGGAAAATTCCTCGCAAAAAGGCAGTCGGTGAAGGGTTCATCATTACTACGGATGGATCTGGGAAGGAACAGCAAGATAATGCCATACTGGACTGGGATGGACCAGAATTGAAAACGAAATTGATTTGGGCCATGAAGGATGCATGTAAGAGCAAGGGGAAAAATGGTACCTAGAGAGAGAGAGATGGATTCAGGACTCGAACAGGTAAAACTCCATGTTTTTTCGGGTGGGGGGAGAGAAATCGAAGAATAGAAATAGTCTGAAAAACAAAACTAGAATAATCGGGCATCGATACCTGCATCCTCTACTACTGTAGCTTTCGTCGTTTGGCGAATTCCGCCATGTAGGAATCAAATTGATAGATTCCTGTATGGTCAAACATAACCATATATTTGTCAATCCACAATATTTTTTCCTTGTATTCGGAATCCAATTGGGACAATAACGAGGCAATCGATGCTTCAAATGTTTCTTTGGTCGTAACGTTGGCCAGATATGATAGTTTCCTCCATGGTACGAAATTCGGTAAAATCTCATATTGGTAAGGATCCGTAAAGATTGGGACAGTACGGGATAATAGTAAATCCATTACTCGATTCGAACCGAAGGTATCTCCCCTTGGATGGAACCCATACCTAGCTTGACCTATCGATGGACATTGATCACCCTGACCACATGCTGCGACAGAGTACCGTGTAGGATGATGATCATCATCATCTTTTCGCAGTAACCATCGACAGATATTTTCCCTATCTCGAAACTCGATCAACGTCGGACGGAAGGTCGCAATCAAAACAAAGTCATGTGTCTTCTGTATGTCTCCACGACAACCTCGTCCAACATAGAAACTGGGTATGTATGAGATTCCATCCTTTGGAATCGGAATCCTTCCTTCAAAGTTGATCAGATTACAATTCAGGAGATTGTGAATCTTTTTAGTCATCGGAGTAAGCCAATGGGAGATGACAACGACATGATCTTTTCCCTGATGTCTTTGAAAGTATTTTGATAACCCTAACTGTTCATTGGCATATTGAAAGGCATGACCAGGCCGTCGAAAACATCGTTCTGTCGTAACATTGAGTTGGATACATGTCTTTCGTTCCGACACTGCATTTAACATGAATGGTACAAAGAACAATCCGGCTTGATTCGGATCATATGTTCGCAGGGGGTGTCGTAATGATGCTTGATATAACCAATAATCATCTGAATGTTTTGATAGAGTATACTCTGTTTGGTCGTTGTTATTGGAAACAAACGTATGATTTTCCCAATTGAGATTACTTTCTGTGTAGACATAATAGGGGACTGTAAGTTTCAATTCCATTTTGGAAGTCGTGGACTTCGTCATAGTCTGAGGAGGTTCTCGTTCGAAGGTTTCGTTTACTACTAATGGGAGGATTCCGATAAGTTCCTCGTCATCTCCTCGTCCAACAATGGGAAAATGAAGCACAACATTCAAATACCAAAAGGACATCCAACCTCCAATCGCTACAACAAGAGCGAAAAAGATGTTGATACGGGCTGTCTTCCGGCACAATCGCATCCTTTGCATGGTTATTTCCAGACAGAAAGACTTGGAATCATGGCTTCTTAGGTCTCCGTAAATTGTTTGATCATCTATTCATCCCTACAATCCCCCTCACCATGACCTTCATTTCATTCAATGCAGATGGACTATCACTGCACAAAGACAATTACCAGCACTGGCGTTAGGTATGATGGAACGTTGTGTCGCTGTCGGCACATCTTCCAGCTTTTTACTGCCCGTAGTAAAGCCGTGACAGTGGGAAGTTCTTACCTCGACCACCTCGACTCCTTGACGATACTCGACCCACCCGACCTCACACACGAGCACTCACCTCCGATGCATACGTATGATACCTCCTGCAGCCGTTTTGGGTTATGTAGCGTGCGTTCACTACTACCTATCTTGAAGAGAGCCTGTTTCAATTCGATGCTCCGAGAAAAAGGTGCTAAAACCGTGACAAGCATTCTTTTCTATTCTGAACTCGTCTTTTAAAAAACATTCATAGCTACGTGATGAGAGTCATTACTTATTGCGATCCATCGCGCACTGGTGTCCCAACCCTCCCCGTCCACAGCAAGACCCCGCGACGAACTTCTTTACTCCTTGGTCTTTTTCTTCTCCTTCTTATCTTTCTTCTTTTTCTCTTTTTTCTCCTTCTTCTTGCTTGGTTGTTCATCACCGCTACTATCATCCTTGGCACGTTTCTTGTCACTACTTTCTGTTGCCATGGGTTGGTCGGTAGGAGGAGGACTAGATTCTTCCTTCTTCGCAGCCGCCACCGATGCAGCACCCGACGATCCTGCCAATTCGGGTGGTTTCGATTGACTTAGATCCTTATATCCTTCCAAAAAGTTCTTGGGAGTTTTTTCATTCGGTTTGCCATGCTTATCAAGAGTCCCTTCCTTAATCATAGATTTCTTTCGTTGGGCCATCGGTCCAAGACCCCATCGACGGGGGTAGACATCACGTTCCATAATGACACGTTTGATCTTGGCGACGACGCCATGATCGACTGTCGCCATGACAGCAGTAGTCATTTGAGCAATCGCAACAGCAATCGCTTCACCCTTCGTCGTCATCAAGACGACTTCATCATTCAATTCGATCCCATCCGCGAAACGAAGTAATCCTGGGATCATGAATTTCGCACCATAGCAAATAGCATTCACCGCAGAGTCCTTCACAACGATACGCTTATACTTTGTCAGGAGGACTTCAAGGGGCATAATGACACGTCGAAGGTAGGACTCATCCTTGGTAGTATCGTATACATGTTGTGCATCCAATACATCATGCATCGTCACCAAGTTGTCCGACTCCCCTAAAGCACCCGAACGGACACGTCGTAGTTCCTGCATATGTCCTCCGACGCCGGTGAGTAATCCCAAATGGACACATAGGGTACGAATATAAGTCCCCGCCTCACAGGAAACCCAAATAACACCCAAATTTCGTTCTGTATCGTATTCTAAAAGTTTCGATTCATAGATATTACGAATTCGTAGTTGACGTTTGACAGCACTAATCAATGGTGGTCGTTGGAAGAGTGCACCCGTCAATGTTTCGACACAACGTTGTACCTTTGCTGTCCCACAGGCGGCATGTAATCGGGCCACCGCCACGTATTCCTTCCCCGCAGACTGCTGAGATTTGACCAATCGTGTCGCACGATCAATACAGACAATCAAACAACCTGTCACCTTCGGATCTAATGTACCTGAATGTCCTGTCTTTTCGACTCTCAGGATCTTCTTAATCCAACTAACAACCTCATGAGACGATGGATTGGCTGGCTTATCAAGATTGATAATCCCATAACTCAAATGGTCCTTCAGAGGACGAGCTAGTGGACTGGAGCCACAGGGTAATGGTGTATAATGTGAGGTCCGAACATGTAGTTCATGATAGTTTTTCAATAGCAGAGGCCATTTGGAGGTATCCAATTTCGGTGTTGTCGAAGATGGAGCAATCATGGAGGTCTCACTCACTGCAGCGGCAGGAGCATCCGCGGCAGATCCATCTTCCTTCTTTCTTTTCTTTCGTTCCGAAACTCCCATTGTCTACTAGTGACAAAGGATTTTATTCCTGATACTAACAAAGTGTGGACTACGAAAGAATGGGATGAGAGACCTTTGGATCACTGAAGAGCCCAACGGAGATGAAGGGTGCAGGAGGAGGTTGTCAACACAAGAGCTTGTTTCACATAACCCCCAAAAAATCTTCCGACGAGTCGATTTCGGGGTGAGGAACAGAAACAGGCCCGAAAATGGATGGTGAGCAAAGTGGAGCACCCTACCGTACGAGCGACGCCCAGACCAAACAAATCTCGCCAATTTACAGTCAATCTAGTCCATCGGCAACCAATCTCGGCAAAAAATCCTCTCTAGAAAGGAATAGCTTTGTACGTCTACATCGATATTCCAACCCGAGAAAGATGTTTCTCTAGAAGGCAGATTGGAACAAGAATCTATTCAGCCTTGCTAGTATCATACCAGTATAGACGATTGAATTTCACAAACCATTAACTGTAAGGTACATCTAGGCGAGAACCTTCGATGACATGTTTTTTCTCGACTGATTCCATTTCATCATTTTCTTGGTCCTACTACCACGTTATTCTACAAACTTTGTTTCATCAATACCATCATTGTCAATTTTATGCGACCATATCCTTATCGAGTTGGAATCGATAACTGTAACGAGCCTCATCACTGATAAGGTACCGAACCTCGTTGACTAAATGTTCAATTTGAGCATCATCACACTCTACAGGTCCATCCCATCCCTCGGCATTGGAACTTGCACGCTTCTTCGAATGCAATAGATCAATCTCATAGCTTTCCAACCATACCTCAAAGACATTGTCTTCCTTCCGGGCATGTGCCATGACACGTGTTTCGACGTAGATTTGTTTCCCTAATTCTTCACCCATCCGCTTTGTGATTTTTTCTGCAATCGCCACATCATCATCGGTGGGTGTACAAGCCACGATGAGATGTCCACGGAATTCCTTTCTGAATTCTTCATCATTCTCATATTCGTATTGCTTGTCCGTCACCATAAAGTCCTTGTATTCTTGATTAGTTTCACCCTCCTCTTCTAGATCCTCTTCCCAGTTTCGAATATCCTCTTGAGCGTCGTCAAAGGTTGGAAGATCTGGGTGTTGTGGTTCCATAAAGAATTCAGAAAATACGTTGTCTTCATCACGGAAGTTATCATCGTCAAAGTCTGTGCGATCCCATTCAGCGTTATAAACTTCGACCATCCAATTCTCAAAGGCTGCCATTTTCAGTTCTTCTTCATCAAGATCTTCAAAACCGATGATCCCTGTCTCCTTGGGAGCCTTTTTGGGGATCGTATCGTATCCAAATCCCTGATAGTATCGTTCCAGTTCCGAAATATCTGCATTATTGACGTCATCCCAATTGAAATCAAAACCACGTTCCCTTGCATGTTCATAACGAGAATACGTTGTTAGTTGGGGGAACCAGTGTTGGAAGATGACAGGTGCCTCTGGATTGTGTTTGACGGCTGCCAAAATCAAATTCGAAACATTAAAGTCCAAATCATAAAGTAACCATCGAGTACAATTGTAGGAACTACCAGCAATCTCATCCAGACAGGCATCCATCTCATTCAATGTCACATTATCCAACGACTCGAAGTCTGTGATTTCTGCAATGTAATCTACCTTGTTCTTCGGTTCTTGCCTCAAAATCTTTTCAATTCGTTTGTAGGCATCATCCATACGCTGCATATCGTCATCTGAAAATCCTGTCCCAAGTATATCCTGTCGACCTTCATCGTCGTACGGATCGTCTAGGATAAGGTCCGTCGTCTTGGCCATTTCCTTTTCCAAGTCTAGATCCTTAACATCATCTTCATTAAGGATTAACATTTCAGCTTCCATGGCAGATGTCTGTTTGATAAAGTCGGTACTTTCCAAGAGTTTTGACAATTCGGGCGGGATACCATTATTCATAGCATATTCGAGGGCATCGAATTCATTATCCGCCTTTAGCTGCGCTCGGCGGGTCACCGTCTCCTCTACAAGTTTCTTCTGCGTCATATAATCGGGATCATCGGGATCATCTTCAAGTGGAATGATGGAATTCCCCTCATCTTCCTCCCATTCTTCATCATCGTAGTCCTGTTCCGAACCCAGATATGAAGTGGGCTGAACTTCCTCATCGAATTCTTCTGCCCACTCACTCTCGTTATCTTCGTCATCATCCAGTTCATCATCTTCTTCATCTCCATCCTCCCACAAATTAAGAAGCTCCTCATCGATCTCATCATCGTCGTCATCATCACTTCGATTCATCGACGCTTCTTCTTCTTCTTCGTCGTTTACTATCATTACCATAGTATCATCTTCAATCAAGACATCATCCTCATCTACCACGACATCTTCTAGGGAAAGATCTTCTAGATCCTTCAACAGATCCTCTTCACTGGGTTCCCAGTCTTCGTCATCACTGTCATCCTTGATCTTGGCAAACAACGACCAGGATTGTTTTTGTAGGATAGTAGTAGGAATCCAACCACCACCAGGACTAGGAGTTCCCTTCACCGTCACTGGTAACAATACGTGTTTGGACGTCGTCTGTGATCGATGAGGAGGATGCACGCCGAACATGGATGATACCGCGGGTGACATCCTACTACGACTACAGGACCATGACGACGCCGTCTGGAATGGCGTAGTCTCAAGGAGGAAAAGGAAAAGTAGATGCAATATTCTTGAAAGATCACGCATCATTTTCAATGCAGTTAGTTGTTTTTCCCGAAAAAAGAGATTTCCACTTTGGGATACCGTAGAACAAGGAGATCGATGCGGATGGATGTAGGTGATGGGTCGTGAGAGGTGATGGGCGGGGCCCATCACATGATACCGAAGAAAAGAAAACGGAGGGTTTTTACGAAAAGTACGTCGATTTCGACGGACAGACGTATGCGGTTGGTGGTCTAAAGATGCCTGTTTCGAAAGCAAGACGGCAGAGATCTGATTGGCTCCCGCAATATCTGTATGTACAGTACATATGTTCGGTAGGATATATACGGTACACGATAGTATGCATAGGTACCCGTTTCAAATCCTAGATCTTCAATCTGCTGCGGTAGTATGAACGGATATGCTAGGGATACAGCAGTGTACGTCGACGGATCCAGGAATGTAGCGAGGAGATGGAAGTACGGTACAGCAAGATGGACCTCTAGTTTGTATTCTGCAATGAGTTTTCACATCAAAGATTCCTTTCTTTTTTCGTACACGGTAGCCTACTAGATCATTTATGACGGACGATTTTCCTTTTTGCGAACAAAGGAACAAGGATCAACGTATCCAGATGGAAGAAGAAATGTTCGCCACGAAAAGATTGATCCCCACCTTGGACGAATTGTATTGCCAGTCGGTAGAGTGATTAATTCCAAGGAACCTCATGCCCTATTGTATCATTATAGTGACTACAAGGAAGCTTTCATCTATCTATGGCATAGACCCAGTTTTTCTCAACAACAAAGTTCACTGCCATCGTTCCCGTCTGTAGAAACGATTTTTTGGGCTGTAGTAGTAGTAGTAGTAGAAACAATGTCCATCGTGACATCGATGGGAAAAAAGAATCTCTCCATTCCTAATTTGCCAGTGCTCACTTCATTTTAATTAACAATATTGTATGCCTCTTCATTAATAACACTTGTGGCAACATTCACATTTGACGGATCCTGTTTCACAATCACTCGACAGATGTGATAGACTATTTGCTTCGGTAAGCTTACAGACGATAACGGGAACTGTGCCTGTTCAAGAAAAAACAAAAGACAAAAAATAAAGTGCCACCGTTAGGAAAGAAGAATCCAAAAACATTTATGAAAAACAACAATCGCTTCGAGAAGGGTCCTCCACAGTGAACGTACCTGTCATTTCATTATGTTCCACACGGAACGTACGGAGATCTTTGAGAAATTTCAGTGCCAGGGGGACTCGACCGGTAAGAGAATTATATGCCAAATTCACTTCTTGTAGTTTATGGAGTTCACCGATATAACTTGGAATGGCTCCTGATAGATCATTCATGTGAGCATCGAAGACTTCTAGATCCTTCCAGGAGGCGATGAGATCGGGGATCTTCCCCACAAATGTATTATTCGCAATATTGATCTTCCTTAAATCGGTCATGGCAAAAATATCATTGGGTAGTCGACCGGTAATCTGATTTCCTGCCATCGAGAGCAATCCTACAAAAGGGGGAGGGTATGACAAGGTGTCAACCAGGGGTGAGGACCAAAAACCTCTTGAAACAAACTCATTCATCCATTTCCCCAAGGCCCTCGAGAATCCCCGGCGGCGTTATCGTACGTACTCAAATCACCTAACTTTCCAAGACTTGTCGGTAGGGAACCCTTTAATTGATTCCCCGCCACACATAGTTCCATCAAACGTGTTACGGAATTGAACATCAAGGGTGGGATGACACCAGTGAGTTTGTTATCACTCAGATACAAATTTTCCAAACGAACTAAACCAGCAAATTCAGTTGGAATCGTCCCAATCAAAGAGTTTTCCGATAGACGGAGATCGATTAAAGTCGATAAACTCCCCATAGAGGTCGGAATCGGACCAGAAAGAGCATTCCCCTGTAGGAATAAATGGGCTGTGGGAAAACAATGACCAGCGCGAAAGAATGATGAGTATATTAGCATAGGATCTCTCTCTCTCTCGAACTCTCTCTCTTTGAAAGTTAATCTTTTCGAGGTGAGGTTTTGATTACTTACAGATTCTTGTGAGGCCAGTCACAGCATCGGGAGAAATTTGCCCATTCAACTTGTTGTATTCCAAACCAAGTTTACGGAGATTACTTTGACCGAAAAGCATAGGAGGTAATGTCCCATCCAATTCATTATGGCCTAAATCAAGTTCACGTAATCCACCAACACCATACCAATAATCATCAGGTAATGTCCCACGAAGTTGATTCTTCCTCAAAAGGATGTAATTCAAATTTGGCATTGACAATAATTCCGTAGGAAGTGTCGATGTGAGATTATTCCCAGTCAATTCCAACGTAATGAGATTACTAAGGGATTGGATTTCAGATGGTAATGGTCCCTTCAGATGATTTTCGGGGAGAGAAAGGGTCGTAATTTCATCATTCCCCTCAAAGTTCGACCCCTTGAAGGCACATTCGATACCATACCAGGAACAATATCCCTTGGTGGACATCCAATTCGTCTTACTTTCCCAACCAGACCCTGCGGTACTGTAATAGATGACCGCTAAAGCATATCGTTGGAGTAAGAATGGATCATCCTCTGACGTCTTATCCTCGAGGGCTAACCATCTCAAGGCCTTATGTTGAGGACTACTTCCAGTCGCCAACAGGTGTTGATTGGATAAACCAGCCTGAAGAATCTTCTCCTTGACTTTCTCCATCCCCCTAGAACCTCGTCCACCACCACCACCACCACCTCCACCACCTCTTGAGGTGAACATCAGAATAAGAAGTAAGGCACCGACAATACATCCACCAAAGCCTAATAGACGTCCTCGTGGAGTATGTTGGATCCTATTCCAGATCCCAGCGAATACACCAAGACAGGATGCCATGATAGGACTTAGACGATTATTTCGTCTATCCTTATCGGCATTAGATAGATTCGTATGTGTCCCCAACTGAACGGCAACGGGATACTCGATCGGTGGTTCATCTTCATCATACAGAAATCGACGTGCATTTTCCATCGTCGTCGCATTTCGACTCGATGTCGGTCTTCGTTCTTCCATTTTTCCTTATCTTTATGACTGTTATTAGAAAATGAACCTTTTTTCCCGGTTATTTACTGCCGCAACTAACTGTAAATCGTTTCACAAGGCCTTCAAGGGTACTATTGAGAGGCCAAAACGATGTACCACGAAAAAGCTGGGCAGGTTCTTGGTGCACCAGTCCTTGACAACGCAAATGAAGTCTCACCGGAGTTTTTTTTTCTTCATCCTTGATTCCGGTGGGGGAGTCGCTCGGCCAAGGGGCATTTCTCTGCCAAGATATACCAGTGACTGTTGCAATGTCCCAATTTGGCGAACCGTCGACTTCCACGATTCATGTGGAGTTACGCGTCACGCCACTATCATACCGCTACTGTAGTCACACCGGAATTTTACTTGCGACTTTGTAGTTTGACGGGAAACCTACTATATTCTAGTACGGCACTGATCTATGCTAGGCAGGAGAGAGACTCACACTAATCGGCACACTGATGGTACCTACTTTCGACGAGTTCATCACGAATAGTGTTTGTATCGCACAGCAGCTATCCTCGTAGGGTTTACTAACTTCAAACTCCATTTCATCATTCATTTACTTCTTCATGAGTTATTTTTTCTTTTTTCTTCGATTTGTCTTTTTTTGGTTTTCTTTTTCGTTTTTTCTTTCCTATAGGCACTGATTGCAGCATCCACATGAGACCTTACTATTACAGTCCGCCGAGACGAAGTTAAGGACATCCGTCGTTTTGAGTTCACAAAGTTCGCTGGGGACATGACCTTCCAGTCGATTAAGCTCAAATCGGATAGACTCTAAATGGTCCAACTTGGCAAGTTCGGTCGGAATCTTCCCCGTGAAATGATTCTGGTCTAATCCGACAGTCTTCAAACGGAAGCAATTCCCCATTTCGGTTGGGATTGAACTGGAGAACATGTTACTATGCAACGTCAAGGTTTGAATATCATTCAAGAGTCCTATCTGTGGTGGAATGGAACCATATAATTGGTTCACATGAAGGGAAATCACCTCGGCGTCGGCCAAGTTTCCTATTTCCTGTTGGACGGAACCAGAAAACTTATTGTTGTCCAACATCAGGATTTCTGCGTAGGCAGCATTGGAAAGATAAGGAATCGAGTGAGTTTTTGTCCCGACGTCTTTTCTTTTCGTCGCCTAAAAGGAAGGAGTCATAACTTACTTAAATCTTGTAGGAAGTAAATCGTAGATGGAATCGAACCAGTAAAGGCATTCCGATGAAGTTTCAATTCCTCCAAACGATTTAGACGATTGAAGAAATCTGGAACGGCATGAGCAAGCTGGTTATGATCCAGATGAAGGAATTCCAAGTTACTCAAAGAATCTAACGTCGAAGGAATACGACCAATGAAAGCGTTATGACTGGCTCGTAGCTCCTCTGTGAATTTTTGTTTTTGTTTGGGAAGGGAGAAAGAAGGGATACAAAAACGCGTTTAAGGAGAGGAAAGTGTTAGCAATTTTCCCCCAAAGGAATGCAATCCAACAATCAACACGCTTTTGCAAGTCGAAAAGATCGCGGAAAAGCCTTCGTGGTCCACAATCAACCACAACAACGAAAAAAGAACAACAACAAACCAAACAATTCCTGTACAAAGTGTAGTAGTTTTTACTTACTCAAATCGGTCATATGGGATAACCAGGCGGGGAGGGTTGCTTGGAATTGATTATTTTCGACATGGATACGGAGCAATTTCTTACATGGTTCAAGATAGGGGAAGAATCCTTCAAATTCATTTGAAGCGACAGATACACCACGTAAGGATGTCATCAAACCAATCGTTTCGGGGATATGTCCCTTTAAATTATTTTCACCGATATGTAATTGAAATAATTTCGTCAATGCCGTTAATTCTTCTGGGAATGTCCCTGTCAAACGATTTTCACGTAAGAATAAATTCCGTAAGGCTTCCATCTTCCCAAAGCTTTTAGGGATCGTCCCCGTAAATCCATTATCAGATAAATCCAATGTCATTAAACCTGGTAGGGATGCCAATTCATTTGGAATCGTCCCATTCATCTGATTTCCTGGTAGGATTAATCCTAGAATAGATGCATCTTCATCATAATTCTTGATCGGAAGATCTTCTCCCTCTACCTGACGGGGGATACATTCGACACCCTCCCAGGAACATACACCCTGATTCGATAACCAATGTTCAGAACTCTTCCATTTCTTATTACCAGATTTCTTCATACTCCCATAGTAAAAGACTGCTAGGATATACCGATCGACAATCCCCGGTGCGTCTGGGACGAGGATCTTCTCTCCGTCCTTTGATTCACTGTCCTTTAACCATTTAAGTGCTAAACTTTGTGGACTACTTTCAGAATTGAAGGAACTTGCAGAAGAGATTCCCTTTTCAATGATATAATCTCTCATCTTGTTTTCTGTCTTCGTACCTAGACGATGGAAGAAGATTAATAGGATGACCATGACGATGGCGGGGATGATCAAGGCACGGAGGAATTTCTTCCCCAAACAGGTCTGAATGAATCTTGGTAGAGGTAATTGTCGATGTCCCTTTTCGGAAATATATTCTTCTGCCTCATTCGAAGATACTGCATCACCATATTCATCATAGTAGATGGGTTGTTCCGAACTATTCCCATCTCCCGTCCGACCACCACGAAACAAGGCAACGACGCCCGATGTATACCCACCATCACTATCACGTCGACTCCCATCTAGGGATCCCGAAGTCCCCCCTTCTTCTCTTCCTCCCCTTTCATGAGCCTCACCAAATAGAGATTGATCGACCGAATAATCTCGGGTAGAAAATCTTCTTCCACTTCCCGTTCTACTTAGACTTGTAGTCCGACGGGGAAGGCCTTCCGCTATGGCATCTTCTTCCCAGAGACCAGCTGGCATGATGATGAGTTATTCGTCCGTTTTTTGAAGATATAGATCAGTAAGTGCGTGGAAGAAAAGCCAAAACGATCAAGACGAAAGTGACGAGAGACGACAGACTTGTAGATGTATTGTGCGTTCCTTTATCGTTTTTCCGTTCGTGTGTGTGGCTGTTCGGTGTGTGTGGGGTGCGGTGCTGGGGTGCTGCGAAAACATTCCGGCGAGAGACTCTCTTTCCTCCTCCCTATCTTGGATGCCTCCCAGTTGAGGTTTTTGGGTTTTTTCCTTTGTAGAGAAGATTTATATGCTACTTTTGAGGATGACCCAGTTCTCAATATATATGCCAATACAGATGGCGAACCAGGTAAGACGCGTAGGCGAACCAGGCGAAGACATAGTAGGCGAACCTACCCAAGACGATTCTTTCAGTCCCTTTAGTCGTCGGTCCCGGCCGGCGTCCGGCGTTGGTCCTTGTCGAGAGCATATGTACATACCGTAGACAGGTACCGACTGGCTCGCACGATCCTGTACACACGCTGCACGCTGTTGTCCATTTCGATGCTTTTTGTGCTTTCCCATATATGGAAATCTTTTGTCCGTTGAGAATTTAGCAGTCCTCCCGACCCTCGTATGTAACGACAGTACCGGAGTTCCAAGAGTTTCCCCCCCCCTCGTGTTCCATCGTCGTCGTTTTTCGGGATTCGGACCGAGGACCATGGACGACTTCCAAACAGGATTCAAGACTTTTTATCCTTCGCTGGGAGCTGCTGCGTCTCTGTAAAGAAGTAA
>Ga0194115_10003387_pt1 | contig 18002 bp, 21 predicted proteins | sample TA2MahsurfametaG_3_FD_148656 | JGI IMG/M metagenome (GOLD analysis project Ga0194115, IMG submission 148656) | Freshwater microbial communities from Lake Tanganyika, Tanzania - TA2015002 Mahale S4 surface | ecosystem: Environmental > Aquatic > Freshwater > Lake | place: Tanzania: Lake... | reverse complement strand
AGCACAAGATTTGGAAAAAATATTACCAGAAATTGTAAAAACAAGAGATGATGGTTTTAAAGGCATTAACTATTTGAATTTAATAGCATTTTTAGTTGAGGCAATAAAAGAATTGAGAAAAGAAATTAAAGAAAAACAATAAACGAGCTCAATTTTATTATAAATATAGTGCCGAGTTCTAACAAAAAGGAGCGAAGATGGCAATCAAAGTAGCGGGCACTACAGTCATTGATGACAGTAGAGTTCTTCAAAATTTAGGTTCTGCACTTACCGTAGCAAACGGTGGTACAGGTGCAACAACTCTAACAGCAAACAGTTATCTATTTGGCGCTGGCACTGGCGCTATTTCTGCTGGCGCAACCGCACTTTTAGCAAGAGCACATGCCGTAACAACCGGTGAATATGTTCGTGCTATTGGTTATGCAGACACGGTTGTAGGTTTAGGCAACACCGGCACTGCAATAAACCTTGACATTTATACCGGCGGTGTTTTTACAGCAACTTTAACTGGAAATGCCACTATTACTTTACGATATCCTGTAGCAACTGGTGCAGCATCATTCACACTAATTTTAACAAATGATGGCACTGCTAATAGAACAGTAGCTTGGGCTGGCGGCGCATTCAGATTTCCTGGGGGCGCAGCAACACTATCAAGAACAACAGCAGCCAACGGCGTAGACATTTGGGTGTTTTTTACGCCAGATGCCGGTAGCACATATTATGGTAATATTGCAATGAAAGATGTGAAGGCTTAATTTCAAAACATATATAGTTTTATAAAGAAAAGGAAATAAAAATGGCTCTCACCACTGAACAACAAGCTCAACTTGAAATTCAAACACAAGCCGAAAACGTTCGGCATGCCAATCAAATGAAATTTGAAGCTCACCGTGCAAAGATGGAAGCAGTCCGCTTGGCAAAAGAAGTTTTGGTTGAAAACGCTCGTAGCAAACCAGTAGACAGTCGTGATGTATCAGCGGCTGACATTACTGCTTTTGCTCAAACATTGGCTAATTATATTAATGATTAATGGAAGGTTTTGCGTATTTTCCCTCAATCGTCTATCGTGATGAACGCCCAGATTTGGTTCAAAAAGTTTTGCCAACATGCATTCAACACTTAGAACAAGTTCACGGGATTCAATCGTCACTAAGGCAGTCCGAACATCTTGGCAATCACCCAATGTTGCAAGAGTTAGTGAACTATCTTCTTTCATCTACGATAGACCTTCTAAAGAGTCAAGGATACGCAGTCGAACGGTACAATTTTTACCTATCCGGTCTGTGGGCACAAGAAGTAAATCGAGGACCTGGCACCAACGTTCATGTTCACAAAAACAGTCAAATGTGTGGATGGTTTTTTCTAGAAACGCCACAAGGCGGAACATATCCAATTTATCACGATACTCGTATAAACAAGTCTATGATCGAACTGGATTTTGTACAAGAATCGGAAATTACCAACGCCACCAACACTATTCATTTCAACAACATGGTGCCAGGAACGGTTATGTTTTCAAATTCGTGGTTGCAACATCAACTTACCGGCAGCAATGTCGATTCTCCAACACGATGCATCCATTTTATCGTGTCGCACAAGGAACGCTCATGCAGCATGTGATAACACCTTATGGCAACTTTGTCGAGCCTTTTGTTTGGTGGGACAATGCTTTTACAGAACAAGAATTGAATTGGCTTCAAGAACAAGCTATTAAAGCTGATCAACGTGCTCAGGTTGGAGGTAATCCAGCTGACAATGATCTTGCTAAAGTTCGCCGATCTAAGGTGTCATGGATGGAAAAAACTCAAGATACGGCTTGGGTGTTTAACCGTTTGGGACATATTGCATCATCTCTCAATGCACAATATTATCGATTTGATTTGACTGGATTTGGTGAAGCATTACAATTAACTAATTATGATCAATCAGAACAAGGTATGTATGGATGGCACTTAGACTATGGCGGTAAAATATCTCCAAGTCGAAAACTTAGTTTAGTTCTTCAATTGACCGACCCTAGCCAGTATGAAGGTGGAAATCTTCAAGTGGTAACAGGTGGAGAAGCACAAACTGTTCGTAAACGACGTGGACTAATTTCAGCTTTTCCGTCTTATACACTACATCAAGTAACACCTGTGACAAGCGGCAGTCGCCAGTCACTTGTGGCGTGGATTACAGGACCATCATTTAAATGAGTATAGAATACAAAGATTTTATTGGCTTATATAGGGGCGCTTTTCCAAAAGAATATTGCCCTCATCTTATTAAAGAGTTTGAGCGGCTTGTTGAATCTGGTGCGGGCAGTAATAGACAGCACGGTGAGGGCGCTTACAAACACAGTAAAAATGATATGCAGTTAGGTCTTAACTTTGGTGTGCAGAATGTAGAAAAATTAGATAATCAAAGCCCTATTGATACATTTTTTAATGTTCTTCAACAAGCTTATGATCAATACACCGATCAATTTTCTATTCTTAGAAATGCAAAAATAACTGGTACTGCTATGAAAATGCAACGCACTGATCCCGGCGGCGGGTATCATGTTTGGCATTGTGAGCAAGGTAATGGAAATCATGCAGAAAGAGTTCTTGTTTACATGTTGTATCTAAATACGTTGGGTGAAGATGAGGGTGGTGAAACTGAATTTTTATATCAACGCATTCGTATTCGCCCAGAAGAAGGTTTGATGGTACTTTGGCCTTCTGCATTTACTCATGCACATCGTGGCAACACTGTTTTAGGCAATACCAGTAAGTACATTGTGACTGGCTGGTTCTACTACGAATAAGGTAATATATGGCTGCTGGAACACCAAAAATCGCTAGGCTTGGAGGAGTTAGCTTAACTCCAGGCGGAACGCAAACATTCAACTCAAGTGGTACTTTTACTGCTCCTGTTGGAATATCTAAAGTAAATCTTAACATGCGGGGAGGCTCAGGAAATGCGGGCAACCCGGGAAATGCTGGTCAACCCGGCGGCGGCGGCTTCGGCGGAGACGGCGGCTTTGTGATGCAACATCGGTACAATATTGGATGGACGGGCACAGGGTTCGGCGGCGCCGGCGGCGCTGGCGGCGGTGGTAGTGGTGCCGCTGGTAATCCAGGATCTGCTGGCAATGTTGGCACCGCCACTACAGCATTGACTTTCAATGCTGCGGCCGGCAATGGCGGCACTGCCGGCAATGGTGGAACCGGAGGTTCTGGTGCAGGAAATGCAGGTAGTCCTGGCAATGGCGGCCTCGATGTTACTTGTTGTTATCCGTATAGTAATCTTGGTCCTCGATATTACAGCGGCGGCGGCGGTGGCGGCGGAAACCCAGGGTTTGCTCCAGCTGGGAGCTGCCAAACCGGCGGCGCCGGGGCCAACCCAGGCGGCGGCGCCGGGGGCAGTTTGCAATCACCCGGATGCCCAGGCAGCAGCTACGGTGGCGGCGGCGGCGGAGGCTCATCTTACGATTATGGCATCTACGGTGGCGGTGGCGGTGGCGGTGGATATGGCAACGGCGGCAGCGGCAATGCTGGTAATCCTGGTAATCCTGGAAACACTGGAACTACCGCTCCAGCACGAAACTGTTTAACCGTTACTGGAGGATCTAACTATCCAATAACTGTCGGTTCTGGTGGTTTCGTAACTATAAATTGGGCTCCACAATAAATTGGAAAAATTATATGACAAATAATAATGCTAATGAAAAACCATTAATATCTCAAGAAGAAATGGAAGAAATTCTTCGCAAAGCAAATTTCGAACGTGTACGAAGACAGACACAACAACAACTTGATAATGAAATGGATGCTTTAAATAATCGTGCTAGAAGTGTTTCAGTGGGCACTGCTTTTGGCGGAACTATTGATTTGACTATGCGTAGACCTGATGGAGTTTGCACTTATGCAATAATACAACCAGTTGAGGCAATTGAGTTAATACATTCATTAGCCGCTGCAGTTGGTTGTCACATACATTTACAACCACGAAAAGATTTTTCGAGTTGGAGAATTTGGAAAGATATTTTACCTGAAACATCTAATCTATTAACAGGAAATGTTGAAACAAACAATACTCAAACACAATTATTAAGCAGTCATCCTCCTCATCCTAATTTTGTTTTTGAAAATAGATATAAAGGCCGTGAAATGCCAATACCTAAAGAGCAACCTGGACTTAATCCCTCGACTATGAGTGAAGAACAAAAAGTCTAATTACTATATTAACCACAGGATTTTTGTCGATAGTGATGGCCTAGTGGGATATATAAAATAAACAAACTAATTTAACGGCTAAGGAGACAAAAATGAACAACTTGTGGCAACTAAAAAAGCTATCAACTGGTGAAGCTTTAAGTGAACCGCAAAAACTGCCTGAAAACTGGGGACCAATATTTGGACTTCATGGCTTTGTTGATAAGATTGGTAATTTGAGTTGGCTAGGTGATGTTTATAATGACATGGGTTGGGTCATTGTTGGTGATGCATCGGCCGATCCAGTGACCATGACCAAGTCTCAATTGGAATGGGAAAATGCTAAACATCGTTTGCGTGAATCCGATTGGTCAGTTTTATCTGATGTTCCAATGACTTCTGGTGATAGAGCTTTGTGGATTGAGTATCGCCAAGCATTGCGTAATATTCGTTTGCAACCTGGTTTTCCGGATACTATTCAGTGGCCTGCCCGTCCTGAGTGAACACCTACACGATCCGGTTCAACAAGTCACGAGGACAACCGGGTCGTGGCTCCATGCTCCATGTATGGCGCGTGTTTGAGAACGAGCGAGAAATCCTTGCAAAAAATGTGAAAATACAAACAAATTCTTGGACAGAACTTGATGAAAATGGCCAAGATTATAATATTGCTTGTTATGGTAAAATGCTTTGGTTTGATGACACAGATACGGTGGTGATTATAAATGAAACGAACTTGTGATGGATGTTCTGAATGTTGTAAAGGTTGGTTACATGGCTCAGCAATGAGCCATAATTTTTATCCAGGTAAACCTTGTTATTTTCTTCAAAAAACTTGTTCGATATATGAAAATCGACCAATTGATCCTTGCAAAAGTTATAAATGTCATTGGTTAAATACAGATGATTTACCAATGTGGATGCGGCCAGATTTGTCGAACGCATTAGTCACTCTAAGAGTGTTCAATAATATTGAATTTTATGAAATCTTAGAGTGTGGTCAAAAAATGGATTCTTCAGTGTTATCTTGGTTTATCGTTTGGGCTTTAAACAATGGAAAAAATTTAAAGTATCAAATTGATGGTGGCTTCACTAAAATTGGTAACAAAGAATTTATGAACGCACCCATTTAAAATCTTTTTATCACATCTGTAAATTTATAGTTCCCTTTTTGACTAAATACCGTCTAAAGAGGAGACTGTATTTTGGCAGATTTTATTGAATTAGACATAGAATCGGGTGCTAATTTTGCATTGCAAATTGAGGTTACAAATAATGATGGAACACCACGAAGCTTGTCTAATCACACCATAACCTCTCAAATTAGAAAATCTTATTATTCATCTACAGCAACTGATTTTATCATTTCAATAACTGATTCTGCAAATGGTAATGTTGCTATGACTCTTACTGCTAACACAACTGCTAATCTTCGTGCTGGTCGTTATGTGTTTGATGTTGAAATGAATGATACATCAAACAATTCTATTCAAAGAATATTTGAGGGAATTGCAACAGTCTTGCCTAATGTTACCAGATAAAAGGATAAAACAAAAATGGCAAGAGTATCAGTAAAAGCTGGCGTTCAAGGCGTTTCGGGTTATTCTGGTTATAGTGGAGATAATCCTGGCTCTAGTGGTTACTCCGGTAGATCCGGTTTTTCGGGTTCTGGTATCTCAGGTTACTCAGGTACCTCAGGTTACTCAGGCATTTCTGGTTACTCTGGACTTAATGGTGATGTAGCACAAAGCGGTACCTCAGGTTATTCTGGTGCTACAGGATCAACAGGTACTTCTGGTTTTTCTGGCATATCTGGTTATTCTGGTTATTCAGGTATTTCAGGTTACTCTGGCGTTTCCGGATATTCTGGTTATTCCGGCATTTCAGGTTTTTCAGGCCAATCGGGTTATTCTGGTTTATCTGGTTATTCTGGCATGTCCGGTTTTTCTGGTATATCCGGTTATAGTGGTTTATCTGGCACTTCAGGTTATTCGGGCCTAAGTGGTTATTCTGGATTCTCAGGCATATCCGGATTTTCTGGCATATCGGGGTTCTCTGGTTATTCTGGTCGTGACGGCCAATTTGGTGGTGCTTCTTTCTATTACTTGTTCTCAACAAGCACTGCAAACACAAGTCCCGGTCAAAATTATTTACGATTAAATAACGCAACACTATCGTCAGCAACAAATCTAATCATTCACGATGTTGATAGGTTTGCATCGAATATTTCTTCGTTTTTACAAACAATTGATGATTCATCTTCATCAATTAAAGGTCAAGTAAAGATTACAGAAGAAGCTAACACGCTTAATTTTGTAATCTTTGCTATCACTAATGTAAGTACCGATCAACCACAATACTTTGAAATACCAGTTTCTTATCTTTCTGGTATAACATCGCCATTTACAAACAATTCAAATGTCATAACAACATTTGTCACGACTGGTGATAAGGGTGACCAAGGTATTTCCGGTTTCTCAGGTATATCTGGTTTTAGTGGTTACTCCGGTATTTCAGGTTATTCTGGCATCTCTGGTTATTCTGGCCAATCTGGTTTCAGTGGTTATTCTGGCATCTCTGGTTATTCTGGTCAATCAGGATTCAGTGGTTTTTCTGGTACATCCGGTTACAGTGGATTCTCTGGCATTTCTGGTTTCAGTGGAATTTCTGGTTACAGTGGATTTTCAGGCATATCCGGTTATTCCGGTTTTTCTGGTTACTCTGGTCAATCTGGTTTTTCTGGATATTCTGGTGATAATCCAGGCTCTAGTGGATATTCTGGCCAATCTGGTTATTCTGGATTCTCAGGTATATCTGGTTACTCTGGATTCTCAGGTATATCTGGTTATTCTGGTGAGTCTGGTTATTCTGGTATCTCCGGTTATTCTGGTGAGTCTGGTTATTCTGGTATCTCCGGTTATTCTGGTATTTCAGGATACTCTGGTGACAGCACTTCAGGTTACTCGGGCTTCTCAGGTATATCCGGTTTCTCAGGCATCTCAGGATATTCTGGTATATCCGGGTACTCTGGTATTTCCGGGTATTCTGGTATATCCGGTTACTCAGGCATCTCAGGATATTCCGGTTTCTCAGGCATCTCTGGTTATTCTGGATTCTCTGGTATATCCGGTTACTCAGGATTTTCAGGCATATCCGGTTATTCTGGTGAGTCTGGTTATTCTGGATTCTCAGGTATCTCTGGTTATTCCGGTTTCTCAGGCATATCCGGTTTTAGTGGGTTCTCAGGATTCTCGGGCCAATCTGGATTCTCAGGAATATCTGGTGCATCTGGTTATTCCGGCCGTGATGGTCAGTTCGGTGGTGCATCATTTTACTATAAGTTCGACACAAGAATACTAACAACAGATCCAGGTTCTGGCCGTTTGAATGTTAATAACGCTTCTTTATCTGTTGCAACAACTTTAACAATTCACGATCTTGACCGTTTCGGTTCTAATATTGCATCGTTCTTACAGACCATTGACGACTCTAGCAGTTCAATTAAAGGTTACAGCAAGATTACTGAAGAAGCAAATACTCTTAATTTCGTAATTTATGCTATTACAGGTACACACACCGAATCTGCTCAACACTTCAATGTACCAATTTCTTACGTTTCTGGTATCGATACACCATTTTCCAATAGCACAAATGTTATTGCCACATTCACAGTAACGGGTGATAAGGGTGACCAAGGTATTTCCGGTTTCAGTGGAATTTCTGGTTTCAGTGGTTTCTCAGGTATCTCCGGCTTCTCAGGTATATCTGGCTACTCTGGTTTCAGTGGCATATCCGGTTTTAGTGGTTTTTCAGGCATTTCCGGTTTCAGTGGATTCTCAGGTATATCTGGTTATTCTGGTATCTCCGGTTATTCTGGTATTTCAGGATACTCTGGTGACAGCACTTCAGGTTTCTCTGGATTCTCAGGCATCTCTGGCTACTCTGGATTCTCTGGCATCTCCGGTTTCTCTGGATTCTCTGGTATTTCCGGTTTCTCAGGATTCTCAGGTTATTCTGGTTACTCTGGTATCTCAGGTTATTCTGGCATATCCGGTTACTCAGGTATTTCAGGTTACTCAGGTATATCAGGTTATTCTGGTATTTCTGGTGCTTCTGGTCCATCAACTACAATTAATGCCACAAATGACACATCTACAGCTTCAGATTTTTATCCAGTATTTGTTGCAGCCACCGGCTCAAATCAAACTGCAACAGCAACATCATCCAAACTTTATTTCAGACCCTCAACTGGCCAATTAAGTGCTACCGATTTTAACACACTCTCAGACTTAACTTATAAAGAAGATATTCAACCAATTCAAAATGCACTAAATAAGATATTAGACCTTCGTGGTGTTTCATACAAGATGAAAGATTCGAAGGAACAATCAATGGGTGTTATCGCTCAAGAAATTGAAAAAATTATGCCTGAAGTTGTGTCTCAAAATAGTAATGGTTCGAAGACAGTTTCATATAACAGAATCATTGCTGTTTTGATTGAGGCTATTAAAGAACAACAAGAAATAATCAACGACATTTATAAGAAACTAAAATGAGCGTAACACTAAGTAGTTTATTAGGTTTTGGAATATCCGGTTTTAGCGGTCACTCCGGTGTCTCCGGTTATTCTGGTATATCAGGATATTCTGGTATTTCTGGCTTCAGTGGTTTTTCTGGTCAATCTGGTCAATCTGGTTATTCTGGTATTTCTGGATATTCTGGTTACAGTGGTATAAGCGGGTTTTCCGGTATTTCCGGATATTCTGGTGAATCCGGTTATTCTGGCATTTCTGGTTACTCTGGTATTTCGGGGTATTCTGGATTTTCTGGCCAAACCATTTCTGGGCCCCCTGGCCCCTCTGGTTTCTCTGGCATATCTGGTTACTCTGGTATTTCTGGTTACTCTGGCTATTCAGGTATTTCTGGTTACTCTGGTTTCTCAGGCCAATCGGGTTTTTCAGGCATTTCTGGTTATTCTGGTATTTCAGGATACTCTGGTGATAGCACTTCGGGTTATTCTGGATTCTCAGGTATATCTGGTTACTCTGGATATTCTGGTGATAATCCAGGCTCTAGTGGATATTCTGGTCAATCTGGTTTTTCTGGATATTCTGGCCAAGATGGTATCCTAGGTGGTTCTGGTTATTCTGGATATTCTGGTGATAATCCAGGCTCTAGTGGATATTCTGGCCAATCTGGTTATTCTGGATATTCTGGTATATCCGGTTACTCAGGATTCTCTGGCATATCTGGTTATTCTGGTTTTTCTGGCATATCCGGTTTTTCAGGTATTTCAGGTTACTCAGGATTTTCAGGCATATCCGGTTATTCTGGAGACTCAGGTATCTCAGGATTCTCAGGTATATCCGGTTACTCCGGTTTTTCTGGCATATCCGGTTACTCCGGTTTTTCTGGCATATCAGGTTATTCTGGTTATTCTGGTATCTCCGGTTATTCTGGTGAGTCTGGTTATTCCGGCATTTCAGGTTACTCAGGTATATCTGGTTATTCTGGTGACTCTGGTTACTCAGGTATTTCCGGTTACTCAGGTATTTCCGGTTATATGGGCTCTCGCTCGTATTCTGTAACAAACAGCGGAGCTAGTGCATATGTAATTGATGGATCAAATAATCCAACTTTATATTTGCTTCGTGGTTTTTCTTATATTTTTAATGTAAACGCATCGGGTCATCCATTTTGGATTAAAACTGCTGCGGTTACAGGCACAGGTAGCGCATATAGTAGTGGCGTAACTAATAACGGAGCAGCAGTTGGCGTAATTATTTTTGCTGTGCCGTATGATGCACCGAGCACATTATATTATATTTGCCAATATCACGGTGGTATGGTTGGTACCATTTCAATTAGTGATCTTGGTCCAAGTGGTTATTCTGGTATTTCAGGTTACTCAGGTATATCCGGTTATTCTGGTTATTCTGGTTATTCTGGTATATCCGGTTATTCTGGTGTCTCTGGTTACTCAGGCATATCCGGTTATTCTGGAGACTCAGGTATCTCAGGTTATTCAGGTATTTCAGGCTACTCAGGATTCTCAGGTATTTCAGGTTACTCAGGATTTTCAGGCATATCCGGTTATTCTGGCATTTCTGGTTATTCTGGCATTTCTGGCGCTGCAGGTCCCTCGACAACAATTAATGCAACTGATGACACCACAACTGCTGCGGATCATTATCCAGTCTTTGTTGCAGCTAATGGTTCAAATCAAACTGCCGAAGTATCTACTACGAAATTATATTTTAATCCATCAACTGGTCAATTAAGTGCTACTGATTTCAATACACTTTCTGATATTGCTTATAAAGAAGATGTTCATCAAATTCAAAATGCGCTAAATAAAGTATTAGATATGCGTGGCGTGTCTTATAAAATGAAAGACACAAAAATTAAATCTCTTGGTGTAATTGCTCAAGAAATTGAAAATATTATCCCCGATGCTGTTAGAAAAAATAGCAATGGTGTGAAAACAGTTTCTTATAACAATATTATTCCTGTTCTTATTGAAGCTATTAAAGAACTAAAAGAGGAAGTTGATAGATTGAAGAAATAAAATTTTGGAGTTATTATGAAATATAGTGTGGTGATACCGACATACAATCATTGTGATGATTTTCTTAGACCATGTATTGAGTCTATTGTTCAGTATACCGATTTAGAAGACGTAGAAATAATTGTATCTGCTAATGGGTGTACTGACAATACAAAAGAATACCTAGACAATCTCAAATCTTTCATGCCAAATCTAAAAGTGGTTTGGTCTGATGAACCACTTGGTTATCCAAAAGCTACAAATTTTGGTATTTTAGCTTCTTCTGGTGAAAAAATAATTCTACTCAACAACGACACAAAGTTTTTAAACCAAGAAAAAAATACTTGGTTAAATTTATTAGCATCTGGCTTTGACAATCCAAAATGTGGTATAACTTGTGTAGTAAAAGAATACTCACGGGTAATGCAAAAAAATTTTGCGGTATTCTTTTGTGTAATGATTGACCGTAAAGTGTTTGATATAATTGGTTACCTGAATGAAGAATACGGCACTGGTTCGGGCGAAGATATGGAGTTTTGTATTTTAACTGAGGCTGCAGGTTTTGAAGTTGTCGAAGTTTCAAGTAAAATAAAGCTCGACAAAAAATATTTTACCGGTTCTTTTCCAATTTACCACTTTGGCGAAGGTACAGTTCACGATTCTGAATTAGTGCCTAATTGGAAAGAGATATTTTTGAGAAACGCACTTAGAGTTGCGAATAAGTATAATGAAGATTGGAGAAAAGAAAAGAATATGAATCATCCCAAAATTGGTGTTATAACGCCACTATACAATGACATTGAACATATTTTTCATGCCATTAATTCTGTCAGAACGCAAGGGTTGAGTAATGTTGTTCATTTTATATATGATGACTGTTCAACTGACGGTGTTGAAAAAGGCTTAGAAGAATTTTTATTTAGAAACACCTCTGTTGTTTACATTAAAGGTACAGAAAATAAAGGCCAATCTTATGGAAGAAACCGAGCAATTGAAACGGCACTTGCTACAGGCTGTGAGTACATTGCATTTTTAGATTCAGATGATGCTTGGTATCCAAATCATTTACAAAGAGCTTTAGAAGCTTTACGAACACAAAATTGTAATGTTGTTTATTCGACACCACAATTCTGCGATGAAAATGGAAATGTTCTTTTCCCATATAACATTGTTGTGCCACATACATTTATTGGTAAACAATTAAGACACAACAATTTTATTTGGATATCAAGTGTAGTTGCTAATGCACGGTGTTTTTTGAATGAAAAATTTGATGACAACTTAAACAGTGTTGAAGATTGGGACATGTGGTTAAGATTGCATGAAAAGGGTCATGTGTTCTTTAAAGATTCAGAAATTACTATTCGTTATTTGGTTCGAAACAACACCGAAGCATCTAGAGGTGTTTCAAAAATGGATTTATTTTGGCAAAAGCATCAACAGTTGCCATCATTAAAGTTGCACTTAGCTTGTGGCCATGACTATGGTGAAGAATACATCAACATTGATTTATATGCACCAGAAGATGCTAAATGTGATGTGCGTTTTGATGTACAAAAACTACCATATGATGACAATACTGTTGATGAAATTAAGGCCTTTCATATCATTGAACACTTTCACTTTTTTGAAATACAAGAAGTTCTCAAAGAATGGTATCGTGTGTTGAAACCTGGCGGCAAATTATATCTTGAAACTCCAGACTTTTTAGAAACTTGCCGATCATTTGTTGAAGGTAATCCATCTACCGGTATGGACATTGAACAATGGCGAATTCTTTTGTATGGACATTTCTTTGCACATGCATGGATACCAGGACAAACACATAAGTTTTTGTTTACTGAAACACAACTTAGAACGAATCTTGGATGGGCAGGTTTTAAAACAGTTAATCGTGTTCGACCTGCATCTAAATATGTTATGAATGAAACACATCATTTGTTTTTGACAGTGGAAGCTTTTAAGTGACAAGTATATTATGTTCTATTTCGACTAGAGGTCGTTATGATACAACTTTACCAATGGCTATACAGTCTGTTATTGCACAGACTTTAAAACCAAATAAACTGGTAATTTTTGACGACAACGATACACCAAAAGACACCCGAGAAATTCAACACTATGAATATCTTTTTCGAATGTTGGATGAAAAAAATATCGAATGGCAAGTTATTTTTGGTCAGAAAAAAGGCCAACATTTTAATCATCAAATGGCCAACACCATGGGTTACGAATGGGTTTGGCGTCTAGATGATGATACAGTAGCAGAACCAAATGTTTTAGAAAATCTTTATAAACACACTGGACCGGAAATTGGTGCAGTTGGTGGTTCTGTATTAACGCCGCCATTTGTTAAAGGACTAAATTCCACTGGCAAAATTGATAACATTGAAGAGCAAAGTATTCAATGGGATTATATCAAAGAAGTAAAAGAAGTGGATCATTTACATTGTTCTTTTCTTTATAGATCCGGTATTCACGATTATAATTTAGGATTATCTCAAGTTGCTCATCGTGAAGAAACATTATTTACTTTTGGTTTAAAACAAAAGGGTTATAAACTTCTTGTTGTACCCAATACTGTGACTTGGCATTTAAAAAATAGGCAAGGCGGCATCAGAACATTCCAAAGAGAAATGTTTGAACATGATGAATACATTTTTAGAAATTATTTGGAATACAAAGACAAAACAATTGTTGTACTAGATTCCGGTATGGGTGACCATTTAGTGTTTGCTAAAGTTCTACCACTTATAAAAAATCCAGAAGTATTTTCTTGTTATCCAGAAATAATTCCTGGTAGAAGCATCGCTGATGCTATGAATTTGTTTGGTGATTTAGATTGTTACAGCATTTACAAAAAAATGGATCAATGGAACTGGAAAGAATCTTTAGAGAAAGCTTTCAGAAAGATGTATGGTGTAAAATGATTATTATTTCTCCGTACTCAAAAGAACTTAGAGATGGTAAAAAAAATCCAAAAAATTATCCATATTGGAAAGAATTAATATCTCTTATTCAAGAACCAATCATACAAGTTGGCCTCGATAGTGAAGAACAATTGGTTGAAGATTTTCGTAAAGATTTATCATTAAACGACCTTCGAACTTTAATTAATGAGTGTCGAACATGGATTTCGGTTGATAGTTTCTTTCAACATTTAGCATGGGACTGTGGTAAACCAGGTATTGTGCTTTTTGGCCAATCAGATCCAAATATATTTGGTCATCCAGAAAACATAAATCTTCTAAAAGACCGTTCGTATTTGCGTGAGAAACAATTTTGGTGGTGGGAACAATGTGATTATAGAGAGGAGGCTTTTGTAAAACCGGCAAAAATTCTAAAGTATTTGTGAGATAAATACACGATAAACAAAGGACTTTTATGGCTGCTCCAACAACAAGATTACAATTCAAAGATTATTGTCTTAGAAGATTAGGTTGGCCAGTCATCGATATTAACATAGATGACGATCAAGTTGAAGATCGTATCGATGACGCCTTGAGTTTTTTCTATGATTACCACTATGATGGTACAGAAAAACTCTATATGAAACACCAAATTACGCAAGCCGACATTGACCGCCGTTGGATTTATGCTCCCGATGCGGTTCTTTTTGTGACTGGCATTCTACCATTCGATGATTCAAATTCATCAATTAACATGTTTGACCTCAGATACCAACTGAGATTACATGACTTGTATGATTTCACCTCAGTTTCTTATGTGTCATATGAAATTACAATGCAACACATACGAACACTCAATCTTCTTTTCTCTGGCACACCACAGTTTAGATTCAATCGTGTGCAGAATAAAGTATTTTTAGACATTGATTGGACAAGAGATGTGGAAGTTGGTGATTATGTAATTGTTGAGTGTTACCGCAAAATGAATCCAGAACTTGTTAACTTAACTGGTACAGCAAACCTTGTTTCTGGTAACACGACAGTTGAGGGCACAGGAACAAAATTTGACCAAGAAATTGTTGAAAACGATTTTGTAACTTTTGGTGCCGAATCACTTCAAGTAAGAAAAATTAATTCACCAACAAACATCACACTTACTTCGGCACCAGCAGCTTCAAATGCAACAGCAACAATGACAGTAACTGGCTTAACTGATGTTTTTGACAATCGTTTTCTAAAGGCTTATGCCACAGCAAAAATTAAAATGCAATGGGGATCTAATCTCAAAAAGTTTGCTGGTATTCAAATGCCAGGTGGCGTGACACTTAACGGTCAACAAATTTATGATGAAGCTATTGAAGAAATTAAAAACTTAGAAGAACAGATGTACAACTCGACTAGCATGCCTAGTGAAATCTTCACAGGATAATTTGTGCCTACTAATTTTTACTTCAACCATTTTCCACAAAATCAGATAACACAAGAACAACTTCTTGTGGAAGATTTGGTTATTGAGGCATTACAAATTTATGGCATGGATGTTTATTATTTGCCAAGAACTGTTCGAGCAAATAATGAAGTTGATTACATCTATGGGGAAGATACACTTAAAGAATATTTGACTGCACATCCAATTGAAGTATACCTTGAAAATGTAACAGGTATGGATGGCGAGGGTGATTTTATTTCTAAATTTGGTTTAGAGATTCGTGATGAAGTTACTGTATTAGTTTCACGCCGTAGATTCAAATATGCTACATCAAGTTCAAATTTAATAAGACCAAATGAAGGCGATTTAATTTACATACCTTTATTGAAAAACTTTTTTGAAATTACTTTTGTAGAACACGAAAATGACCAAGCAATGTTTTACACTCTTGGTCGTGGACGTGGTGGTAATGTTTATGTTTACGCTCTCAAATTAAAACAGTTTGTTTTTTCTAATGAAATTGTTGAAACTGGTTTTCAAGAAATTGATGAGCAAATTCGTGATAATTATAGTCGAACAAAAATTACATTATCAACTGGCTCTGGTTATTACGCTAATGGTGAAATAGTGTATCAAGGTGCAAGTCTTGCTGCAGCAAATGCACAAGCCATTGTACAAAGTTCTGATGTTGTTAATGCAAGTAAATATTTAAATATTATTCGTGTTCAAGGAACATTTACTTCAGCAAATGTAATTGGTGCCAATTCTGGTGCAGTTTGGTTGGCAAATGTTATTTCTGATTTAGCTACAATGGACAATGCTTTTGAAGATATTGTTGATAATAATCGAATTGAAACAGAAGGTGATGCTATTCTTGATTGGACAGAAACTAACCCATTTGGTGAATCTTAATGTTAGGTAACGCATTTTTTAGTCACCGTACTATAAGAAAAGTTGTAGTAGCTTTTGGCACAATGTTTAATGACATTATAGTTACAAGAACAACACAAAGTGGAACACAAAAAGAAAATTTTAAAGTGCCATTATCTTATGGCGCTAAAGAAAAGTATTTAACTCGCATCACTTCAGATCCAACTTTAACAAAATCAATTGCAGCTTTAGTACCAAGAATATCTTTCAATTTAGATGGTTTGTCTTACGATCCAACTCGTAAGCAAATGTCAACTCTTCAAAACTTTTCTGCTAACACTTCAACAGCTTTAAAAACACAATACGCACCTGTTCCTTATAATTTTGAATTTTCGTTATCAGTATATGTGAGAAATACGGAAGATGGTACACAAATACTTGAACAAATATTGCCATTTTTTACGCCAGATTTTACGGTAACAGTTGATTTTATTCCTGGTATGGACCAAAAATATGACTTACCTGTTATATTGAATTCAGTAACATCAACTGTAGATTATGAAGGTGACATGTCAAGCACAAGACTTGTAATGTGGGATCTATCATTTACAGTCAAAGGTTTTATTTGGCCGCCAATTAAGTCTGGTGAAATTATTCGTCAAGCAAATACCAATATTTTTGTTCAACCACAAAGTTTAGATGGACAAGTTGTATATGTTGATTTTGCTAATGGTACAAGTCAATATTTACTTTCTGAAACAATTCGTGTTGAAGACCGTGATGTAAAAGGTACTGTTCTTTATTTCAGTAACAGTAATACTGGTACATTAATTGTTGGTGGGTTAAACAAATATCTTGAGGTTGGAGATAAAGTTGTTGGTGATGTAAGCAATGCGTCATTTGTAATTTCTACACTTGAAACAACGCCATTACAGCAAACTAAAATTGTTACCACACCTGATCCAACTAATGCTGATCCGGATGATAATTTTGGTTTTAACGAAACGATAACGAATTGGCCTAATATAACATGAAAAAAATAAACGAAAAATTATCAGAAATTTTTGATGTAGAACCAATTAAGGTAGAAACAGTCAAACAAGAAGTTGTTTTGGCTGGTGATAATAATCCGGTTGAAGCAGATTCAGAATTTGCTCGTAAAAATATTCGTGATTTAATTAGTAAAGGCAGTCATGCAATAGATGACTTGTTACAGGTTGCAAAACATTCCGAATCACCAAGAGCATATGAAGTTGCAGCTAATATGATAAAGAATTTATCGGATCTAAATAAAGACTTATTGGAAGTACAAAAAAGAAAAAAAGATTTAGTTATAGATAAAACATCTTCAAATGGAGTCAATGTTGATAAAGCTGTTTTTGTTGGCTCTACCGCAGAATTAATGAAACTCATTAAGGCAAATAAGTAGGATTAAAATGGAAAAATTAATTGAACAAATGAAAGTTATTTTGGGCACAACTTTTGGTTTGTATTTTAAAGCTCACACATATCATTGGAACGTTGAGGGTCCAGATTTTGCTCAATACCACGATTTTCTTGGTAATTTCTACCAATCTGTTTTCAATAATGTAGATACAATTGCTGAACACATTCGTGCTCTTGATGTTTATGCACCAACATCTTTACCAAGAATGTTAGAACTATCTGACATTCCAGACTCAGAATTAATACCTAGTGCTCTCAATATGATGGCTAATTTAAGAGATGATAATGAACGTTATATGATTCATCTTCGCGCTGGTATTGCAGTAGCTGAGCTAGCAAATGAACCTGCCATTAGTAACTTTCTACAAGACATTTTAGATAAACATCAAAAACAAGGTTGGATGCTTCGCAGCTTCACTAAGTAATGATTGAAAATTATCTTGGTAACGCTAGTCTAAAAAAGATTGGCGTTACGATACCATTTACCGAAGAAAACATTCTTAAGTACAAAAAATGTACTGAAGATCCAATTTATTTTATTGATAATTATTGTTACATTGTTACGCTTGATCATGGTATTCAAAAGTTTAAGTTATACGATTGTCAAAAAGAAAAGATTG
>Ga0194115_10003385_pt1 | contig 18009 bp, 13 predicted proteins | sample TA2MahsurfametaG_3_FD_148656 | JGI IMG/M metagenome (GOLD analysis project Ga0194115, IMG submission 148656) | Freshwater microbial communities from Lake Tanganyika, Tanzania - TA2015002 Mahale S4 surface | ecosystem: Environmental > Aquatic > Freshwater > Lake | place: Tanzania: Lake... | reverse complement strand
AATAGATGTAGGGCAGAACCCAAAATAGCATTGCCCAATGGCGATAAAATAATCACTGCTACTACGACTTCATCTACGAAAATATACTTGATTGGCCGGTAACATCAGTTCAATGGGGTCCTTTGCTCCAACAAAACAGCTAATTCATCCTGCAAAGATTATATTTCTCATGCAAGACCGACGGCATTTACAATCAAGCTTAGAACAGTTGGGTGAACACTCCGAACTATATCGTGATGGCCAATCTGGAAATACCCAATGACGAGCATTATTTTATCAATGATCTGAAAGCTTTGTTCAATTATGATTCTGCTAAGAAACATCCTAATTTGAAGGTAAAACAGATTATCAGTCATCCTGGCGAGATTACGGTAATAAGAACCTCTCCTATGAATAGAAAATTGTTGGCTTCGAAAAGTGACAATAATATGGTCTACTTATGGACCAGCGATAAGTACAAAATAGGAAATGTCAATAATACCCCTAACACTCCCGACATGATCCTCATGGCTACCAAATCAGAAAAACATAACTACGCCTTGAGGTTTACACCTTCCTTGCCCAAACTCATATCTGCCTCAGCAGACAAACTTTAACTATTTGATATCTAAGGCGCCCCAGTAAAAAGATAACTAGGTTCTGTCCTCTCATCTAACGTCATAAGACCCTTGACAGTATTGTAAGGTCACTAAAAAGTCTAAGATATATCTTTCAAGAACAACTAAATCTGTGTTTCTGGAGGTCAGGATAAAGAAATCGGTGTTTGGGATTTAAGAATAAGTTGTCTTTGCCAAAAAATAAAAAATATTCACACAGACGATATAAATGCATTGTCATGCAAAGGAAATTATATCTTATCGGGCGGAGAGTAGGGCAGACTGAACATAATTGACGATAGACTGTACAAGATAGTTGAGAAATTTTAACTAGAAAAACCTATCCATAGTATTCAGTTTAACCCCACGACCAATCACTTCGCAATTGGAAGATAGTATTTAGAGATATACTCTTTGGATAATGTCCTAGAGACACATAAGGCTGAACCTATTTTCACGCATCTCGGCATGAGGTAATAGTTTATTGATTTAGAGGAAATATTCATGAATTCGACTGGAACACGGAATCATCGACGACTCTGGCAACGACCTATCAAGAGAGTTAAGTAGACATTTCAGCTCAAGGTGGTTTTATTCACCTTTTCAAGCCCTTAGATATATTTTTCCAAAAAAGACAAGACGCTGTGAGTAGTTTAAAAGATGCTTTTTAGCAGTTGACGCCCTAGCAGCAGCGAGAACTAATGAAGTATGCAAGTTAATGAGATTTAAAGTGGTTTTAAATATGTTTATTGATCTTCTAAATTTGTTTATTAATTTTTTTAACGATTAAAGAATATAAACTTCATATCGTTTGGCTCTGCAAAAGATATGTCAGCTTTCAGGATCATCCCCACCAAGATGGATATACTACTTTTTGTGCAGAGTTGCATCGCTAAACTCTAGACCTAGGAACTGGAGTCATCGGTACTGGCTTCATGTCGTTTAAAATGCGTGCTCCAATATTTCTCAGATTTTCTTTGGACTGCTCTCTTTGCGAAATATCGATAGACTTGTTTGACCCATTATTTTGAGACACGTTGACCTGGTTTACTAAGTTGTTGGGCTTTGGAGGCAATTTGTAGGGCAGATGGAATAAGCCTTGAGGTCTTGGGGGCAACTTCGCACTAGGATTCGATGAATCATCTTTTTTGGTAGGCTTACAGCTATTGATAGGCTTTAGCTCAGATACTTCTTCTTTCTTGTGCACTATGATTCTTGGAGAATCATCTAAGTCAATAAATATGTACATATATGGTTATTTCTTATTCCGCAGGCAGACAAAACTCTTTCTTTCTTCTTCCTCAATTCCTAGTTTTGTTCCTTAAGGTATTGCAGCTTATTCAATCTTTCCTTTTACTCTTATGCTCTCTTTTTTTCCAGGTACTCTTTCAATTTTCTCTAATTCTCAGCCAGTAAAACATTATGGTTTTGAGTTTATTCAGTCTTTCTGATTCTTTTTGTACTCGGAGGCTACTCAGGCGCTTTTTAAGCTGTTTTCTACTATTAGACGTAATTGGATTTTGGTAAGATATTTTTCAAGCCTTTGAGGTCTTTTGGATTGTACTTGATAGTTTACAAAAGAGGATCCTGTGAACTTTCTTACTTGTTTTAGATTTCGATTTAGCCCTTATAGTATTTTATGACCAAAGGATTACCTAACAGCTCATCAGTATCTGGTCGCTTCTTTGGGTCTAGTTTCAACATAGAAGCTATTACTGAATGCAAATCGCTCGAATAATTCATTGGAATTCTTTAGAAAACTCCAGCGCATACTTTTTTGTAAAGCCCTGAAAGATCATGAGCAGTGAATGGCGGCTTCAAAGCTGCCATTTCATATAGGACACACCCCAGAGACCACATATCACTCTTCAGTCCGTATGGTTGATCCTTCCAAACTTATGGACTGGCGTAGTAAGGCGTTCCTGTCTGAGTGCATGCGAAATCCTTCTTGAGCACTTTTGAAACGTTTAAATCGCCCAGTTTGTACTTTCTATCACCAGTAACGAACACATTGGCACACTTCAAGTCTCTATGCAATATTTTTTTGTCATGAAGAGACTTGAGTCCTGTGGTCATATGTACCAAAGCAGCCCAAATTTATTATTACTTGTATTTTGTCCTACATTTGAGATGAGTTTGGTTCATTTTTAAAATGTCTCCTCCTGCGGCGAACTCCATCACGACACATAAAGTTTATGAAAATTAATCATAAAAAGCTTCCTTGTATCCTATGATGTATTCATGATCATAGGACGCAAGTATTCTGACCTCGTTTAGGGCATTTTCCTTTTCTTTGGGTTTCATAGATGCAATTTTGATCTATATAAAAGAGAGCTTACCTTTTTCAGAGCATACTATTTGCCGTCTATTTTTCGTTTGACCTTGTAAACTTGGCCAAAGGCACCTTCTCCTAGCTTGCAAATGACTTCAAAATCTTTCAACGTTGACAGTTTCTGTTCCATAAAAAAGAATATTTTAAATCTTATAAATTATATAATCAAAACATAAATTAAAGCTTATGTAATTCATAAATAGTTCGATCTCAAAATTATGAGTTTCAATCTTTAATATTTTTTACACATGTTAGATTCTTTTTAATTTAGTGTTTATCAGCATATAATATTTGATGTCTAATTAGCTAAATTTGTATCTGAACAAAAAGAAGACTAGAGTATAGATAAGTTTAATATCTTAAGACGAAGATAACGATTAGGCAAGCAAGAATCAAGTGCAAGTTTTTTCTGCAAAAAAAAGAACTAATAATTATTTAAAGTAGTAAGCCTAGAAAAATTCTCCTATCAACATTGAACCTGAGACATAAAATAAATTCATATAACTTTAGTAAAATGAAATGATTGAAGAATCTCGTAGCTAATCTATCGTCATAATCGATAATAATAACAATCAGCCCAAACCAATATAAGAATCCTACAATCATGAAATTATTTAGGAAAGAAAATATCTAAATGAAGTTAGTGAAATGATATAAGATTCTGTCCTAGTGCCTGAATAGCAAGTTAGAAACGAGTAAAAATATACAAAATAACAGCTTTAATGGAGAAAAAGAAAAGGCATATAAATGAGAATGTTTCTGGCTAAAAAAATGGCGGAAAAATATTTCAAGAATAAAACAAGTCAATGATAAGATTATTGTTTTAATATTTTTAAGAAAAATACCGATCAAATGACAATATCAAAAAATGGCACATTTTGTTTGTGGCACTTCATGATCAACCGATTTCTATACCTCTTTTCCTCATTTGTCTTAGTCAACATCCAATTTTTATCCCAAGACTCATCCTAAACAGTTTGCTTCTTGAATTAGTTGAATCTATTTTTCTTTTTGATTTGCTCGATTGTATTTCTTTTCGCACTGATCTTAGCCTTCAATGTTTCATAATCTGATTCTTTCTATTTTTTCATTTAGATGAGTCTCGTGATCCTTTCCTTTGCAGTAATCAGGTGAGCCTCATCCACTTATCTTTAGACTTAAACTTTGTCATTGTTTATGAATGAATAGTAATTGTCCAGTTGCTTTCGATTACTCATTCTCGATGAATTTGTCATCTACATATTTTCTATGGTGTTGTTCAAGCTTTTATGCATGAGGTATTACTCATGCTTCTTTTTTACTAAGCTTTTGAATTTATTTTTTAGAAAAGGACTCAATTATTGCCTAAATGTGTCTGAAAGTTAGTTTTCTATGACTGAAATCGAACGTAAGTTGATCATGTTAGTATTGCGGCCAGATGAGTTTAAAGTTGAATAGATTGATCTTCTGGTCAAAGCTGTCGTGTGGGGTCTTACATAATTTTACAATAAGCTTTCATTCATATCTATCGGCTACGCTATATCCAAGGCGATCTTTTTACGATGTCTATAGCTTTCTTTAGCAGTATTGATCTATCTTTCCGGATTGATATTGGGCTTAAGAACATTTATTCTCATAGTTTTTATTTTATTATCACGTGATAAGATAAAAATATAATTTTTTATTAATCCGAAATTCTTGAATATTATTCGTATTTTGATTGTGAGATAGATTATTAAATATTCTCATTAGATATTTGTATTATTTATATTAGCGATGTTCAATAAACAAAAATATAAATTTAATAACCGGTTCAATAATAAAAGCAACAAGGATTTAACCATAAAAAGTCTCTATGGAATGTATGGATAAAATAGTCAGAAAAATGTCAGGTCACAGATCATAGATGTAAGAGGGATGGAAATAAAGGAAAAAAGTTTTTGCAAAGAGTAATAGGTTAGAAGTGAGACTATTGTGTAGAAGATGTAGAAGCATATAGAATATTTGGAGAATAAATTGAAGGATTCTTAAGGATAAATTTAAAAAATGAATGTTAACATCGATAATGTCAAGGATAGATTGGCTCAGAAAGAGTATGAAAACAGTAATTTACAAAAGTAACTTCTAAAGAATAATCAAATGATCTAAAGGATGATAAAAACTATATAAAAACTGTAGGCATAGTTGTAAAACTCACGGTTAAGAACTGCAATATAAACTATTTATGAAAAGAATAAACTTTAAAGAGGATAATAATCATTCAATACAACTTTTAGAAATCAAAAGTCTCCAAAAGGAAGATTCTCATCCCCTTCTTCTGTGTTAAAAAAACCTTAAATAAACTATTAAATGCTTCGATAGTCTATAACTGTTGAAAATTAATATATGGATAAATCTGCTAAATAGGGCCTAAACCAGTCTTAACTGCAGTCACCTTTGAATGAATATCTTATACAGGAATGGAGCCGTACGAAATTTTAAAAAAATGACAAGGATCTAATAAATGCAGCTTTGTAAAACAAATTAATATTGTTGAAAAAATAAAATAAAAAGCTACTAAAATAGATAGAGTTCTTTAAGGCATAAAAGAAACCTTCAAATGAATTAATTAATGCCCAATAAAAGATTAGATATCATTAAAGACAAAATAGGATATTGATGGCAAAATGCAAAGAATACTAACAAAAGAATCTTTCATATATGAAATCTAGCAAAATCATAGGGTCCTTTATTTCATCCAAAAAATCCTCGAAAAATTAATAAAATATTAGTATTATCTTGAAGACTTAATAAAAAAATTAGAGTTATAATGTCAAGCGTTTGATCTCAAAATATTCTTTTAAAAAAAGATTGCCTAAAGCCAGGTACAAACCTAACTAAATAATATTTCCTTTTAAAAGTTGAAATCATCTGAACTTCTTGTCCATTAATTAAACGAAAAGATTTTATAGAAGTAATAATCTTTCAAAAATGAATTAAAAAGTATAAGGAGAAGATATGAATAATAGAAGGCCAAAATGATGTAAATGATTTAAGATCATAGATTGTAAATAGAAGAACAAAGATTGCTCATTGAAAAGTATTAAAATCAGCAAACATAACAAGATTCTTAGAAAATATCAAAGACAACTTTATAGGATATCAATGTGGGAGTGACGACTGACGTTGTGTCTAACTTGATCTAAAGGTAAAGGTAGTAAATAGACTCTATCTTTTGTGAAGTTACAAACGAATAATAAGCATTAAATATAGATAATCAAATAAATTTACAAAGTAAAGTGAATTAACTGTAGAAAAATTAAATTAATCATATAAATACATAAATTATAGCCCTCAAAACATAAGAATCAAACACACAACTAATATTAACACTCTAATGATTTAAATATTTTCCGTATAATCTCACAAAGCAATAATCACTATTCAAAATAACTTATGACAGATCGATTGATATAAAATTTATATAATTTCTTAAAGAAATAATTCTGAGGTCAAATAAATTCAATAATTGTCGACTATACTTACCTCTTTATAACAAATGCAGATTTTATCTAATCTGGCTCTAGAATCGCCGAAAAGAGAGTCTTAAGTCTAAAAATAGTCGCCGATCTGCTGTATTCTTATAATTTATTAATATCGTATGTAAAATGCAAATGAAAAACTACATCAAGTACTCAGATGGATATCTAGGTATGGCTTCAGTGCATGCAAATGAGTCAATGTAATCTATAAACTGCCAAGAACTTTGTTTCTCAGGTCAAAAATATAATTGATGTTCCGCTCACATATTCAGGACAAACTTTACTCATGCTTTCTTCAAGTATAGGTTCATATAACCTTGTAATCGCCATTTTGCAGTACAAACCCAACATAAAATTGAAGGATAAGATCGGTAGAAACGCCTTGCATTATGCTGCTTCAATAGGAAATATCCATATATTTGAAACCTTGATAAAATGTGGAAGTGATGCCAAGGACATGACTATAGGTGGTGAGACTCCACTTTCTAAGGCTTGTTTATTTGCACAGGGCGATATTATTTAATGGTACTTAAACAATTGTCTCTAGGCATTTACAATAGTAGATAAAATAGGCAAAAATCCTCTGGATCATTTGAAATCTAGTGGATAATCACTGTATGAATAAGTCAAGGAAGTTTATGAACAGCTGGCCAATACTTAAATGAAGGAATGATATAAAATTGGTAGAAAAGTTTAGTTTTTAAGATCTAGAACATGATATGAATGTATTTAAAATAAAAGGGTTCAAATCATATCTTTACTCAATTTGACTTAATTACAAATATAAAAATTTGTTCAATTCAACTGAATGTAGCCCAATATTTTATATACAAATCATTTATATTCACTCATTGGTTGGTGGCACGATTTTAAATTAATTACTGAGACCGATCACACCAAAAGCTACTCTTGATCCAGCGGATTGTGATTTTTATCTATTTCCATTATCGTCATTGACATGGATTGATACAGATCTTCCTAAAATAGAATACTATCCATACAAACTTATGTTTTTTTAAACAAAGCACATGTATGCATTTCCAAAGGGGTCAGCTAATAAATTTCCTAAATCTCCTACAGCTTTCAAATTATTCCCATTTCCAGCTTGATTTTTATCATTCGGGTTAAATATTTATCCGGAAGAAGTATTAGCGTCTATGAGATCTCCAAATTTATTTATGTGTAACGCGTTTTTGCTGTTGGGGTTTAGTCCTTTGACGGAACAAGCTATCTTGGTTGGAGTATTAAATTTATCCTGACTAAAAGATACTATCCCTCTAACTTCAGATTCGTTAGGATACAGTATGCAAATGGCGTGTCTTTTGCTATCTGCATTGAGATCCTCGTTCATAAGAAGGGGCGTAAAGCTCAAGACAGATAACAAACTAAGACTCCTTTTAAACATATTTATGGCAATTATAAAATTTTATAATCTCACCATCTATTAAGTACAATATCTGAGATATCTAAAGCTATTAAATGAATCATCACTTCAATAATTATGGATGCAAATATATAAAAATTTTTTGAATCGGATATTTTTTGTAAGCTATTCTTCGATAATGATTTTTTTATTTAGACAGAAGATAGAGAATCTGATTTAAGAGAGCATGAATATGAATTATGATAGTAATTTAATTTTATTAGATCATGCCATATTGTTGATAATTCTTTCCCTTCGGCCTCTTAAAAAACCTTGAAGGTCTTCAATGATTGGCTATAAAAAACCTCCTCCGTTATTATTATCGTTATTTTATTCATCGTTTCGCCTTTTTCTTTGCTTTTTCTATTGTCTCAGCGACTTTTATTGGTTTTCTGGCCTCTGAGGATTCAATCTACCAGTTTATTTTTTGGAATGCCTATTGAAAAGGATTTCGCCTTGATCGTTGTACTCCTCTTGAGGTATTTGATAGTTGTTCGAGGTGATTTGAGGGATTTGTTGTATGTTATGAAGCAATGAGGTTATTTTGGTGAAATTAAACATATTGATTATAGTCTAATATGATTTAAATATTTATTTAACAGGAAAAAGTCAAATAAAATTTATAATGAATCGATATATGTGATGATTGGACAAAAAGGTTTGGTTTTTTACTTTTGAACGACTAATGATATTTATCTATGTTAATAAAGAATTTTAAGTTTATAAATCAGAAATGGATTTCGATTGTTTTTATTGTGTATATTAATTAATTCAAATCATGCAGATGATTGGCTTCAAGGCTTTTATCTTAGGGCTCCTTTTCATTTTTCTTGTCTCATCTCAAACTCCTACCTGGGTGGTATGTAATAGGGCATCTCTTAGTACTGGCAAACCGATTTGCTATACATCCACGGCTACTAAATGCCCAGCTTCTTCAAACTAAAATTGCTACCCATATAGCCAGTATCAGAGTTGGACTTGGGCCTGGGGAGGATAATTCTTGATCTTCTATTCAATTATTCATCATAATTTACTATTCAATTATTCATCATAATTTACTCAAATACATATTTAGCTTACGTATCAAATAAGAAGAATTTAATAAACTTAAGCAAAAAAAAAGTAGTAAGGATATCTTTTTGTCGGATAGATGTATGCAGAATAGCACTGTAGATAAATAATAATTTGAGGCAATCAATTGGCATCGCTGCCGACTTGCATTTCTAGTTAGGTGATTCTCCTCTGGAGGCCGAGCAACTGTTGTTGGAGGGCTGTCTTTTCTCCCTTGAGCGAAGTAATTTGCTGCTGGATCCTGCTATTCTCTGCCTTCTGGAAATTGAAATGCCGTTTCCTAAATTAAGTTTCATTTTACATTTCTTACTATATACGAACAAGTTCGTTGGAGAGACTTTTCTTGACGTCAGCAGTCTTCATGGTTAGCACAGACTCCAGAGTGTCTTTTTCGCTTCTCAAGATCTGAACTTCCTTCTTATGGTTATTAAGTTAATTAGATATATTTTTGATTTGTTGCTGGATAATCAATGGTGTACCTCCAAAGTCTGAAGTTTGCCCTTGAGTGAAGCAGGGTTTGATCCGAAGCTATTGCCAGTTTGATCCATTAAAATTATTTTATTAATATTCAATAAATATAATCCTTTCTCAAAATAATATCTTGATAAGTTCCAAAAATATCAAATAAAAATCATCACTATTTATAAACTTTTTGATCCAACAATAATTATCTTTTGACTTTTAGAATCAGAAAAAATAATAAAGAAAAAAAATCAAATCGTTAATAAAATCATTTCCTTTATTTTTCCAGAAATCAAAAAGATGCTAAGTTATAAATCCAATATTTTTATGGCCTCAAAATCATAAAAATCGATATCAATAAGTTTAAAATCAGTGGATTATTATAAATTTTGGAAATAAATTCTGATGACTTCGATAAAATTCTATGCTATTCTAATTTATGTTAATTTTTAAAGTGTTCTGTAGAAAATCCATTTAAAATATATATTAAAAAGTTAAAAATTTCCATAGATGGATATAGAACAAAGCATCAATTAACCAAGCTACACTGATTTCTTCATTCCTATTGAGGCATTCAATGTGTCAAACCTCTATCAACAACCAGTGATCGTTTAGAACACCTTTTCTTCCAACATCAGTTTCAAGAATAATGATATATTATTGACTTTGATCAATAATACTCTCCTTCTTTCCAATCCTTACGATTATCAAATACAGCCAAAAGCTGCAGTCAACCTTACCTTTGATATCAAATTTTAAGTTATCTATGAAGTTTAGAAAAATGTATGTTCAAGGAAAAAAGGTCTTAGATTGTTCAACACAAATAATGTGAAATTTTAGCTTTTCAGTTAAGAAAATTACGTGATCGAAACTTGGGCAGTGTATTTATCGAAGAAAATTAATCAAAAAGGTTTTCACGAGATGTTCAAACCCTTGAAAAAGTTAGGAAAAGGAAATTTCGCTTCAGTCTATGAAGTAGAAAGATTGACAGACGGAATGAGATTCGCAGTCAAAGCTTTTTCGAAACAAAGTTGTTTTGCTGCCAAGAATGGAAAAGAAAGTCTTATTAATGAACTGAATATTATGAGACAGTTGAGCATGGATCCTCATTAAAACGTTCTTAAGCTGTAAGCTGTCTTTGAATCATAAAATTCTATTTATGTTGTCCTTGAATTACTTACAGGAGGTCAACTATTTCACAAAATTCAACAAGTCAACGGACATTTTTCAACTGAAGATATCAAAAAAATTATCTTCGGATTGCTAAATGGATTGAAAAATATGCACGGAAAGAGGATAATCCATAGAGATCTTAAGCCTGAGAATATAATGCTCAGATAAAAAGGAAATCTCTCCCCAGTTATCGTTGACTTTGGACTCGCCACTCCTGCAGACATCGATAAATATTTATTTTTCAGATGCGGAACTCCAGGCTATGTTGCTCCTGAAATCATTGAGCTTTCTGAAAGCAAACACATCTAGCCCTAATGCGATATTTTCTCAATTGGAGTAATATTCCATATTTTGTTGACTAGAAAGGCTGTCTTTGAAGGCTCAAAGTACTAATAAGTCTACAAAAAGAACAAATAAATGAAATTTAATCTAGATGATCCCAAGTATAATACAGTCGATCCTTTTGCCTTAGACTTGATGAAAAAAATGTTGACGGCTAATCCGCAATCAAGAATAAAGGCTTCATAAGCTCTCAGTCATCCTTATTTCAATTACTTCGGATCAGAAGAGCTGAAAGTAAGTTCTCCGTGCCAAACTCAAGTCAGTTAAAAAAGAAACAGGAGAAACTTAGTATAAAAAATGAAAATTCTTTCAATAAATAAAAATTAATGATATTTACTTATTTATTAAATCACAAATTGTCTTTATGAGATCACTTCAAAATATACATACAATAGGTATAGTATTAAATTCAAAATAATAATATGCTTTAGGCAAAAAGAAAAAAACTTCATCAAGAAGTTAGAAGATAGCACTGGAATAGACTCTTTGAGACTAAGAGAAAACTCTTGCTTGAAGGAGGCGATTCTACAATAAAAGATTTGTATAGATAAATCAATGATCGAAAAGATGATGGGATAGAATAAGATATAATAAATCGATTGCTAAAGTGCTTATAAATGAATCCCAATTAATAAAATACCTATATCGTCCTCTCGAACTATCTTAATGACCACAATTAGGCTTACATATACTTTTACCAATATTTAGTAGACAATCCTATGTTAATAGAAAATCACACCTACTGTCTCTTCTTGCTGGCTAACATCATTTTTTAATAATACAATTCAGCTAATTAGCCACTTTAAAATCCTGAGGAAAATAAATTAAACAAAATACTTATATGCTCGACAAGAGTTTGTGAGCAGATGACTGATGATAAGAAAAATTTGAATCTAAAGCGAAAATTTTATGCTTTTTTTGAGGAAATATTCAAACTGGCCCTTTTTTCTACAGTGCCTATCTGGATAGAAGACAGCTCTATTCTGCTTTTTACAAAAATATTACATTTTTATGGATCATAGTAGACAGGCTAATAAAATCTTATAGGTCTTATTAGACTCATTTAAATCATGTGCAAAAAATGGTAAATAATGACTACAATTTCAACTTCAGGTATATTTATCAGGTAAACTTTTAAAGTTATCATGATGGGATTAAAGAAATTATCTAAATAGAGATAACCTATAATTGAGTTTCTCAATAAAATGCTCTACTTTAATACTAGTTCCTTTATGAAAACATACTATAATGAGACTTTTGTGAACGAAATTTTGTATTACTTCAATGAGGTCTGCTAACTAAAGCCTCAAATAGTTAAGCTTTTGATTAATTTAGTCGCTCAAACTGAATTTTCTCAGCTGCCGTTGTTTTTAAACTCAAAAGTTCATATTTATGTGACTAGATGCCTGGAGTGGTCCATGGACAATCGGAACAATCAGTGTCTGGAAGACTGTCTTCTCTTTATTTATAGACTTTTAAACAGATTAAATTAATATAATGAGACCCACTTAATTCATAGAATTCTCAGATAAATATCATGCGAAAATTTTGATCTCATAATATTAGGATTGGTAAAAAATGAACAAAATGATGGAATAAAGAAGGTATTGAATAATTTAATAGATGATTTTTACGAGCATCAGTAGGTCTTATGAATAAAATAGAAAAAAATGATATCAATATGAATATGTGTAGTTGATAATTAACATATTTTTATGAGGATTATTGATATTTTAAACTCAATTCAGCAATTATTTTTTATTATTTATTAAATGACTTCAGAAAAATTGTTCTTTAGAGTTCCCAACGAAAAAGGACACGCTCACTTTTTCGATACTATCTAATCGTTCCCCGGGCTTCAGGCTGGACCGTCTTTCGAGGACAGATAAAAATACATCCGAGATACCATCAGATATCAATTGCTTTCAACAACTGCTGATCAGGCAAGAAGACGTATTTCTTTATTCATTTAGTTGTTACTTTGAGAGAGTGCTTCAGACATCAATAAAGAGATATCGTAGAATTCTGCTTGTAAAAAAAGTTGCCAGGCACAAGTTTGAGACAAGGTGCTGCTGAATTAGGATTAAGAAAATGATCCAATAAAACAATTACGAACATAATCAATCATAATTATCATGAATCTAGAAGAATCATTTTATCATATATGCAAATTGGCATCAGAAATATATTTGAATACCAAATTAAAAATATCACGAGTTTTTTTGAGAGCTCTGGAACTAAAGTGGCTCTTCTAGTGGTTAGTAGATTGTCTTTCTTTTTTAGACTATCTTTTTCAAGAATTCTCTCATTAAATAGTGCTTGTTTTTGCTGAGCTAGATCTACGACTATGGTCTGAATAATCTTCTCCATCTTGCTTAGATTGAGAACTCGCTTCGGCCTGGCAAAAAAGAGGTAAGATCTTACCAAGAAAGTCCGCTTTTGTCACCCAATCTTAGGATATTATCTTCTTAATCAGAGTACTTAAGGAATCCACCAACCTTATCATCTAATTTGATAGAATCGTATATTTAATCTTTCCATCTTTAAATTGCTTGATCCTAAGTGCAGCTTAAAGAGGTCGCTATTTTTTACCAATCCAATACACCTTAAACAATCACCAAGGATCTTAGCTTCATGTCATCAGTTTTAGACCATACTCGTGAATTAGATTCCAGGTGATTTATTTCTTTCAAAGGCTTTTAATAATATTTGGATTATTCTTTTTTTGTTCTTATTCGTCTTTATTTTCCAACTTTTGATTCATGAAAAAAATTGCTTAGTCTGAGGAAACGATTGTTGCTGATATTGCTTTTTAACACTCGAAAAGATGTCGATCTTGTGGCCCTAAATTTTTACAAAACAGATTTTCCAACGACTATCCTGCTCCTTTTTACATCGGGTATCTTGATTTACTTTTAGATTTTCTTCGTCTTCTCAGGCATTACTGATTCATGTTGCTTTGAGCCTTAAAGTTTTAATTTTCCGTGCCATCTTTTTATTATAGAATCTCGAGATCTTTTGTTCTTGAAGTGTTTACCGACCAAATTCCAGTCGTTAGTTCCATATTTTATGACTATTCTTTTGAGTTACTAATCTTATTTTTCACTCCATTTTTGCATGACTAAAATATAAATATAAATGCTGTACTAAATATCAATATATAGAAATTATATAATAAGTATTCTGATTAAAATTGATTGAAAATGAATATAAAAATCATGTTTGTTACCGTATCTTGATACTAGATTCATTGTTCCACCAGCAAGTCTATGAAATTACGTATCAATCTTGGATTAATACTGATGGTTTCCATGATCAAAGTATTATTTTAACGTAACACATGTTTGAGGTCTTACAAAACAACTCTTTGCTTGTGCAAAGATCCATTTATCTGTTATATAACAGTAGTTGCCAGCTAAAATGTAGGTAAGTTATTTCCGAATAAGAACAAATACATAAAAGTGGCCATTTCGTAGCTCGAAGAGTCTCTACCTACAAACAATTCATAAAATCTCATATATTATTGGATATTTATTTTAGTCATTATGTTGATATCGTCTCTTCCTAAAATAATGCGATAAATGTTTTCACGAAGTCTTTTATTCAATTTTTTCATGAAGGTAAACCTATGGGTCAGCACATCCAATAGCAAGGTCTTCGACTGATCTTTCTCCGCAATAAAACACAGGCAGCTTTATCTCATTTTTCTATCACTCTACATAAAACTACTTAACTTTTCCAAGGTACCAAATTCTTTCAAGCAATTCGCTAAAGTAGTCTTTGAATTTTTTCTTATATTATTTTCAGGAGCTTCTTTTCTTATAGTCGACATCATTATCTTCTTTTTTTATAAAAGTAAATTACTCTGCTATTTCTTAAAGATTTCTTATATCTTTTCATTAGTTTTGTTGACGAAATCGGGGAACTTCGTCTCACAAAATACTATTTCTAAATTTTTGTTATTGTTATAGTTGATTTTAGTCGGACTCACTTTGTATACTTTTCTGTTTGATGTTGCAGGCACCTTTTCCTTATTGTTATAGAGAAATCTATTAAAAAGTTATGAATTAATGATTTTATGTTCCGATCTGCTGTGAGGATTATGGCTGTAATAATTATTTATATTAGCATCTTCCTTTTTGGTTCGACTTGTGTATTTCATTTTTGATGAATAATTTCGCGAAATTGATTTTTCTTCGTTTTCGATCTGGTTTATTATTTAGCGATGATACTGACCGTCTGAGCCTAATTTGTCAACCACAATCCTTATTGGATTTTTTTCAAAACTACGCGATTTTGTATTTCTATTTGGCTAAGCAGAGGTGTAGTTAAATGTTTTGATTTTGATGCTATTATTTTTATTTATTTGTAATTACTACATAAAAATATTATGATCAAAATTTAAAAGCTAAGATAATATTTTGTTTAAGATATTCTAATCATAATTCTCAAGTTTCTGGTTAGTTCTGTTCATCTTTTTGACTGTTAAAATAATCGATTACGGCCTTTAAACTCATAGCTTGTTAGTTATTTTAATAATTAATTTATCTACTATCATAATGACTCTTAATTCTCCCATGCATATAGTTTACTGAAGGAACGTGAGGCACTGCATCGTCTTGGTTTATCATTCTGTAGTAACTTGGAATCAAACCATTGATGAATTCTGCAAACTGTTTGTTTCCAACTTTTGGCTGTCCAAACCTGTACAGATGCTGAAAATTTTTGAATTTAATTTGTATCTCAGCGGCTGCTAATACTGCAAGAGCTCCTCCTAAAATATGTCCTGTTACTATTATCTGAGCGTCTGGATAAGACTTCATGTACATTTAAACTAGACCTATTAACTTTAATTTGACAGTATCATAGGCTTTTTGGAACCCAGCGTGTACGTAACAGTCTCTTCCTAATTCATATACTTTCTTTCGAGCATTTAAGTCAGTTATTATGTTTTTCAAATTATCTGTACCTCGGAAAGAAATCAAGATCATTTTCTAAATCGACTGGTATCCTATATACCCATAAACTTATTTCTTTGGCTGAAAAAATGTCTTCTCTGACTGCATATCAGGAAGTATTTTGCAATCTTCATAAGACCAACTTTCGATCTTCTAAGAAGTTTAGTAAGCTATTGCTGAGTAATATCCTGTTAAAAAAGATATTTTTGTACTGTAGTTTACTGAAGGATTTGAATTGGCAATCATACAAATAATCAAGATCAAAAATAGTTTGTTATTAGCGAATTTTTTATATATCTTTCTTGAATATATTAAAGATATAATACATTGAGAATGATTTGAAACAAAATATTTTTTTTTTGATTTTTTTTATAGTTGATTTTCTAACGATTCTTAGTCAAAATAACAAACCTATGATATATTTTTCTCATAATCGTTTAGTATAAAATCAATAAGCATATTTATTGCGGATATACTTGAGTAAAACACCTTCTTTACCTCGATCCTATGGAGAATTTTGAATATTCCTCTTATTGGGTGAGTTGAAATAGTCTGAATCTTTCTTTCTGTTTTCAACTTATGAAACCCCACTAGAGGGTAGGATCGGCGCTCCAAACTTACTCAAATACCTTTGTTATTAATTTTTGAAAATATCATGATCTTCTCTTTGGACAAAAGATGAGTTTTTATTATGATAGATAAGTTCTCCCATCTTCTACGGTGAAGAATTTTTAGGTTTCTAAGAAATCTTACTATTTGAAGGGATATTGATGTATGATCTTGGCTACGGATTCTTTTCATATAGATATTTTTGTATTGGACTCTTGAATTTATTGTCTTCAGCGACATGTTCAGCATTTGATTATTTATTGTAATTAAAAGAGAAAGCCTTTTTTGATGGTGAAGGTTAGAATAAGTTTTACTGGGTCAACTACTTATTGGGCTGATTCGAGTAAATAATTTTTGGGGGTGGAGGCTGTTGAGGCAGAGAAACTCTTTACTTTTTATATATCTAGGTTGTTCTTCTTTGATAATTTTCATAAATTGGTTAGTGTGGTTTGTACTGTGGAATATTTTCAGCTGGCTAAGTGTTGTAAGTCTGGTAAGTTCCTACCACTTCTTTGTATTTTTATTAGTTGATGTCCTTATTTACAACATATAGAGATATTGAGGTGACTGTCAAAGCAAAAACGAGAAAAATAGATGCAATGACAAAGATAGTTCGTATTTGTTGGGCATCATAATAATATGCATCACACTGAGACAACTCGATGATAAAAGTCAAATAATATCCTAAAATTGGTATGATTGATGTGATACTAACTGACCCCAATAGGAAGATCAATATTTTGGTCTTTCTTTCAATCAAATTGGAAACCTTCTAAAATTATTGAATACTGCAAATTCGTCTTACCCAAATGAACACAATAATTAACATAGTTGCAAAGCAGGCTGTTGAAATGATACTCATATAGAAGCTGACCTTGATCATCTGTAATAATGCTGAGAATTTATATGTCCTGTATAGTTCTAAATTGCATGTTGTCATTGTTATTTTACTGTTGTCTTACCCTGTATAGCCCATAGTTCCTTATAAAATGACCAAAGTGCCCGATAGCTGAAGTCCGATTATGATAAGAGCGAAAAGTACATACACGAAATTTTTAGATAAAGAAGTCGATGATTCAAACATTTGTATACTCAACGATTTTATTATCTTGTTATTCAAATTATAACAACTTTATAAAAAGTAAAATCTTTATGTAAAGATTTTATACTTAAGCTTAAAAAAATCATGTCAGTTCTGTTATCTTAAATCTTGTGGAAGCTCAAAACTATCAAAAATGACGGTATATATCTCATAATCTTCTAAAAGAACCTATTTTTACTTTTCCTCGTTCAATAAATCTGAAACCTTGTCGTCCAGAGAGTTGAAAAATGAATTTGAAATTCCAAAATTGCTATATACTTTGTTCTCCCCAGTTTTTATCCTGATTTCAGCGTTTCCAAATATTAGATAATACTTATCGTATATCATGCCTCTGATGACTCTTGTATCATTTTTATCTTTTTCAGGGTAATTCTTTAGATTATTCAACAGGTAAAATTTCTTGTTATTTAGTGAAATTATCAAAGCTTACTCAGTCATTTA
>Ga0194115_10003384_pt1 | contig 18014 bp, 16 predicted proteins | sample TA2MahsurfametaG_3_FD_148656 | JGI IMG/M metagenome (GOLD analysis project Ga0194115, IMG submission 148656) | Freshwater microbial communities from Lake Tanganyika, Tanzania - TA2015002 Mahale S4 surface | ecosystem: Environmental > Aquatic > Freshwater > Lake | place: Tanzania: Lake... | reverse complement strand
TTTCACTTACGGTGCAACTCAGGATTCTGCTAATCGTATTGATGCAGCAGTTTCATTATCAAGCTTCAGCATCAATGCGCTTTCAGACGTAGATACTGCAACTTCGGCTCCCACAGATGGTCAGGCGCTTGTGTGGAATAATTCAGCATCTGTTTGGGAACCTGGCAATGTCGCTGCGGGGGGTGCATCTGTTACTACGACAAACGCAGCAATTGCAGCAAATACAACTGCAACTACAGATTATAATGAAAATTTTTACGTAGCCACTGCCGCTTTGACGCTAACTCTTCCTGCTCCATCATCTTCAAATGTTGGTAAGAAGATTAGTTTAAAGTCATATACAAGTGCTCAAACAGTGATTGCTTCAGCTTCAGGTTCTCAGATTATTTATGACCAAATAACTCCTGTCGCAAATGTCACTCATACTGCAGGATTCCCAGGCTTCTGTACGACATGTGTTTGTTTACAAGTCGGGGCCGGAACTTATTTTTGGGTTGTGGTATAATTTAACTCCATATTATCCAGTTTAATCTGGATTTAATTCAAATTCAATTTATATAAATTCACATTAAAACGTAATTTAAATTCAACATACGTCTTCAGATGATATATAATAGAATAATAGACATCAAATAAAATGGAGTTAAAAATGCCAGAAACAAGCATTGTTCTATCGAGTGCGTCATTGATTACATTATTCGGTTTTTGGATGAAAATGCAAGGTCAGGCTCGTGAGACCGGTGCCAAAGAAGCCTTGATCGAAAAACGAATTGCAGATTTAGAAAAAGATCTTGCAAAAAATGATAAGGATATATCTGATATCAAAAACACTTTACACAACATAGATGTGAAGATAGTTAAAATCTTAACAAAATTAGAAGGAGATAGATAAAATGAGTATGCGTTTTAACGAAGATGATGTTGCAACTTCGGGCGCTAATAAAATTTTGCAATTAGATGCTACCGGCAAAATCCCGGCTGTCGACGGTTCCAACCTGACGAACGTGGTCGGAGAGGGATACAATGGGTTGAGCTTTGCCTATACCACAGATAACACTACAAATATTACCGGGGGTATCGACAGATTTTATTATATCCCACAAGCTAATGAAAAGGTTTCAGCTGGAGGTAATGTTGTCAATATCAATCTTCCTTATTCGAATAAAGTTGTCAATGGTTCAAAGATTGGATTTGAATATATTCCTTTAAATGGAACTACACTGGGCGGTCAATACACAATCACTACGCCTTCTAATGCAAGTTTAGCAGCACACGGTTGGACGTCGTTCGAGTTATTTATCGAGGGTGAAAGCTACAGTGATGGTGCAGTTTTTTCATCTAAGCAAGGTGCGAATCGAACCAGAGTATTATATGCATATGTTAGTGGGACAAATTTAAAATGGTTTGAAGTCAGAGGTGGAAATAAATCATTGTCTACCATGTCTCAATTTGATTTAAATAGCACTAATCCTTATCAAACGGGACGAACTTACACAATCGCCGGAAAAGGAACAATTACCCAAGGATTTGTCAATGTTGAAAATTATGCACCCAAACAATTTAACATCGCACTTTCAGCTGGAACTTCTACCACAATGAATTTAGTAACGAATATGCCGTCAGCTCGTCGAAGTTTTTTTATTACTAATACATTTACTACTAATTCAGGGGATTGGGGTATATTGACATTACCAGCTGCAAATACGACTGAAGGTATTTTATATCATTTTCACATGGGTTTGACATTTGGAAATGCAACAACACGGTTTAATTCGTTGCAAATTCAACACTCTGCAAATTTCAGGTGGACAGCTGGCTCAAATTTTTCAGGGTTTGTGGCGTTTGGTGGTCAATATACACATAATGAGTATTTTATAGTTTCAGACGGCGCCAATTATTATGCCGGTATATTGGAAAGGTTTTAAAAATGAGTTTTAGATTTAACGAAAACGACCTCAACGTCGCAAACGGACTGATTCAATTAGATGGCACTGGTAAGATGCCAGTGGCTGACGGGTCAAATTTAACAGATGTCCATGCAGCAGGAGAGCTTTTAACTAATAGTTTTGATGCTTATCAAGTGGTTATTCAATCAACCAATGCAACAGTCGAAGCTGGCAAATTATATATGGTGACTGCTTCATGCACACTTAATTTTCCTAATGGTGAGGATGGGGATAGAGTTGCGTTTTTGATAGTTGATGATGGGATTACTTTGACATTGCAAATTACAGGTGGATCAAACACAACTACTGCATCACGTTTCTGTCATAATGGAGCATGTTTTACGAGCTCATTTGGTGGTCCGGGTGATCCTTATAACTCTGATATTGGTCCTACAAGTAATGCTACCAAAGCTTTTACGGGTAAAGGGACGTCTTTGGAATACGAGATATCGTTATCCAGGGTTATATACTACCTGGATTGAAAAATCACATCATCAAAATTTTGATACAGGTGGTGGCACAACAATCCCTGGGAATTGGGGTAATTTTGATAATGTGTTGGGCACGAATGCAGCGACAGGCTGGGCCAGATATAATTTGGCTTTTGATGGGACTGACTGGCGATGGAGAACATTATCACAGGATTTTGGGACACTTTTATCAATTGCGAATGGGGGGACCGGTACGTTGACATTACCAGCTAATCATCAGTATATGGACGTCTTATATTTCCCAGTGACCTGTACCGCGACCGGGTCAAGTTTTACACAGGCAATTACAGTCAATTTAACTAATTTATCGTCGTTAGTCAGGGACCAAATTCATTATAAACCGGTTGTGGTTTTATGGGGTGGTAATCCTGTAATTGCCGCGGGTGCAAATTCAAAAAACTGGCCGTATTATATTGTTAAATTTTCAGATACCACTGCTGGTTCTTCAATTGCACAAATTTATAATGCTAATGCTACCCCAAATGTGCCATATACGACAGCAAATGCTTTTGGGCTTCAAGATACGGTAGGAAGCACTTCTGCTAATGCATTTTCAGGACAATTAGGAGTGATAATTGCATATGATAAAGATCAGGCTAAATGGTATCTTTTAAGAAACATTTTCAAGATAGACATGTGAGGAGAATAAAATGACATTTAGATTTAATGAAAATAACCGCACAACTACTACTGAGGCGGATAAATTATTAGGGACTACAGCTGATGGTAAATTGCCAGCGTGTGATGGTAGTCAATTGACCAATATCAATTTAACTGGTTCAAATAGTCGCAGTTTAGTCTTTGGTGGAAATATAGGAGCTAGCGTGACTCACAATTTGGTAAGAAATACCTTTAACTTCATAGCAGGATCAGTCAGCACTTTGAGAATTACCTCAGCGTTAAGAACGAGTTATGTGAATGGAGATTTAATAGTTATTCTGAATCCCATAAATGCCTTCTATACCATAACAAATATTGATACAGCTGCTGGGACCAAATTATTTGTGAAAGGTGTTGAAACTACGAGTTGGAGAGTGCAGCAAGAACGTTCAACAATTAAATTGAGATTGACAACTCATACCGATGGGGCTTTGTATGTGCATGCGTGTGAAGATTTATCAATATTGGATGATTTAAGTGATGTGATAGATACTCATAGTAGTGTTCCGATTGGTGCGAGCTTGAAATATAATCCTTATCAAGGAAAATGGAAAGCTAAGCAAAATTGGATGCCCAAGTCTTTGGTGATCAATAATACGAATGCTATCAATTATTTATCAAATTATACACCAACGACTATAGGAGGGTCTGATAATTATTGGGATGTGCTTGAGATTGATTTAGCGGCCACACAAGTTGCTAATGTGCCAAATGACCCTGATATGTCATTACATCCGACAATTAGTGGTTGGTCAGACTTTTTTGATGACGACACGTTTTATGATTATGACCATTTTGTGATTGTATTTCAGATAACACCTAATACACCGATAACGTTATATAGCCAAATCACATCGACTACATATAACACAACTTCAAGAACCTTTGCCATGAAAGATATTCAGAATGACAGTGTTTTTATTAGAATTCATTTACCTGCGCATGATGCTAAATGGATTGGGAAAAAGATAACATTTATTTGTGATGGTATCAATACCAATGCTGATGCTAATTTAAATGGTCGAAGAATTGCGTATAGAGTATTAAGAGAGAAGGGCGCGGTAACAGGGAGTAGTGCATATATTGATTATGGTAATGGCATTGGTAATGCTGTAAGTTCTTCTACTAGCGTTGGGCCAGAAGTTTGCAATTCAACTGGTAATTATATAGGTGACCGTGGAGCTATAACATTGATGTTGACTGATGATACGTATTATCCATTGAAACCTGGTTCGACTGGTGAAACAACTTTTGCTAATGCTAAAATGTGGGTGCAAGTTCCATTCTGAGATAGGCAGGAATACACAGGATTGATTGCAAATAAAAAGATATATGAATATTTAAAATATTGAAAAAAATTAAACCAGAATGCTCCTGTAGCATATAATTAGACATCATAAATTAAACTATCAGTTTCATGGCCTCGAATTGTTACGGTATGGCAAAGCACTGAAGTTAAAGGATTATAAAATGGCAAGAACCAGAAAACCAAAAATGGAAACAGCTGTAGTTGAACCTATGGCTGAAATCAAAAAAGAAATAGAATCAGATGATGGACCATTAGAAGATCTTGAAAAGATGGTTGCAAATAATCAAAATTTCAGTTATGACATGTCATCAAATATGCAGTTTGATAATGACTACACTAAAAATGCTGCTTTCTTTGAAAGTGGTAATGCGGCATTGAGAAGATTTAGTTATACGGCTTTGAACAATATATCAAGTCATCCGATCGTGGCAGCTATTATTCAAACACGTACTAATCAAATAGCAGAATTTGCTACTGAGGTAGCTGATGATAATATTGGTTTTGAAATTCAGTTAAAAGATAAACATCGAGCTCCAACTGAATCTGAATATCAACAAATGTTGCAGCTGCGTGAATTCATGAAAAATTGTGGTAGTCAACCGGTAGATTTTGAATTGACCTTTGAGGGTTTTTTGAGACAAATAGTCCGTGATAGTTTAATTTATGATCAATGCAATTTTGAGGTGATTAGAAATAAAAAAGGTGAAATTGTGGCCTTTGCTCCAGTAGATGCAGCAACCATTCGTAGAAATGCAATGACCAAGCAAGAACAGGTGAAAGGTCGTCGGGAACCTGATGGCATTCATTATATTCAGGTATTAAATAATAAAATTGTGTCTGAATATACAGCCAAGGATTTATGTTTCGGGATTAGAAGGCCTCGCACTGCATTAGATTTAAATGGTTATGGTTTCCCTGAATTAGAAGAGGTTTATCAATCCTTACAAAATCTCTTTAATGCCGAGACATATAATTCAGCTAATTTTACGAATGGGATTAGCGCCGCCGGTTTGGTAGCAGTTAAATCTAAAATGAATGCTAAGATATTTCGCGCATTCCGTCGCGAGTTCTATAGTATGTTGACCGGTGTCAATAATTCAAAACGTACCCCTTTGATTCAATTGGATCCTGAAGCTAATGAAACAATTGAAGCTATCAATCTTTCTAAAACAAATTCTGAAATGGAATATCAAGATTGGGTGAATTATTTGATGAAGGTTGTATGTGCGATATTTCAAATTGACCCTGCAGAAATCGGATTCGTATTTGGTAGTGAAGGCCAATCCTCTTCAGTCTTTGGGACAGATCCAGCTACTCGTGTTTTAATGGGACGTGAAAAAGGTTTAAGACCATTAGTGAGAAGTGTTGAAGGTTGGTTAAACAAATGGATAATCAATGAAATCAATCCTGCTTTTGAAATTAAATTCATCGGTTTAGATAGTTTATCTACAAAAGAAAAGATGTTGATTAAGGATAGTCAGTTAAAATATATGACTATCAATGAAATTCGCTCATTAGATGATTTAGCACCTTTAGAGTTTGGTGATGGATTATACGATCAAGTTAAAAATTTAGCAGTTGTGCCTAATTTAGTGGATAATGAAACTGCAGCTCAAAAATCCATTCAGCCAATTATGGAAGAAACTACAATTTGGAAAGCAGTAGATATGCCTAAGATTGATAAAGATTTTGATGAGAATAAAGGTATGTTTGTATGTCCAAAAGCAGTAGCACAAGAAGCTCAAAAGGCCTTGGACTTAAAAGAAGAGCATGGCAGCGGTTGTGGCACAAATGTTGGTTGGGTCAGGGCGAATCAGATTGCCAAACGTGAAGCATTAAGTTATAATACAATCAAACGTATGTTCAGTTTCTTCTCAAGGCATTCAGGTAATGAAAAAGTTGGTCCTGAGAATAAAGATACACCTTGGCAAGATTGCGGGTATTTGATGCATCTCGCATGGGGAGGTGATTTAGGTTTCAAATATGCCAAAGACGTGATTGCCTATGTAGAGGATAAATTAGAAGAATTAGATATGCAGGAGAATGACGAATGAGTTTTTTAGAATTATTGAAAAAGAGTAGAGAAGAAGCAGCACAACATGTAAGACAAGTTGCGGAACAAATTATTGAAAATCCTTCAGTCGATTATAAATTAGATATTATTGAAAAAGAATTTGATTTATCTAAAAGAAAAGTAGATCATGATAAAGATGGAATTAGTCATCCTGCACAATATTTTGAAGGTTTAGATGAAAAAACAAGACTTGCCCGTGAAAAAGAAATTGAAAGACGGAAAGAAGAAGGTGTTAAAGGACCTGAATTATATTCAGATCTACCTGGCGATGAAGATGCCGAAACAGAACCTTCAAAATATACAAAAACTGAAGGGGCTCAAAAGGTTAGAGATGAGATTAAAGGTCCAGGCAAAGATGAATTTATTCGAGCAGCGTCCAAAGTCAGTGGTGTATCACGTTCAATCATTGAAGAAGTTTATGATAAGGGACTGAAGGCTTTTGCAACTTCAGGTCATAGGCCTGGAGCATCGGCCACAGGTTGGGCAATAGCTCGTGTGTATGCCTTTTTATTTGATGCTAAATCAGGAGCTCGTAAAGTCGACCAACATTTATGGGATAAACATGAAGAAAGTCAAAAATCCCTACTCAAACCCATATATAATATAAAACAGGAAATTGTGAAAGCTTTGAAGTTTGCCTTGAGACAGACCAAAACAAAATATCATACTCCAAAATTAGCTAAACAAGCTCAAAAGTTATTGAAGAATGATAAATTATACTTATCAGATTTTGAACAATGTTTTAATGAGTTAAAGCATCGAAATGATAGTAAGCGTTTGGATTTTTGGTTATTAGGTGGTGAGGCCATGCTACAACTTCAAAAATATTTAAAACTAGGAATTACATTAAATCAAGCATTAGAAATGCCATACGAGGAAAAAAATGACAAATAATCAATTCTTCAGCAAATATTATCATCTTGGAAATGATTTTATTAAATCTACCGATCAAGAAAATGGACGTATTTATGTAGAAGGTATTATCTCTACTGAAAATGAAGATGCCCAAGGTGAAATCATGCTTCAAAAAGGCATGGATTATTCATACTTTAAAAAAAGAGGGTATCTGAATCTGGAACATCGCCAAGGTCCTGAAAACATGATTGGAGCTCCAACAGAATTAAAATCCATGAAATATAAAGGGATTCCTGCTACCTTCATGAAAGGTTATTTATTTGCAGATAATCCAAAAGTCAAAGAGATAATGACTTCAATCAATGCTATGAAAAATGCTGATTGTGATCGTGGATTAGGCTTTAGTGTTGAAGGGGCTGTGATTGAAAGGGATCCTAAAAACCCTAAAATCATTACCAAGTCTAAAATTCTCAACGTATCACTGGTTGCCTCACCTGCAAATCCTGACAGTGTAATGGCACTTTGTAAGAGTATATATGCAGAATACATGAAAGAGGAGGAAGAAAAAACTATGCCTATGACAGAAGAAGATGTAAAAGAAGTTGCAATTGAAGCTTTATCGAAAGATGAAGTTGATGCTGATGGTGAAATGACTATTCAAAACCTCATGATTTTGAAGCAATATACAGAAGAATTATTGATGATGATTCAACCTGAATCAGAATTACCTGAATGGGTGCAACAACATATTACATTAGCCAGTGATTATGTGCATTCAGCAGCTCATTATTTACAAAACCAAAAACAAATGATGTCAATGCAACAAAAGTTAAATGAGATGAATGAAATTGCAGCTGCATATTATTACGGAAAAAAAGAAGAAGATAAAGCAGAAAAGAATGAAGTTGAGAATAAATTGGAAGCAATAAATCCTCAAAGCATTGATCCTGATTTGTCATGTAATACTTATTGCGAAAAAGATGAAGATGCAATGTCTGATGAGATGATGACTGATGATGAAGCTAAACAAATTAATTGCAGCAATTATCAGAATGTATCCCAATAAAACAATTGAAGAATATAAAAAAATCTTCAGTCAATTTGTCATTCAACTGTTGCAGCAAGCACGTGCTAAGTAGACAGCATACAGATTAAAAAAATAACATACAATATCAGTTATTTCTATTAGATCTATAAGCAGTATCCACAGGCCAACTTCGTCTAATTCAATTTTTAATAAATTAAAAAAGGCAATTATTCTCAAAAAATAATATTTTTTTTAAGTTGTCAAAAAAATAACAAAAAATTATACAAATAATTCAAAATACAGATATAATTAAGAATTATTGAAATTAAATCAAAACAATATAAAAGAGGAAACAATGTTAGAGCAAGATAAACTCGAAACAATGATCAAGGATATTCAAACTCAGATCGATACTGAAAAGAAGACCGCTGAAATCATTGCAGAAAATGCCGACGCTGTTGTTAAATCTCACAATGATAAATTTGATAGTATCGAAAAGAGTTTAAATACACTTCTCGAAAAAATCGAATTATTATCTTCAGCAATTGAAGGTATTAAAATCAATGAGATTGTAGATAGTGTTGAGAAGTCAATCAATGAGAAATTAGATGCAGCTAAAGCACAATTGGATGATCAAGTCCAATCTTTGGCCAAATCAGCTCAATCTCAAAAAGAAGAATTAGAAAATCTTCAAAAAGCTGTAGACGTAATTGCAGAGGAACCTGTGCGTAAATCTGTTGTTACTATTGTTGAACCTGTTGTTGAGGTTAAAGAAGAGAAGAAGACCACTTTTGAAGATTTAATTCAAAAGGCATCTGCCGAACTTCGTACCACTCAGAACAGTGCTCGTCAAACTGAATTATTCAAGGCTATCTGCTCATTAGAGAGCGGTATTATTCCCCCAAACTTCAAAATCTAAAACAAATAAGGAAAACAATTATGTTTGAACAAAATCAAATGGTTGATGTCAACCAACTAGTTGCTCTTAATGAACAACTTCGCAAAAATGCTGATGCTATCAAAAAAGCAGCTGTTGGTTATCAATCCAATTCAGTTGCTTCTGGTGTTGATAATAGCTTAAGTCCTATCGTCCCACAATCAATTGAACAAACCTTAGCTAATGCTTCTTTCGCTATGAAAGACATTGTTATGTGGAATATGATTCCTAAAATTCAAGTAACCAATACCTATCATGAATATGCTGTGATCAATGAACACGGTTTAGATACAGACCCATATATCGCTGAAGGTGGTGGTGCTTCTGATGCTTTTGGTACAACCCAATCTCAATATGAAAGAAAATTCGTTAAGATTAAATATCTTGCCGAAAGACGCTCCATCTCTGATGTTGGTACTTTAGTTGGTATTCTTGGTAGCAATCCTAATGGTCTTGCTGAAGAAACTGAACGTGGTACTATGTCTCTTCTCCGTAAGGTAGAAAATCAAATATTCCACGGTTCCGAATTACTCAATTCTAATGGTTTTGATGGCGTTCTTGAACAAATTTCTCGTGATACTTCTTCTGCTTACTCTCAAGCTAATGGTGGTCGTAGTTTCAGTGCTAACCAATCAGATCTTGCTGGCTCAGTCGCTTCCCCCGGTAAATTGCATGAAGTTCTCGGTGAATTATCAAGCATCAATCGTTTTGGTAAGCCTGATTTCATTATGTGTGATCCTAAGGTTTATTCTAAATTGATTAAAGAAAGCACAGACGATGGTCGTCATGATTCAATGCTTTTGGTCAATATGCTTGATCAAGGCGTTCAAACCTTCGGTGCTGGTCCTAAAATTCACGTAATGGGACCTTTTGGGCCTGTTCCAGTGATTATGGCTCCATTCCTAAATAAACAAAGTCTCTGTCCTACAGCTGCTTCCAGTTCAGCTACTACAGTAAGTTGGCAAGCTGGTGATTTTACTATCGCTTCAGTTGCAATTGCTGGTGCTGAAGTTTCTCACTTTGATGCTGCTGCAACAGGTGTTGGCCATGATGGTAATTTCTCTTATAAATTAGTTGCTGTGACTCCTAAAGGTTATACAGAACCTTTCACTTTAGGTGCTGTTGCTGCTAATAATGGTGCTGTACCAAGAATTACTTGTGCAAGCTCCGCAAGAATTCCAGCTGATGCTTTATACTGGAGACTTTATCGTTCAGCTGCCGGTTCATTGACAGATTATAAATTAGTTGAAGAATTCCCAATTGGTGAACTCAATGCTGCTGCTGATACCTTCAAGGATTTCGGTAATACTCGTCGTGATTGCTCTTCAGTTATCATCGGTCAAACAGACAGCATGGAATTTGCTAGACTTTTGGACTTTTTAAGACGTCCAGTTGCAGAATTAGGTGCTTCAAAGAACTTCTTGCTCATGCTTTTTGGTGCTGCACTTGTCAAGTTACCAAGAAAGAATTATGTATTGCGTAATGCTAATGGTAGAATCATTCTATCATAATAATTAAAATATCTTGCAAAAGATATGAGAATGATATATAGAAAACTATAGAATAAAAAATGCCGCAAGGCACTTAGACATCTTCACCAGAGCATCCAGAATTACTTGTTTGCCTCCTTGTATTTGATAATATATATTTTAACGTAGTGTTTAACGTAGATAAAACTGGATGCCTCTGGTGATGCATTAGACATCAAATACAAGGTTATATAAAACATGGCAGCAGATTTTTCCATCCGTGATATTATTACGGTTGACTTTCTTAAAAATACCGCTTTAGTCGGGATTGACCTCACAGCTGATGATGGTTCAGATTTTCCTGATGATTTATTTGAAGCTTCAATCAATTCAGCTATCAATACAGTTGAAAGTGAATTAGGAATCATTATCAATCATCAAGATTGCGTTGAACGCCAAGATGCAGCGTCAGATCAACGTCGAGCTTGGTGGGGCATGACTTTAGACCAAAGACCATTAAAAAAAATCGATGAGATTAAAATTACTTATGGTAATTATCCTGAGGTTTCTGTACCTTTAGCTTGGACTAATATTCTATCCGATGCTTCTGCACAAATTGCCTTAATTCCTACCTCAGATACTTTAGGGGCTTTTAACTTCAATAATTCCATTCCACTAATGATTGATCCTATTACTAATTATTCATATTATCGTTATGTGCCTGCTTATTTTAAGTTGGCATATCAAGCTGGCTTTAATTTTCGTAGTGGCACAGCATCTATTCCCATTGGCGAAACTGAATTAGTAGTTGATTTAGGAGAAACTTTAATTGATACTCCTAATTTTACTTTTGTTATTACTGATGATGGTCGTGATGCAGTCCCGGCTGTTGCTACTTCAGCTAAAGCCATTGCAACAGGTATCGGTAAAACCTCATTTAAAATTAAATTAAATCAAGCTGGTGTCAATGGACCAGTGCTTTTGAATTGGCAAGTGCATACTGTCCCACAATCTTTAATCAAAACTATTAGTCAGGTCGCAGCATTATTACCTTTAGATATTGCAGGTAATTTGATCGCTGGTGCCGGTATTGCACGTCAATCAATCTCAGTTGATGGTTTAAGTCAAGAAATTGCAACAACAGCCTCAGCTACCTCCTCAGGCTTTGGTGCTACTATTCTCAGTTATCAAAAGCAGATTAAAGATACTATGGAAGCTTTAAAGAAAAAATATTCAACTGTCGGTTTTGGGACATTAGCGTAAGGATAGATCATGACAACATTTCCAATAGATGAAAATTTAAATAAAAGAAAGACCTTAACTCGAGCTGATTTTAAACCTGAAGAATTTAGACGTTTAATTATTCAAAAAGGTTTAAATGTCGAATGGTCCCAAAGTGCTCAATGTCCCTGTCATCAAAAATCTACACAATATGGATTAGATTTAAGAGATGTAGTTGATATTGATGCTACACCTGGATCAAATAATCAAAGTTGCACTGTATGTAATGGAACAGGTTTAATCCATCATTCCCCTCAGGATATTAAATCTATCGTCACAACTGCTAAAGGAAATACTGAAATTGGAGAATTTGGTCAATATCGTAAAGATGAAGCTAAATTTACAACTCAACCTGAACATTTATTAAGTTATGGAGATAGATTAAAACTGAAAGACAGTGTATTGGTGATTCGGGAGACCCTGACAAAAGCAGCTTCAAATACCGTTTCAGCTAAATTACCAATTATCCAAAGAACCTTATCATTAGCAACAGGCACAGTAACCATTGGAGTAATCTATTGTCATTTGGCTGATGCGAATGGTTTAGCAATTCCAGAAGCAGTGAGAATTGAAGGCACTCATTTTAATGTCGATAATCAGGGAAGAATTGTTTGGAATGGTGATGCTAATACTCCAGCAATTGGGACAAGGTATTCAATTAGTTATTATGCCAATCCAACTTATGTGATAATTGATCATCCTCATTCAGTTAGAGATACTATCAATTTATTCAAAACCAATAATATACCAATACCGACAGCATTACCCGTTCAGGCTTATGCTAGATTGATAGTATAAGGAACAAAATTATGTCAATGGATTTACATATTATTCACACTATTAAAAATTCAATTAAATACTTCAAGGATAATCGTTCAGTTTTTGACGGATGTTTTGATCAATTAGCAGTGACTATTCGTGATAAATATTTTGCCAGATTAGCGACATTGGAGACTGAATTACAATTAGATTTGGCTTTCACTCGTAAGTCAAATAAATTCCCATTGGTTTCTGTTTCATTGCAAGAGGCAGCCATCGATCAAACCACCTTCTTAGGGAATCAGGGCGTCAACGGACAGCTGACACAATTATCAAATCAGCAATGTAAAATTTCAGTTTATTCAAAAAATATGGATGATATTCGCATCTTGCATCGTTTAATTCAATGTGGTTTATTGATGTTCAAAAAATCCTTTTTCGATGTTAAATATTTGGATTTAAGATATGTGCAATCACGAGATTTGGAGCCAATTGAAATGTTGACTTCAGATAATGCTTTAGTCTATATTCGTGAATTGATTTATTTAAGCACAGTAGAAATTGCTGTTAAAGAAATTGTTGATGAATCTGTTTTAGATATTGCAATTTTACCTAATATTATTAAAGGTAGTTTCATACCAGTTAAAACTGCATTACAAGGCACAAATCTACCAGCAATTCCCAATAATTCAGCATTACCTATTTCAGTCATGGATGAAAATCAACCCTTTGTCATTCGTTTTTACAACAATAATCAAGATCATGATTTATATGTTAAATGGCAATCTGTAGGCAATGGCACGAATCAATTGGTAATCATAAAAACCTTATTCAATACTAGTACATTAGTTGAAGCTAATCGATTTATAGCTGTTGATTTATTCTCCAGGATAAAAACATTCTTTAATTTTATAAATATTGAATTTTTTAACAATAGTCCTGATAGTTCTTTAAATAATGTCAGCGGTTTAAGTATAATTGATTTGACAACAGAAACGTTAGGCACAATCAATGTCAACACAATTGGAATTGGCTTAGGTGGATTGGTTGACCTTGATCCCGCTGTAACAGCAACCGGATTTATCCGAGTTAGACCCGGTGAATTTTTTGATATTCAATAAATCAATAATTCAAAAATCGCATAAATTTTCTCATAATATTTCTATTATGAATATAATTAAGATAAATAAAATAAAACAAAATGGAGTTTAGAACAAATGCCAAGTTCAATTATAAATAATGGCGGCGCATTCTTTCAACCAGGTGTTTATAGTTCAATTATTGTCGATCAAGAAAACAATGTTGAATTAGGTGCTAAGAACCTTGCGGTTGTTGGTGCTTTCCCTGAGTTGGAGCCTAATAATGCAAAAGCATATAAAGTCCTAAGGGGCGAAAGTATTAAGGATTATATCCCAGCACTGTCAAATGAGTTAAAAAAAGTTGAATTCATTTGGAAGAATACCATTCCTCCTGAATTATCACCTGATTCATCCACCTCAACCTCAATTACCTATATCAATGCTCAACAAAGCACTCAGGCTACCAAAGCTCATAGAGTTGGCAGCGATTATGGTGCTCAAGTTGCAAACGGAATTGCTGAAGATGAACAAATTGGTAATTTCAGATCCAAAATTTGGGGTCGTAAAGGTAAATCAACATCAATTAAATTTTCTAAACCTGCTGCTGGTGAATTAAAAATAACAGGTAAAGCTTTAAATGGAGCTGAAGTTTCATTAAATTGTGATACACAATATAATGACATTATGACTTTAACCAATAAGTCTGGTCAAGAATTAGCGATCCGAATTCAAAACAGAAAATTATCTGTTTGTAAATCTGATGATATTGCTGACGGACCTCATGCTCCAATTGCTGAAGTATTGTTGGAAGAATTCGAAACCATTGACGATTTATTCAATGCTTTAATTGCCACAGATTTATTCGGGACAGGTTTAGAAACTGACGGCACTGCCTCACAAGCTAAATTCTTTGGTGTATTACCAAAACAACTCGATGAATTAAGAGGTGCAGTTGATCTTCCAAGTGATACTGATTTTGACAATGCTGAAAGTGAATTAAATACTTTAGGCGTCCTTGATGCTAATTTAACTAACTTTATCAAAGTTGCAGCTGCCGGCACAGTGACCTTAACTGCATGTACTCAAGGTATTATTGATTTAATCAATGTTAAGGGTGCTGAGGTATTTCCTTTTGATTATTTTTTGCTCAATGAGAATAAACGTGTGCCTTATGCTAATCAACCTACCTTTGATACTTCTTTATTCGATGAAGGTGGTGGTTTAGATGGGGATGAACCTGATGAAGATGATTTTGAAACAGCATTAGCAGCATGTGTTGAACATGACTTTTTGGTTATTACCTGTTTAAGCACAGATATTGATGTGCATTTAAAGTTAAAAGAACATATTGATGATTGTATTACCGCTTCTCGTTTCCGTAATGCTTGGGTCGGTGCTGCAGCAAGTCAAACTTTAAGCACAATCAATGGATTGAATGTCAATCTGTTAAATTCTCCTCATATTGCAGTGGTAGGTCAAAATGTCAAATTATCAATTGGCACTTTAACACCTGAATATACAGCATTGTTTTTAATGTGTATGCAAGGTGCTGTGCCTGTTGCTGAACCTTTAACTCGTAAAATACCTAATATTCTCAACACTGATGAAATATGGAATCGTGATCGATCTGAGGATATTGAATCAGCTATTCGTAAAAATATCGTGGTAATTCATAAGGATATCAATGATGATTTTAGAGTTGCTCGAGCTGTGACAACCTATAAAAAGGATAATCTCTCAGTCAACTGTGAAGTTAGTGCTCGTGAAAGTGCTAACTACTGTGTTACAGACTTACAAAAATTCTTGTTAAGTCAAATCGGTTCCAAAGTTTTGCTTTCAACTAAAGGTAAAATTGAAAGCTTAGCTAATTCTCGTTTAATTGCTCAAAGAGATTTAGGATTTATTAAAGATTTTAGAAATGTTAAGGTAACTGTAGTTGCTGATACTGCTAGAATTGAATTTGACCTTGCTGTTGTAGAGCCTTTAAACTTCATTAAAATCACCGCAAATGTGCGTCAGTTCTAAGGAGTAATGTAAAATGGCAAATGTAATTACCGGCGCTAAAGCCAAAATAACTATTGATGGTACTGTTGTAGGTTATGCAACTGGGATATCCATCGCTGAAAATACTTTGAATGGTAGAGTTGAAAGTTTAGGATTTATTGATAGTCGTGAAATCGTTCCTATCAGTCGTAATGTGCAAGTTATGGCCAGTATGATACGTATTTTTAATGCCTATACTACTATTGATCAGAATGGCGGCGTATTATCAACCAATGACACTGATGATAATGGCTTTGTCAATACTGCAAAAGTTATCAATGAAACAATTGAAAACAGAACCAAAACAGTTTTAAATAAACGTAAGTTTAACATTGAAATTATTGACAGTTCATTAGGTGCAAATGAATCTAATGTTATTTATACAGTGGTAGGTTGTAGAATTGCTTCACAAAATATCGTAGTTGATAGAGCTTCTTTGATGGGTGTGCAAGTAATGATGGATGCTGAATATCTTGTACGTCATCAATCTGAGGTTGAATAATCAATATCCTGAAAATATATTTATTGTTTTTTTGAATTAAAAATTTATCATTTATTACAAAGGCACTTTTTTAGTGCCTTTTTTCATTTCAGCTAAAAAATTTTTAATATTTTTGCTTTTTCGAATATAATTATCAATATATTATCAACAATGGAGTTTAAAATGGATTTAGTCTCACTAAAACAAGAAATGGATCGTAAGGATTCAAAAAGCAAAAAGGTCGAAAAAGAGGACAATTTTGTCGAAAAAATCAAGCAACAAGAAAGCATTTTTGAAAAAAATGATGAACAAAAAGAAAAGGAAAAATTAAAACCTAAATTCACACCTCGAGTTGTTGTCTTTGATGTGGAATATGAATTGCAGGGAACAAAGAAATCCTGTAAATTGACATCAAAAGTCATGGATGCTGCATCTCGTCAAAAGTATGACAGATTATTGGCAACCTTAAGTGCTGGTTTAACCTTTGAACAATTGCCCTTGGAAACACAAAATCGTTATGCTTCACTGGCTCGTATCATGGCACAAAGCATCGATGCACCTGATTGGTTATTGGAAGCTTGTGCTGAAGATCTAGATTTTGCGTATGGTTTAACAATGAGGCTTGTAGAACATGAGGTTCGATTTTTTCGAAACGATTCCACAAATGGTGAAAATACAGAGGGACGACCCCGTTTTTCGATTGACACAACCGCATTTAAGGACTAAAGGCTTGCCAGTTTTTGATTTAGAAAATATCAATTGCTGGGAAAACTTACACTACTCTTTATTGTGTTTAGAAGATGAGCAATTTGAAATTGTCGTTGATCTAAAAACAAAAGAAGACAATAAAAAGAAAAAAATCAAAGTTGAAGATATTATGTTAAATTCTGAACAATTAGAAAAAGGTCAATCAGTTGATACCGGTGATAAATATCTCAATGAAATTGAAAAGGCTTTGGCCAAGGGTGATATGAATGTAGTTGAAGAGCTGCTAAAGAATATCAAATAATCTCTCAGGCCATCACAGGATGCTTCCAGATTGATTGCAATTGTTTTTATTATAGAATTTATTATTTTATCTTTTTTATTCAACGTCGTGCATCCTATGATATATAATATTAGACATCAATAACAATAGGAAATAAATATGGCACCTCCTTTTTTAAATCCTCCCACTCCGGGAATGGGACAACCACAACAATCATTACCTAATATGAATAGTCCTTTTGCTCAACAAAATCCCTCTCAGTCGACGAATCCATTTATGGGCAGTGGTAATAACTCAAACAATGCCAGCAACTCACCTTTTGCTGGCGCTGGGACTGCTGGATTTAAAAACCCATTTGGTAGTGAACACGGCAGCAACGGTAATCCTTTTGGCGGTGGAACTGCTGGCGGTGGTGTGAAAGGCTTAATTGAAAGCAACAATAAACTCATTCAGGCACTCAATAAACTCACAGCAATCTTTGAAAAATTATCACAAAAAATGGGTCAAGGCGGTATGGGTGGCGGTATGGGCGGAGGTGTAGGAGGAATGGGCGGTGGTATGGGAGGTATGGGTGGTGTGGATCCATTACAAGCAGCACAAATGAGACGTTTGGCA
>Ga0194115_10003383_pt1 | contig 18020 bp, 16 predicted proteins | sample TA2MahsurfametaG_3_FD_148656 | JGI IMG/M metagenome (GOLD analysis project Ga0194115, IMG submission 148656) | Freshwater microbial communities from Lake Tanganyika, Tanzania - TA2015002 Mahale S4 surface | ecosystem: Environmental > Aquatic > Freshwater > Lake | place: Tanzania: Lake... | reverse complement strand
TCAGGTATCAAAGCCAAAGCTTTAAATACTATTAAAAGTGAGGGATTAAAAACTCTATTAGATAATTTATGATATTAACAATTATAATTCTTTCAATAATGGTCGTGATTTTTGGATTCACGACCTTTAATCTTTTACGTAAAAATGAAAAACAAGAAGATATTTTAGCAGGATATATGACTTATCTCAACAAAATATCAGATACCATTGAGGCAACAGATAAAAAACTAAAAGAAGTAGACTATAAAGGTTCTTTTAAATCCGATGATGAAATAGGTTTTGTATTTGAACAAATTAAAACTATTCAAACTATTTTGAATGCCTTTATTATCAAGGAAATTAAATAATGGAATTATCCATAGTAAAAAAGAAAAAAGGGGAACAATACTTTACTCAAGAAACCGAGGATGCTATTGTTTTATATAACAATACAATAGATCCTGATGAAAGAAGCAAAATATATAGAAGAAAAATTCATTATGCCTTTTTTAAATTAACAGAAAATATTATTCATACATTCAAATTCTATTATACAGAGGTAGATAATATTGAGGATTTACAGCATGAAGTAATTACTTTTTTATTAAATAAAATCCATCTTTATGACCAAAATAAAGGAACTAAAGCATATTCATATTTTGGAACTATTGCTAAACGTTACTTAATATTATCTAATCAAAAAAATTATAAAAAAAGAATCGATACAACATCTATAGAGGTTTTAGAGGAGGATGAAAATCATTCATATAATATAGATGATACTTCTTCTAATGAACGTTTATCTATTTATATAGATAAATTTGTAAAACATTGTACTGAACATATATTTGAGATTTTTCCAAAAGATTATGATGCTCAAATAGCAGACGCAATATTGGAATTATTTAGAAAAAGAGAAAATTTAGATGTTTTTAATAAAAAAGCTTTATACATTTATATCCGTGAACAAGTTGATGCTAAAACCCCTAAAATTACAAAAATAGCAAATCAACTTTATGACATTTTTAAAAAAGGTTATATATTTTATTTAGAACACGGATATACAAGTTTTTAATTTAAATATTTATAATCAAAATTTTTATGAGTTTAGATAATATAATATTTAAAAAGAAAAAATTCTCCGATATTTTAGAAGAAATTTACAATAACCAAAAGAAAAAAGAAAATCAAATTTCTGCTTTAATTGGAGAATTAAAACCACTTATTACTGATATAGGTGATGCTACTCTAGTTGTACCATTAATTAAAGAATATATGGAAATTGGCATTAAAAATGATGAACAATTAATTAAAATGGCTACAATTGTTCAACGTGCTTTACAAGTACAAGCACAAACTGGAGCTAATGATTTAATATTTTCTGATGAGGAAAAAGCTCAATTATTTGATTTAGCTAAAAACGTTGGAGATAAAAAATAATGACAAGGGAACGTTCTGGTTTAGGTGCTAATATTAATTCCTTTATTCATAGAAATAGAAGTGTTAAAGCTTTTGAAATTAAAGCTGTTAGAGTAAAATTTGTTTTTCTTGACTTAAAGCAAATAGAAGAAGAATATCCTCAATTATACAAAAATTATGGTGGTCAATACTCTTTAGGAGGAATATTATTTGATTCACTTACACGTCCAACCCCAGCAGATACTAAGGTTGATGAATTTTCAAACTATACTTTTGCACAACCTTTATTTACTAATTTAAGAAATGTTCCCTTAATAAACGAAATTGTTTATATAATGGGGATGCCTAGTGTAGATTTACAAGATCCTAATTTTATAAATAAAAACACAGTTATTCCTTATTATTTCCAACCAGTTAATTTATGGAATAGTGTTCACAATAATGCTTTACCTGATCCTAATACAAGTACAACAAAAACATCTTCAGAAACAAAAACAAATTCACAGATTGAAGCTGGTTCTAGAATAAAAGTAACTGATGGAGTTCAAGATATAACTTTAGGTGAAACTTTTAAAGAAAGAGCAAATATTAAAAACTTGCAACCTTATGAAGGAGATGTAATTTATGAAGGTCGATGGGGTCAATCTATACGTTTTGGTTCTACTGTTAAAGATAGGGATAATAATTGGTCTTCAACAGGTACTGATGGAGACCCTATTCTAATTATTAGAAATGGACAATATAATGATCCAAAAGAAGCATGGTACCCTATTACAGAAAACATTAATTTAGATTCGGGTTCAGTTTATTTTAGTACTACTCAAAAAATTCCTTTAGAAGCATCAAGTGCTAAGTATGAAAGTTATAAACAAAATCCTCCAACTACTCCTAAAGAATATTCTTCAAATCAAATCATAGTAAACTCAGGAAGAGTAGTAATTAATGCTTTTGAAGATCATATTTTATTAACTTCTAAAAAATCAGTTAATTTAAATGCTGCTGAAAGTGTAAATATAGATTCTCCCGAAACTATAATACAATCACCTAAAGTATATTTAAGTGATAAAAATGATACTCAACCGGTATTATTAGGTAATGACACAGTTAAGTTATTAAATGACTTAATAAGTAATCTTAGTACATTAGCAAACGCTTGTGGTTCAGCAGTTTCTGTTCCAGTAGTTGGAGGACCCATAGTTTCTTTAAACGCCGCAGGTACTGCTGTAGCTACTAATTTAACGGCTCTTCAAAATAGTTTATATGGACCTAATCTTGAAAGTATAAAATCTAAAAATACATTTACTAAATAATGGCACTTCAACCGTATGTAGATCCTAAATTATTAAATACTGCTTTTAGTAGTGAAACTAACAAACCTAAAGAGGATAATGGTATTATTAAGTTATTAAAAAAACAAGTTTTAAATTTTATTCCACAACTTATCCCTATAGCTTTACAATATGGAGTTAAATTAGGAATGAAACAAGTAGGTAATACTTTATTACCTTCTGATGTATGCCCTCCCCAATTGACAATAGATCAAACTGTTAGCAATTTAAATAATCTTATTAGTAATTTAAATCAAGTTACTAAACTTTTAGATATTATAAACAAATATGGAAAATATTCAGTAACAGGTATAGATGCTACCCAAACTTTAATAGATGTAACAAAAGCAGCTTTAGGATTAGCAACAGCAGCTGAACTTCTTATCCTTCCAGCAGTTCCTGGACCAGTTGCTGGTGGTATTGATACTACTAAAACTATTATAGATACATTGTTTTTTACAGCAGATGGTACTCCTAAATTACCTATATTAAAAGGAAAAGTAAGTAATATACTTACATATTTAACTATAGCTTCTGTTTTTGTATATTTTATTAAAGTTATTATTGACTCTATTGTTACTCAATTGGAAAAATGTTCAAATACACCCCTTAATATTGTTTCTCTTAATGAAGAAGCAAAAAGTTTAGCTTCCCAAGGTCAATCTATCGAACAAGGAGTAAATTCTTCCTCTACGGAACAAAAATTAACAGATAGTTATAATGGTTTTATCATTAATATTGAAACAAGTGAAGACCCAACTACAGGAATAACTAAAAGAAGAGCAGTTGGTTTTAATAGATTTGGTATCCCTTTAATACAGACTCCCTTTTCTTTTACAACTAATAATCAATCCTTAATCGATGAATTGAAATTAATAATTAATAGGGATAATTTAAAAGCTGAATAATTCAATATTTATAAATAATGAAAACTGATATTTTAAGAAAATTTATTAAAGAAGCCGTAAAAGAAGCAATTCAAGAAGAATTAAAAGATATTCTTTTGGAAGCAGTTCGCACCCCAAAAACAGTTGTAAATGAGTCTATAAGAGATACTTACGCTCAACCTCACATTGAAAAACCAAAACAATTAACTCCCTCCGAACGTAGAAATATGTTTGCTGGCATATTAGAGGAAATACAACATGGTGGTGTAGCAAATTCTTCTTATGCTGGTAATTTCCAACCTCAAGGTCCTGTAGATCCTAATGGGGCTTTGCCTGAAGGGTCTGTAGGATTAGATCAAATAATGTCTTTAATGAATAATAAATAATGGCAATTATAGTTAGAAATAGATTTCCTATTGATTTAGCTGCTCAAAAAGCACTTGGGGTTAATTTACCCTTTAGTGCTCCAGCAGTGTTTTTTTCTAACTATATTACTAAAGAAGCAGTAAAAAATAATTTAATAAATTTTTATTCAACTGAACCAGGAGAAAGAGTATTTAATCCTTTTTTTGGTAGCGCTTTAAAAAAAATAATATTTGAACAAATAGATGTAATTAGTAACGATATTATAAAAAAAATTATAGCCGAAGAAACCATTCAATTTTTTCCATTCGTAACTATTTTAAGTACAATTATAGATGATTCTCTATCAGACCAAAACACATTAATTATAAATGTTACTTATCAGGTAACTAATTATGGTATAACAGACTCATTAACAATAAATATATAAAATGGCAGTAATTAGAGATATAAAATATTTAAATAAAGATTTTACCTCATTAAGAGATAATTTAATAAGTTATGCTAAAACTTATTTTCCTGACACTTATAATGATTTTACTCCCGCATCACCAGGAATGATGTTTATGGAGATGGCAGCTTACGTGGGTGATGTATTATCTTTTTATTTAGATAACCAAGTTCAAGAAACTTACTTACAATATGCTCGTCAAACTAATAATATTTATGATTTAGCATATATGCTAGGTTATAAACCTAAAGTTACATCAGTAGCTAGTGTTAATATAGATTTTTATCAACAAATTCCAGCTATTACTAGTGGAAGTACATATATTCCTGATTATACTTATGCATTACAAATATTTCCTAATACCGTAATAAATTCAACTTCAAATTCTACAATTAAATTTTTATTAAAAGATAAAGTTGATTTTACTTTTAGTAGCTCATTAGATCCTACAACAGTAACTGTTTATTCAACAAATGGACCTAATTCTGCTCCTACATATTTTTTACTTAAAAAAACAAGAAATATAATTTCTGCTACTATTAAATCAACAACTGTTTCTTTTACAAACCCTGTACCATTTAATTACACAGATATTACAGATACTAATATAGTAAGTATATTAGATATAGTAGATTCCACAGGAAATGTTTGGTATGAGGTAGATAATTTAGCACAAGATGCTATTTTTGATTCAATCCAAAATACAAATCCAAATAATCCTAACTATTCAGGGAATACAGATACCCCTAATTTGTTAAGAATAAAACAAGTACAAAATAGATTTGCAACTCGTTTTTTAAGTGCTACTACTTTAAGATTATTATTTGGTGCTGGTAGCCCTACAGATACTACAGAAGTTATTACTCCTAATCCTCAAAACGTAGGTTTAGGATTACCTTTTGAACAAGATAAATTAACTACGGCATATTCACCTACAAACTTTATATTTACTAATACTTATGGTATAGCTCCTGCTAATACTACATTAACTATAAGATATTTAGTAGGAGGAGGTGTTGAAGCTAATGTTCAAGCAAATGATTTAGCTTCATTAAACACTACAAATGTATTTTTTGTTAATCCATTTGTTGCTGATTCAAATTTAGCTAATCAAATAATTGCTACTTTACAAGTAAATAATACTTTAGCTGCTACTGGAGGAAGCTCAGGAGATTCTTTAAATCAAATTAGACAAAATTCATTATCTAATTTTCAATCTCAATTAAGAGCGGTAACGGCTGATGATTATAATATTAGGGCATTAAGTTTACCTTCTCAATATGGTAGTATTGGAAAAATATTTACAACTAAAGAAAAAATAACTGATGTTTTACCTGGGGAAGCTTTAGGAAATGTTTGTTTATATATTTTAAGTTTAAATCAGGATGGATCTTTAAGATTAGCTTCTGATGCTTTGAAACAGAATATTATTACTTATTTATCTCAATTTAGAGTTTTAAATGATTCAATAAAAGTTAAAAATGCTTTTATAATTAATATTTCTGTTGAATTTGATATTGTTGTATTACCAAATTATAATAATGATGATGTGTTAGGTAGATGTATTCTTTATTTACAAGATTATTTTAATATAAATAAATGGCAAATTAATCAACCTATTTTATTAAAAAATTTATTCATAGGATTAGATGCTATTGATGGTGTTCAAACAGTTAAAACTATTAATATTATTAATCAAACAGATCCTTTATTAGGATATAGTGAATTTGCATATGACATAAACTCAGCAACATTAAATAATGTTATTTATCCTTCAGTAGATCCCATGATTTTTGAATTAAAATATCCTAATATAGATATTAAAGGAAGAGTAGTACCCTTATAATTAAATAAAATGGCAGTATATAAAATATTTCCTGACAAAGATGCTACCTTATATTCATTATTTCCCAATATGAATACAGGATTAGATCCTATTGTTGAGTCAACAATTACTCAATTTTCTGCATTTGGTAATCCCCAACCCCAAACTAGTAGATTCTTAATTCATTTTAATCCAGAGGAAATTGATTATGTTTTAGAAGATTTAGTTAAAGTTGGTAGTGGATCAATTAGTCAATCTAAATTTTTAAATAATAATTATTGGAAAACTGAATTACAATGTTATATAGCAACAGCAACAGGATTAGAAGTTAATCCTACAGGTACTGAGTTATATGTTTATCCTGTATCGGGGGCTTGGGCAATGGGCTCAGGACAATATTTAGATGATCCTATTTCAACGGATGGCACTAGTTGGTACTGGCTAGATTACTCAGGAAGTAAATTATGGGCTACCCAAAACTATGCTCCTTTTTCAACCGGTTCATATACGGGATCAAGTCCTTTAAATAATATAAATGGATATGCTGGGGGAGGAAATTGGTGGACAGGTTCAACAGTAGCTTATTTTAATACAAATACTTATCCAATATCTGCCTCTCAAACATTTAATTATAGATATGATAATGATTTACAAGCTAATGTAACAAACATCATTAGAGCCCAATATACAGGAGCTATTACAAGTGACGGATTTATCATACTACAAAATCCTGAATTTGTAAATAATAAAAATTATCAACCTGAATTAAAATATTTTTCAATTGATACTAATACTATTTACCCTCCTCAATTGCAATTTAGCTGGGATGACAGAATATGGGATACAGGTTCATCAATTTTAACAATATTAAATACACTTCCCTCTAGGGTATCATTAGATGATAATCCTGGTGTATTCTTTAGTCAAAGTGTTAATATATTTAGAGTCAATTCTGCTCCTTTATACCCAACTCAAGTTTGGCAGACATCTTCCTTATATACAAAAAATTTCTATCTCCCAGAAGAATCATATTATGCTATTAAAGATTTAGATACTAATGAATTTGTAATCGATTTTGATACTACTTTTACAAAATTAAGTGGTGATGTTTCTGGAAGTTATTTTAAATTATATATGAATGGATTAGAACCTCAAAGATATTATAAGGTATTAATTCAAACAATAATTCAAGGAAACACTATTGTTTACGATAGTAATTATTATTTTAAAGTTCTTAATGGATAATGGAAAAAATTAATTTTAAAAAACAAGTATTTCCAAAAGCACAAGTAGAAGCTACAATTGACACTCAATTTACTCAATTAGTACCAACAACCCTTCCTACACCCACAGAATTTGTTCCTACTGTAGATGAATTTTTTAGATATTATCAAGAATTATTCTATCAAATACCTAAATTTGGAGAAATAAATTCTCATGCTTACCTTGTAAAAACAAGCGGAGAATATATAGGCGGAGATCAAACAAATGATGCTTTAAATGCTTTAATTGAAGAAATTAATACTTTAAGAATAGAAAATTTACAATTACAACAACAACAAATAAATAAAACAATAGCTGACGTACAACAATCTTTAAGTACTCTATAAAATGGTTAAAGTAATTCCAATATCACCCTTAACCTTAGAACCTCAAACTTTCGATCAGCAGGATCTTGCTCTTTTGACTCCTGTTGTTACTTCTAGTTTATTTAATCCAGCAACAGACGTAATTGAATATTTTATTTATGATTTATCTAATAGTTTACTTCTAGAAAATTATAGATTTAGTAATTATACTACTATAGGAGATCCTAAATTAGCTAATTCAATACCCCCAGTCCCACAATCAGTAAGTGGTTCTACACAAGATTCTTTTACAGACCCAAAACAATCTTTAGTTTCTACTATTAGTGTAAATCCTGAAACTGATGTACAAAGAGCAGGATATACTTTTGGTATAGTTAAAACAGTTTATAATTTTTTTACTTTAGAATTAGGGTCTTCTGAATTTAATAACTATTACATAAGTGAAATATCACCTGATAGAACAGAAATTAGATTAAAGTCTAACGATATTCCTTCGGATTTAATATCTATTAATTATGAAGAGTTTCAAGCTAAAAGAGGATTAGGTGAATATTTTGATGAATTTTACTTAAATTTTAGTGAAAACAAATATGTTTTAGCAGTAAATATATTATTAGATAATACTGATCCTAATAATAATTCTTTATTAATTAAATTATATGAACCTCTTCCTCCCCAATATAATACAAAGAATACTTGTTGGGTAGTAACCCAAAACGCGGATTCAATTGCTTATTCTATTGATTTAGGAAATAATTTTATTTTTCCTTTTACATCATCTCAAATAGGTCCTCCTAATTATAATTTAGAATTAAATAGTGTAATAAATAATTCTACTATTTATAAAGATTATGATGATATTTTTAATACTAATATAAGTTCTTCTTTATATCAAGTATTAACATTAATTTCTGCTTCTAGTGTTTATATAAATATTGATTACACCAATTACAATAATTTTGTATTTTTTTCTTCAGCAGAAGAAAGATTATTTAATTTTAGATTAAAATTATTAAATGTTTCATCTTCACAAGCCCAATTATATAATTTAACAACAGACGTTACTGGCTCAGCCTCATCTTCATTAGCTATTTCTCAAAGTAAAGTGATTATAAATCAACAGATACAAGAAGAAATAACTAGTTTTGATGATTATGAATATTACTTGTATTATGAATCTGGTTCAAAAACATGGCCTAAATCAAATAATACTCCTCCTTATGTATTGTATGATGTTAATAGTGCTACAGCTAACGATTGGTACACTACTCAATCAATAACTGCTTCTAATTACGACCGAGATAATCAAAATAATCTATATTATACTATTCCTGAATATATTAGATCTAATTCTCAAAATACTAAATATATTACTTTTGTTAGTATGGTTGGTCAATTATTTGATCAAATATGGTTATATACAAAAGCAATCACAGATAAACAAGATTCATCCCCAGGATTAAATTTAGGAGTATCCAAAGAATTAGTAGCTCAACAGCTTGAAAGTTTAGGTGTTAAACTTTATTCAAGTAATTTTACTAATGATAATATATATAACACATTAATTGGTTTAAATCCTAGTGGCGGACTAACATTACCTACAGGAAATGCTTTAATAACTAATTATGTTACCTCTTCTTATTCGGCATCTTTAGTACCCACTATTAATGATTATAATAAATTAATATATAAAAGAATATACCATGCTTTACCTTATTTAATTAAAACTAAAGGTACTCTTAATGGTTTGCAAACTTTATTGAATGTATTTGGTGTACCCGATACTGAATTAAGGATTAATGAGTTTGGTGGTAAAGATAAAAATTTAAATACTTTTGATAACTGGGAAGAAGAATTTAGTTATGCTTATGTAACAACTGGTTCTTCTAAAATATTAATTCCCTTTACAGCTTCTTCTTCCCCTTATGGAACTGTATATCCTAAAGCTTTAGAATTTAAATTTAGAACTTTTGGATTACCAACATCTTCTATTCCTTATTCTCAATCTATTATAAACCATAGTACAAACAATTTTAATATTGTATTAGAATATACAGGTTCAGGATACACCTCAGGTTCATATACAGGTTCAATTAAAGATACATATTACCAATATGCTACTTTAAAATTTATTACTGGTTCTCAATCAGCAAGTATTTATTTACCTTTTTATAATGGGGGTTGGTGGTCAATATTAGTTAATGCTACCTCTGGAAGTACTACCAATTATGAATTATTTGCAAAAAATACAATATACTCAGGTTCAAATGGTAATATTATAGCATACCAATCATCATCTAGTTTTACAGGTACAACTTTTTGGAATACAGCAGGTCAGTTATTTTTTGGAACTCAAAGTATAATAAATAGTAAAACTTATACTGCCTTAAGTGGTTCATATCAAGAAATTAGATATTATAATATCCCTTTAAGTGAAAGCGCATTTAATGCTTTCGTAATGAACCCAAACTCAATTGAAGGTAATACAGCTGAAGGTTCCCAATCTTCTAAAAATAGTTTATTTTATAGAATACCTTTAGGTGGTGAATTATACACTGGTTCTACTTCTGTCCATCCGGGTATTACTGGTTCTACTCCTGTTTCTCAATCATTTAGTGGTGCTCCATCAACAGCATCTTTTTCTGGTAGTTACACATTTATAAACAACTATCAAACAATCTTTTTTGATCAATTTGCAGTAGGTATTCAAAATGCCATTTCTCAAAAAATTAAAAAACAAGATATAATTTTACCTTATACAAGTAGTACACAAAGTAATATTCCAAATAATAAAGTTTTATCTACTTATACATCAGTCCAACAGTTTCCATCAATAAGTGCTTCCTATACTCCTGATGTAAATTATTTAGAAGTTGGTTTATCTCCACAAAATGAAATAAATGAAGATATAAATGCAACTTTGGGGTATTTAAATATTGGAGAATATATTGGTGACCCTAGATTAATTACATCCTCAGCAGAATCATATCCTGCTTTAGATGCTTTAAGAGATTTATATTTTGAAAAATATGAAGCAAATTATGATTGGAATGATTTCTTAAGATTAATAGCCCAATATGATAACTCATTGTTTAAAATGATGAAGGACTTTGTTCCTGCAAGATCTGCTTTAGCATCTGGTGTTATTATTAAACAAACTATTTTAGAAAGAAACAAATATCCTGTACCTCAAGTAAATACAGAAACTACAGCATCATTCCAGATGCAAAATCAACCTTTTATATTTCAAAATTTAGAAATATCAGGTTCACCTATTCAAGATATTGTTACCCTTACTGGTAGTAATGGAGGTTCAATGCCTAATTTATTTGGGCAAACCCAATCAGCAGATTTATATTCCCCTATTACTCAAGTTTGGAATGGTATTACACCTTCTCTTGTAGGACCTGTAGCATTTACTGAATCAGCTCAATATGAATTTTATGATGGGGAATTAAGTGGTTCTATATTAGAGGTAACAACTCAAAGTTTAAATCCAAATAATCCTTTTTTACAAGTACCAACTACATTAGTAGCATATAGCGCAAGTATTACTGCTTCTTCATTTATAAATTTTTCTTTCTTTTTAGCATCACTGCCTCCTTCAAATGGACAAATATTCTGTTTTTACGATTCAAGTTCAGTAACATAAAATATGGCAAATACACAAAATATTACAACAGGTATAAAAGCAATTAAAATATCAAAAATAGATTCCTTTGGTAATGATCAAACTTTACAGTTACAAGAATTAAATACTTTAAGAATTTATTTTGATGATTTAGGCATTTTAAATTTTGATGTGGTATCCATAGCGGAATACTCCACATATTTTTTACTTTATGTTATACCTACTACTATAGGTAATGATTTATCTTTCTTTAAAAACCCAATACTTCCTAAAAAACTATTTGGAGCTGGTACTATTTATGAAATCCCAGATAGTTATTGGGTATCAGGTTCTTCTCCTCATGGTGTATTTAGATCTTATCAAACTACAACAGGAGTATCAGGTTCATTAGATCAAACTGCAGGTCTTTTTTTTGTTCCAAGTTCACAAACAGATCCTTATACAATACAAGTTACTTGTTCTTTTGATGTAAAATTTAGTGAAGATCCTTTTTCTACTGGGTTTCCAATAATAGTTATGATGTCGGGATCATATACAGATCCTGAGGTACCTGGTGCAATTTATAGGAATATTTTAGGTGCTGCATATGTTCCAATTCAATCCAGAACTACTTCTTCATTTTATCCTGTAACTTGTTCTTTTACAGTAAATCCGGGGTATGTTTGGAGTAATAATAGTTTAGAAGGACTAAATAATTATTTGGCAGGTAAAGCTTCTACTAAAATATCTCCTGTATATAGGTCTACTTTTGGATTATTTTTCCAAAACGCAACAATAGGTACAAGTTGGAGTTTTTTAGTACAAACAGGAAGTATTAATGTATCATTAAATCAACTTCATACTTCATCTAATGATATTAATGGTAATTTAACTGTTATTGAACCTTATACTATATATAATGTTCAAAATAGTGATTATAATGCTGTAATTAATAATACTTCAGAAGCTAGATTTAACGATTTTTTTATGGATGTTGATTTTAATACCAATGGTGGTAATGTTGCTGTTAATCAACAATTAATATTAGATGGAAAAGCAGTAAGAGCACAAGTTCAACATTCTAATTATACTCAAACAGCACAAATATCTCCAAGATACATTGGTAAAGAATTAACTAGTGCCAACTATAATGAGTATTATAATTCGGGTTCTAGTGCTACTTTAGCCGATGGAACTACCGTTGAAAATTGGGAGGGTGATAATTCATATGGTAAAACAGCAGTAATTGATAAGTTTGGAACATTTGCTTTAACTTATCGTGGTGCTGGAAAAGGAGATGTATGGAATGGTAGTGGTTCCGCTACTTTTTTAAAAATAAAATATATGTTTGATGAATCTGGAAGTATTTTACAACCAAAAAATAATACTCCTTACTATTTTAATGGTATTCGTCAATTCCCTAAAGATAGTACAGTAAATATAGTAGTAACAGATTCAGAATCTGTTCCCTCTTTAACAATTGCCCAATTACAGGGAGACAATACAATATATAATCCTTTTGCTTCAGTTACAGTTCCATTAACTACTATTTCTGGTTCATTTTACCAACCAGGAAATACTAATCCTTTTGGTAAGGGAGTTTCCGGTCTATCACCTTTTACTAAATCAATATCTATAACCGATACTAGAGATCCTGTTTCCACAGTTTATCAAGCTCCTTACTGGTTTCTTTTTGGAACATCTTCAGTCATAACAGCATCAGATTCTAGCAATTGGAATCAAGGTTTATATTCTAGTTCATTATTTCCTTATAGATTTTTTCAAAGATCCCAATCTGGTGGAGAAAGAGTAGGTATTGATCCTTCTCCATTAGATATTACTCCTCGTAAAGGACAAATAATGTATTTTGAAAGCCAATCAAATGCATATATTATAGAAGATTCTGGAAGAACCCAAGTAGCATATTTTACATCCCCTTCTTCAGGTTCATTTACTATAGTATCACCAGATTCTTTTCCAATACCCGATCAAACTTTTTATAAATTTACCTATGGAGGAACAGAATATAGATTTGTAATAACTCAAAGTACAGCAGTAAATACGTCATTTGTAAGTGGAAGTACAGTATGTTTTGGTAGTGGATCTACAGTCGCAGCTACAGCGAATTCATTAGCATCAGCTATTAATACTGCTTTTTGGTCAGGAAGTTTTTACTATTCTTCATCTTTACCTTATGCTTTATTTGCTTATACTAGTTCAAATATAGTATTAATTAATACTATAAATTCTGCTGGAAGTACTTATGCTTCCTTAATAGATAAGTCTACTCAAAATCATTATGCTCTTTTGTATAATACTTCATTTAATGGAACTATTTTTTCCTCAGGTTCATCAGCAGTTTCCTCTTCACAATTTACATTTGGTGGTGGTAGTAATACTTCTAAAAATACTATTTATATAAAATTAAATAGACCTGTAATTACTTCTTCATTAAATGGTTTAGATCAATTTGTAATAACTGATGAAACCCCTGATATGAATAAATTATGGCTAAATTTGGATTTAACGGGTAGTGAACCAAATGTTGGAGCAGGATATATATACCCTGAATATATTTCATCTGCTTTTGAAACTTCTTTTAATAATATTATACCAAATTTACCAACTTTCTAATATAAAAAAACAAAATCAATATATTTATAACATATAACTAAATAAAACATGGGATATTTAAATAATTCAGTAGTAACAGTAGATGCTATTTTAACTGATGTAGGTCGTTTAGCATTAGCTAAAAATGATGGTACTTTTAGAATCACTCAATTTGCTTTAGCAGATGATGAAATTGATTATACATTATACAATCCAACTCATCCATCAGGTTCTGCTTATTATGGGGAAGCTATTGTGAACATGCCTTTATTAGAGGCATTGCCCCAAGCAGCCCAAGCTATGAAATATAAATTAACAACATTACCCCGTGGTACAGCAAAATTACCTATTTTAAATGTACCTTCAATAGTTAATTTACCACAAGGAGGAGGACAGGTAATTAATCCCCAAACATTAAATTATTTTGGAGCTAATCAGGTTGAACCTCAGGGATACACATTTACTATTTCGGATGTTAGATTATTTTCAACTTTTGAAGGTGTAGGTATTAATACTCCTCAAGTCCAAAACTTAAATATTACAAACACAATAGGTACTAGTGTTTCTAAAACTGTAATTGGTACTGCCCTTAATTTAAGAGCCACAACAGTAAATACTTTATTTGGTGGTAATTCTGCTTTATTTGGTTCTTTACAAATAGTAGGTAATGATAGTGGTGCTCGTGTTTCTATTCCAGTAACAATAAATCAAGCTTAATAAATAATAAAATATGTCTTTTGTAAGATTCGAACCTGATGATTTTGTAGTAAGTTCAGATGCTATCTCCTCTACCTTATGGTCGGGAGGCGCTACAACATTAACAACCTTTTTTACTTCATCCACTCAAGAAGCTGGTTCTTCTGGTGAATTTTATTTAAATGTATATCAAACCGCTTCTACTAATGCTAATGCTGCTGTACAGTTTGCTATAGCTTATGGAAATGCTGATGGTAGTGGAAGTGCTTGTTATAATACTTTAGTAAATGGTAAAACCCCAACATCAACTATCTTTGGTCAATGGCAGGATTTAGTAATTGGTGATGAAAATACTAATTTTACCTTTGGTAATATTACTTCGTCTCAAATGTTTGCTTTATCTATTGAAAGAGCAAGATATAGAGAAGCTCTTTTCTTGGGTTCTTTAGCTTTATCTATTTCTGCAAGTGGTGGAACTGTTACAGTTACTGATAATAGTGGATATGTAACAGCTATTCAACAAATAAATGGTCAACGAGTATTTCAACTTATTTCAGGTTCACAAGGAACTAAATTTACAGGTTCTGCAACAACTGCTGATGGATATTCAGCTAATTCAGGTTCTTATGGTTGGTTACTACCCGATATTGGAGTAATTTTATTAAATCCTTTAGCATTAGCAGCTCCCGCTGTTAGTGGAGGTATTGCTTTTACTTTTAGTGGTTCAGTAACAGCATCATCCGCCCCTAATAAAACTCCTAATACTTCATTATATCAAGCAATTTCATCTTCAGGTAATTTTTTATTAAATTCTCAAGAAACAATTTCTTCAGATTTTGTTTTCGTAAGACCTAAAAGTTCACAATTTAACTATTCACAAAACCCAAGTTTTATCTCAGGTTCAGGTAATATTGTATATACTCAATTTATTAATAATCCTCAAACATTTATTACAACTATTGGTTTATACAATGATAATAATGAATTATTAGCTGTTGCTAAACTTTCTAGACCTTTACCTAAAGATTTTACAAAAGAAGCTTTAGTAAGAGTTAAATTAGACTTTTAAAATGAATGAGTGCTTACAAATCATTTTTATCTACTGATATAATTGTAGCCCCTTTTGAGGTTAATAAATCTTTTAATTTTTTAGGAGCTGCTGCTTTAACAGCTTCTTCTGTTGGGATTGATAGATATTTAGGTAATAATATTCAATCACACCCTTTCCTTTCGCAATCCGCACCAACAACAGGACAAGTTACTATTCAATATCAAGAATTAGTTTATAATTCTATTAAACAATTATATTATAGTAATTACTTAAATGCGACTGAAAGCTATGGTTCACCTGTAGTTACAGCTAGTTTATATATAGGTTCTGATTCTAGTGGAGATGTATATTTATCACCTTCTTCATCAGCCGGTAGATATTATAATTATCCTCAAACTACTTTAACATTTCCCAAATATTTTCCCACAGTATCAGGTTCTCAAATAGGAATTTTATCTGTTCCTGTTGGTATGTTTGGTAATTACATAGCTCCAAATTCATTTTATTGGACAGCAGATAGCGGCTCAATATATGATGATGGAGAAGGAAACCTAATATTTAGTTCCTCAGGAAAAATATGTGGTAATATATTTTATGGACATGGTATTGCTGTAATTACTAGTGATTCAATCCCTCAGAAAGATTTTTACGGAACAGCAATATATAGTTCTTCTTTTTATGGTTTTACGGATTCTATAATAGTAGAAAATTTTGTAACATCATCAAATGTTACTTGTTCATTTTCATCATCACTTACAATATATGAAACTCAATATAAATGTACTATTAGAGATAATGAATTTAATTTTACCCAAAACCCAAGTATAACCTCAGGAAGTACTGTTGTAACTAGTTCAATAGGAAATTTTTACACTCCAGCTCCCTATTTACTTGGATTTGCCACTGCTTCCTATTTTTCTCCATATATAACAACAGTAGGTCTTTATGATGATAATTATCAATTATTAGCCGTAGGGAAATTATCTCAACCTCTACCTTTATCACCAACAACAGACACAACAATTTTAGTAAATATAGATAGATAAATTATGGATAATAATTGGTTTTCAAAAACAGACAGTGACAGTGGGTTATTAACAAAAAAGTTTTATAATTCAATTGAAGATTTTCCTCAAGATACATTTGGTTTTATTTACATTGTAAAACATATTCCAAGTGGTAAAGCATATATTGGAAAAAAAGTTCTTTACCATAACGTAAAGAAAAAATTAACAAAAAAGGAAATAGCAGAACAAACAGGACCAGGCAGGAAGTCAGCCACTAAAGTGGTAGCAAAAGAATCGGACTGGAAAACCTATTATGGCTCTGCTAAACCAATTTTAGAGCTCATAAAAGGAGGTAAACAAGAGGAATTTACCCGTGAGATTTTACAATTGGTTCCTAATAAAAAACTTCTTACTTACTATGAATGTAAGTATTTATTTGAATATAGTGTATTAGAAAATCCTGATGGTTATTTTAATGATAACATTTTAGGTAAATTTTACACTAAAGATTTTTTATAATATTTATAATAAACTTTCAAAATGAAAAAAATTACAAAAATTTTAATCGGAATTGGTCTTGTAATAGCAGGAGCAATTCTATGGAAAAATTGCTCAACCAGTAATAACTTTCCTCCTGACCCTACTTTCGGAAACACAGGATTTGAAGTCGTAAATTCAACTAAAGACAGCGTTCAAATGTTTCTAACAATCAATTCACCAGCAGATTCCACTTGGGTTCAATCTGTTGATGGCATTTTTGGTATTCCAGTAGGTTCAGGACTGCAGGGGTCTGTATGGTTGAAACCAAACGATACTTTGTCTTATACACCTACATTACAATTTTCGGGTAATGTATCGTTCGGAACTGGTCCTCAAAACTGTCCATCAAAAAGTTGGCCTACAGGTGTTAATATATTTGAATGGAGCACAAATGTTCCTAAAGGTGCTAATGAAGGGCTTGATTTAAGTTGTATTGCTGGTGTAAACTGCATTATGCATATAGATTTGATTGGTGGTCCTGATTGGCTTGCAAATGATACAAGTGTTCGAACAATAGAAAATAAAGCCTTTATGAACAATACTGGTATTTATGGTGTTTTTCCCTATGGATGTACAAATTGTACAAACACTGACGGAAAACAAGATTGTCAAACACCAAGCGAGACACCAAATACTGAAAAAATTTGTACTCCAACAAGAGC
>Ga0194115_10003382_pt1 | contig 18022 bp, 39 predicted proteins | sample TA2MahsurfametaG_3_FD_148656 | JGI IMG/M metagenome (GOLD analysis project Ga0194115, IMG submission 148656) | Freshwater microbial communities from Lake Tanganyika, Tanzania - TA2015002 Mahale S4 surface | ecosystem: Environmental > Aquatic > Freshwater > Lake | place: Tanzania: Lake... | reverse complement strand
AAGTAGCGTTGAGTGGTCGTTGCCACGTGCGGTAGCTAGTGTAACGCCATCATTTGACTCAGCGCTTAGGAGAGTTGAGTGGTCATTAGATCTAGTCTCGGCCAAAAGTACTGTAAGATTGGCGCGTGACGTAACACCACTCTGTACAATAGGTAAAAAACTAGCTTGTAGAACCGAGGCGAGAGCCGAAAGTTCTGAAATCTTTACATTTGACATTAATTATCCTAATTCAAGTTTGCGTCCGTCTTCTGTCAGTAGGACAAGGCTATTTTCGGTTAATAGAAAACTAAGAGACTCTAACCCAAGGTTGCGTCCGTCTTCTGTTAACAGGACAAGGTTATCCTCAGTTAATAGAAAACTTAAAAGATCAGAGGGTTCAAGAGTCTCTCTAAATACGAGAGGACTAGCTCCAAGACTAAGAAATCGTAAAGCCTGTGAGAGATTCCGGTTCACTCAAACTCTGTCACGTAGAAGTTGACGGTTTCACCAGAGTTTACAAGTCTTACTGCTATGTACGGGTGTCTATCTTGACTTCCTGCCACTCCTATGTTAATCATTAAGGGTATACCTTGAGCTAAGAAATGAGCATTGCTGCTAAGAGAGCCTTGAGTGGCTCCGCCTCCCTGATAGAACACGTCTCCGCCACTTGAGCAGATACCTATGACTACAGTCTCACTGGCCCACGGACCAAGGACTTGATCTGCGTCTGTTACTAGAACCGTATGCGCACGGCCTTGACGTGGGCGCAGGAGTGAGATAGGCCCATAACGATCTATACCAAATCCGGCCATCTGTACTTCTACTTATCTAAGAGATCTTGCATGAGAGAGTCATAGTTATTAACCTGTACGGCTACAGTAGGACCCTTCTGCTGAGGGCGAGCTGACTTATCCATATCTTGGAGAAGGCGCAACCACTCAAGTAGATCTTTTTTAGTATACTCTTCCCCGAGAGCAACATCTTGGATCTTCTTCTCTATCACCTGATTTATCAACTGGATTCTTTTGAATCTGTTAAGATATCCCTGTGATAAGTATACCTGATCCACATATTGCTTAACTTCACGACGCTCAAGAACCTGAGCGACACGATCCTCGGATATAGAGAACTGATCAGCAATATCGGAAATCGAGGTTCCCTCTATGTGTCTATTGGCAATACCAAGTAGAACTGGATCTATCTCAGGGGCTTCGAGAGTCTGAAGAAGTTGATCGCGGGTAGTTATATCTGTCATCTCAATACAGTAACACTTACTGCAGTACTGGTCAAATATATCTAGTAAATATTGCACCCACGTCTGCACCTACGTAGTTATATCACACGAAGTGTGAAGACGTAGGTAACGCTATGCTAGGCTTAGCCTATGGATAAAAGTCTTAAAAAAGTTAAAAAATTTTTCAGGTCGAGGCCGTGTGGAATAGCGCTGATAGCGATGTCAAGTGCAAGTCCTCATAACCGCCCCGGTCAGTCCTCTGGCGGCCAGGTGTGCCAGCACGCGGCGAGGATCGCGACGATTAGCGTGGGCGCGCACCACATAAAGATCCAGAAAGGCGTCCACATTTCAGCGATCCCCCTTGATCGGTCGATAGGTGCGCGACACGCAAAACGAAAACGTGAAGCGGCCGATCTTCAGGAACCGGATGCCGCCGACACGGCGCGTGGAGATGTTGAACATGGGAACCTCTTTTTTCGCGTTGCGGCGCGCGCGGGATTGCGCGCGCCGCGTCTCTTCACTTGTAGCTGTCGGCGATGAACGAGCACGCCTGATCATGCATGAAAGCGCGATCTTCCTCCGACATACGCGTCAGCGCGACCTTCAGGAAGCCGAGCATGAGGCCGTGCGCATAGGGCCGGCCATTATCATGCATGGCGACCTCGGAAAGGCTTTCGATAGATTCAAAAGCGAGGCGGAGACTGTCGGACATTGGGAACCTCTTGTGTTTGCGTTGCGACTGTTAGAAGCTACAGGGATGCGCGGCGCGTGTCAAGCGCGCCGCGCGCCCGGTCAGACGGGCTGGATTGCGACCAGCCGGTCAAAGAAAAATCCCTTCCACGCGCCAGCGTCCATGTCCCAGACCGCGATCAGGTTGCCCTGATCTTTGCGCGTATCGGTCCCCTTGACCGCATCCTCTGGCAGGAGGTGAGGGGCGCGAGTGCAGCGCATGGAGCGCAGCGTGCCGTCTTTCTTCTCGAAGGTTACAAGCACCGGGCCAGCGGCGAGGAGGGCGAGGGCGGCGGTGGGGTTGAACGTGTCGGACATGAGAACCTCTCGCGTTGTCTGGTCTAGCAGGATTACTTGACCTAGGAACACCATAGAGGCGCGCCGCGCAGGCCACAAGGAAAATCGACACGGGCCGCGAAAATTATTTTCGGCCAAGCTGCATTTTCCGCTTGACACGGTCACGCGGCGCGTGCTAGGGTTCGCGCCGCTGCGCAACTAGAGGTTGTGGCATGAATCTTGCAAGCTACGCCGTGTCAAGCAGAATCAGCGCATAGCAGACCCGCGCCTAGCGCATGGCTACTTGGCACGGCTTTTGCAAGGCCGGGCGGGCAGAGGGGCCGAAATTGTCCAATGATATCAAGCACTTAGCGACGGGCCCGGGCCCACGCCTAACCCATTGAAAAGATTGGCCTTTTTCGGGGTCTATAGGGCCTGCCGCCTTGCAAGAACTATGCCAAGTCGGGCTGGCACGATTCTTGCAAGCTACGCGGCCTTGCAAGAACTATGCCAAGTCGGGCTGGCACGATTCTTGCAAGCTACGCGGCCTTGCAAGAACTATGCCAAGCGGGTCGCACCGTTTTGGACCTAGACGCTGAGACGTGACCCCTTGCAATTCATCACACGCTCGCCTATATAAGAGGAACACAACACAAGGGAGACAAGGCAATGGATACCCCCACCGAAACCCTTTCTGAACTGTTCGCGCGTCTCTGGCGTGAACGCTATGGCACCGAGCCCTTCGCTCTACCCGACGGGCGCGTGTGGATCCGCACCGATAGAGAGATTATGGCGGAAGCCTACGCTCGCCGACAGGGGAACCGCTGATGGATACCATCCGCATACTCGGGCCGCGCGTCGCGTGGAACGTCACGCAAAACAGGGCGGAGAGCGAAGCCGAGTCGCGCCGCCTCTATATCGCATACCAGCGCGACATGATCGCGCGCGGCGGCATTGATGCTAGCTTCGCGCGCGCCGCGCTCCGCTTTATCGGGGAGGAAGCCTAAGATGATCGTTTCGATTCGCAAAGCCGCCGAACAAGCGGCCGGTAACACCCTGTCGCGCGTGCGAAAGGCGAAAGGTCGCATCCCCTGCCTTCCGCGCGCCACGCTTATCTGCGCGATCGCGAAAGCATGGCCGGCGAACGGATGCTGCGCGAACCCGCGCTGCGCGCGGGAGCTAGACTGGGGGCGTGGAAAGGCGGAAGCGCATTCCCCTAGCGTTCACAAGGTTATCCCGGCGCGGGGATATGTGGAAGGAAATATCCGCATAGTGTGCAATGCTTGCAATACGCGCATCGGGGAAGCGGGGACAATCGAGGCGACGCAAGCCGCCATCGTCGCGCTGCAATGGCAGCTCAGCCTCTTAGAGGGGATGTGACCTTTATGCCACACCGTGACCTCGGCGTCACAGTGTGGCAGAATGGCAACTGTGACATATTTGCCACAATGCTGCGGTGCAGCATTTTGCTGCGCCGCAGCATGGCCGGCGGCGGCGGCGCCGCAGCGGTAGTAATTCAACGACTGGTAGTAATTCAACGACCGCCACCACCTAGGAGTGCAGCCACAATCTAGGCGTGTGGTAGTAATTCAACAACCAGTGGTAGTATTTAAACAGTGGTAGTAAAATTTTTGAGGTAAAAAAGTGATTGGGATCAAAGGGTTAGCAGCCGGCCCCGGCCCGGGTCTAACCCCTTGATATCATTGCGTTTTTTCTGGTCCCGTGACGAGCATAGCTTGCAAGATTCATGCCAAGTACGCAGACATAAAAAGGGATACCATGTTTTTTTTTGCTTGACAACGTTTTATTTAATCTCTTGCAGACCGCTTGCAATCCAATCCTCGCGAATCTTTTGAATTGATTCATAGTTGCCAACAAAACCTGACAGTATATCCGTTCGAGAAATATACCACAGCCCTGCAAAATTGCCAGAGGTTATAGAAGCAATAATAAACATGGGACTCTTTACTTGCGCCTTTCCATAATTTTGCACACGAGAAAAACAACGCCGATACCGTAAACCGCAATCAGCCCGACCATATAACTTACTTGTGCGAGGAAATGAAGCAGGGTCATCTCTGTTACCTCTTAGGAGTGTTGTCGAGTATCAGGCGATCGAACACGCCTTCGAAAAACTTCTGGTCTTCCTCAGAAAGCTTATCAAACATCAGTTGGGCCATGGTTTTTGCCATACCATATGCGCCCGCATAGCTACGGCTATCCTGCATGATAAAAAGGTCGCAAAGAGTTTCGAGCTTGGTGGACATCGTTGCCTCCGTTGTATATTGAGAGAACACTACCCTAGACGAGGCGGCATGTCAAGCGGCTTGACACGCGACCATCTTATCGAAGAAGAACCCCCGCCATCCGCGAGCGTCCAGATCCCAAACCGCGATTAGGTTGCCCTGATCGCGGCGGGTGTCGGTCCCCTTGACCGCATCCTCTGGCAGGAGGTGAGGGGCGCGAGTGCAGCGCATGGTTCGGAGGGTGCCGTCCTTCTTTTCGAAGGTTACAAGCACCGGGCCAGCGGCGAGGAGGGCGAGGGCGGCGGTGGGATCGAAGCTCATTTCCGTTCTCCGTTGTTGACTGTCACTAATATAGCCGCACGCTACGGAGAGTGCAACAAGATTATTTTTGGCCCGTGCAGTTTTTTCGCTTGACTCGTTTGTCGGCGGCGTGCTAGGGTATAGCCCCCTAGATTTTGGCGCATCAGACTTGGCATAGGTTTTGCAAGGCCGACATGGTTATAGGCCTCGAAAAAAGCGTGAGATATCAAGGGGTTAGCGGTCGGCCCCGGCCCGGGCCTAAGCCCTTGATATCTTTGGCTTTTTTATTGACCCTCCGGAGAAAAACCTCTTTACTCCGGGGGCCAGATATGCCAGCAGAGCGCGATAGCCGCGACTGGCAAGAAAGCCACGAGGCAGAGAAGAATCCACATTGTCAAGCTCTTTCTCTCAGAGGAACCTTGTGAGTTCGTGCGGAGCCGTCTCCGGCTTGTTCGCCGTGAGAGTTATCTCACGGGTCTCAATCCACTCGATCCATTCCGGCTTGAGGCTGGGCCACTTCGCGAGGAAGCGGTTCAGGGCCTTTTCCACCGGCTCGTCCGTGAGAATGGTCGCCACCGTGCCGCGACCGAAGTTGACCTTATGAACTAGTGCCGTGACCATCGCTGTCTCCTTGTTCCTATCTTGGTACCAGTATAGGCTGGATCTGGTGCTCTGTCAAGGGCTGGAATTGCCCAGTCAGATCAAGGGCTTAGACCTCCTCGATCCACCAGTTCTGCCAGTCCGGGTTGTTGGGGAAATTGGCGACGTTCTGCTTTGCCACGCGGACGGCCGCCTTGCGGGTGCGGTAGGTGCCGACCAGCCAGGGCTGGTCATGACCGCGCTCATCCTCCCACGTCCTGGAATTGTACAGGCGCCAGCTGATCGCCCTGCGGGCCCGACCGTTGCCGAGCGCGGAGGGGGAACGGTAGTCGCCGCAGGGGTGGAAGCCGTCGGTCATCGCTGTTCTCCGTTGCTGTTGACTGTCCCTAATATAGTCGCACTTTACAAGAACCGCAACAAGATTATTTTCAGCCGATGCAGTTTTTTCGCTTGACACGTCAGACCCAAACCTGTATAGGCCCACAACGAAAAAAGCGTGAGATATCAAGGGGTTACGGTCGGGCCCCGGCCCCCGGCTAACCTGTTGAAACTGTTGCATAATTTAGAGCTTGCAAAGCACGGGATGCTGTGGCATACTACTCAACATCGCCTATGTGCGACGGCGGCGCGGGCGGTCACCGACATCTCGGTTCCTGAACGCGGTGACCTCTCGAACGCCACTTGCCTGTTTGAAGCGAAGCCTATCGAGACCACGTCCACTAAGAACGAATTCTTGACTTTTCTGGCCCGCTAGTAAAGTTTTCGTTCCTTCCGGCGGTGCAGCATAGGGACCTAGAGAGGGTTGACCTGTGCGGTAGTAAAACAACTACTGGTAGTAATTAGACGACTAGTAAGAAATCTGCTTGCACAAGTGCAAAACCTAGTGTAGTATATAACCTAGAACAGAGGAGATAGCGATGAGGGTTGAACTTATTATTCCTGTGAAGGTAGTCGTAGAGTATGACATGGACGATACCCCGGACGGTTTCAGCAAGAGGCTCATGAAGAGGCTGACCTCGGAGGTAATCAATGGCCGCATCCTTGGTCTGATGGATGACTCGATAGTGGATGATCTGACAGAGCTAACAGGCCTCTGCGTCCGAAGCGCGCATCTCGAAATGCGGGCTGAAAAAAGCTAACCCCATCAAAGGGTTAGCCCCCGGCCCCGGCCCGCGGCTAAATGCTTGAAACTGCACACTAAAATAGTTGTTGACTAGGCCTGTGGATCTGATAATATCTCTACATTAACCACGGAGAACAAGATGCGCGAGCTGATCGATCAATATCTCGACGAGACCTTTCCGGACGCTGACCAGTGGGACCGCGAAGAAGCCATCTACTGGTTCGCCACGGGGTGGCATGGGGGCCAGCGTTCCGCCCTGTATTCCGTGCTCTCGACCTCGCCTTTCAATCCCGGCCCCATGTCGTACGGTCCCGAGAGCGAGATGGCGAAGGATATCGCCGCTGCTCTGGCGGAGAGGTTCGCAGAGTAATATGCACACGATCGTGTTTCTAGCCCAGAGCCTAGCCTTTGGCGGGCTACTGTTTCTGGCAAGCGTCGGAGTTGTCGCCATAATCAGCGTGTATACCGATCAGGGCTGAAAAAAAAGCTAACCCCGTCAAGGGGTTAGCCACCGGCCCCGGCCCGCGGCTAACTCATTGAAATGTAACGCGAAAATAGTGGTTGACGTGGCCTGCGAACCTGATACTATCACCACATCAACCACGGAGAGCAACAATGTTCAAGGTCACCGAAGGCAAAGGCTTCCATATGACGTTCAGCAATGGCTGGACCATTTCTGTTCAATGGGGTGCTGGCAACTATGGCCCGAACTATAAAAAGTTTAGCGACCTCCCTGCCAAGTTACCCTGGCAGGAGCTTCAGCAGGAACTGGGTGCCAAGGGTGCGGATGTAGCCGAGGTTGGCTACTGGAAAGAGGGCAGCAACGGCGTTTCGGTCCTCGAAAGCCCTCAGACGCCCGAGGAGGTGGTTCGGTTCATGCTTGAACTGTCTACCAGAAAAAGCGACGCCCTGGAAGGGCGCGCGGCCCAACACGCCGCTAAGCCCTTGAAAGGTGCGGTCAAGGGGACCGATACGCGCAAAGATCAGGGCAACCTGATCGCGGTCTGGGAAAAACATAAACCTATAAAAGATGCTTGACAGACAGGGCGGCCTGTGAGACTATACCCCTACCACAACGGAGAAAAGATATGGACCTTAGTAACCTCGCCCGCCTCATGATGCAAGACTCGCAAGAAAATTGCGAGGATCTCGCGTGGGCAAATGAACTCTCGCGCGTGGGCGAGCGGCTCCTAGAAATTGGTCAGCCATTTGGTCCTCGCAGGTTTCGCGACCTCTCGGATAGGGAACGCTGGGTGGCGGCCTATGCGGCTCGCGCCTACGGGTTGCTTGCAACATGAAGGGCGATATCTTAGACCTTGTGTCTCTTATCATACTCTGCTATTGTGCATTCCTACTCTTATGGGTGTTCCAATGAAGAAGAAGCGCAGCCATCCCCTGTTCGCGGACCTTCGCACGCCGAAATATCGCAAACGGGTGGTTCAGTCAAAAAAGGCCTATCGGCGAAAAAACCGAGATAATTCAAGAGGTTAGCCCCCGGCCCCGGCCCGCCGCTAACTCATTGAAATGTAACGCTAAAATAGTTGTTGACGTGGCCTGCGGTTCTGGTAATATCACTACATCAACAAGGGAGAACAGAGATGGCTCGCGAAATTACGAACATGATCCTCGAGATGGTCAGCGAGGGGGCGCTCGACAAGGACCAGCTGATCCGCGACCTGCTCATGTGGATGAGCGAGTCCGACGTGGAGGACTTTGCGGATAACAGCGGCCTCCTCGATAACGAGGATGAGGACGAGGCGGAGCCGGACGATTCGATGGACGGCGACCACGATTCGGCGATGGCCTCCGCGGGCTGGGGGACCGACGAGGACTATGGGCACTACGGGCCGGAGGATTGAAAATAGGCTAACCCCGTCAAGGGGTTAGCACCCGGCCCCGGCCCGGGCCTAAGCCCTTGATTTCATTGCATCTTTTCTGGTTGACGGCCTGGGTCTATGTGCTACACTCTAACTCTCAACCACGGAGGACAGCGATGAACCCCGATGAACTGTTCGAGGCGGCAATGGCAGACCCCACCCTGTGGGAAGGCTACGAGAAGTGGTTAAACGATCAGTATGAAGACGACCTCGACACGAGGGCTGACTACCTCGCGCACCAGTGGTCACATGAGTAAAAATAAGCTAACCCTGTCAAAGGCTTAGGGCCTGGCCCCGGCCCGCCGCTAACCTATTGATATTGCACACGAAAATAGTTGTTGACGCGGCGGACAGTTTTGGTAATATCACTACATCAACAACGGAGGACAGAGAGATGAAGCGGTTCGTGTTTATATTTGAGCAGGGCGACAAGATTACCAAGCAGATGGTGTTCGCTAAGACGTTTCGCGAGGCGTGTGAGCGTCTGGATAGTATCATGTTCGCGTGGAACCTCAAGGCCGACAACCTGAAGGAGGTCGAGGAATATGCCTAATATGCGCGAGGAGCTGGATCAGGCGAACCACTACTTAGAGGATAAGTGGCTTGATGAGCAGGAACCTGACCTGCAGCATCTGAGGTATCTGCAAGGCCTCTATAATAGTGCGGTGTCGCACTATGAGAGCGGGCAATTCGATAGGGCAAACGATTTTCTGAACTCTTTCTGGAGGGAGATCAATGTCTGAGCTGGAGACTAAGAGGAAACTGGCCGAGCATTACAAGGGACTTGCTAATCGTGCCGAAACTTCTGAGCAGCGGGAACACTATGACCGGGAGTTCGAGAGGGCAGCGCGAGCCTATAACCTGGCCCTTATAAAGGAGCGCCGGTAAGCCAAAAAAGCTAACCCCGTCAAGGGGTTAGCCGCAGGCCCCAGCCCGCCGCTAACCTATTGAGAATACTAGGTTTTTTTCTGCTAGACAAATGCCCGGCCCTTTGATAAGATAGCATCAAGATGAAAAGTATTTTCGATCCCGACATCATTCTCCGGCCTGACGGCTGGTACTGGTTCGACGCAAGTGGAAACTTGATCGGTCCCTATGATACACGAGCCGAAGCAATCCACGCAGGTAGGCTAGACGATGATGTAGAAACTCTATCTGGGGAGTATGATTTTGAGTAGTGCAAAAACGGTTGCAATGCTGTATGATATTCATCAGTATAAAACCGCAACTCCAAGAGGGATAAAGGTAGACATCTATGTTTGAAGTCACGAGCGTACACATGGACGGAGTACATGTTCTGGGTAAATTTTCAACCTATAAGGAAGCCAAGGCCTTTGCTGATAACTGGATCGGCAAATATGCCGAATGGCTGAGCCCTCGGAGGGCAATTGATATGTTCGGAGGAGCTCTCCGAATTGAAGAGCTGGACTGATAGCTCAGTTGGTTAGAGCGGGCCGCTCATAACGGTTTGGTCGGGGGTTCAAGTCCCTCTCGGTCCACCAAAATTTTAGGAGGCAAGATGAAGAACAGGCGCACTAAGTTTCTCTGCGTCGGCCCCGGCGGCCGCTTTTGCAGTTGCTGCTTCCCTGCTCCGGGTAGCCGTACTCGCAAGCTGGAGTATCGTCGTGCTAAGCGCAGGGAGAAGCGCGAGGCGATGAAGCTGGAGCAGAAAAGCTAACCCAGTCAAGGGGTTAGCGCCCGGCTCCGGCCCGCCTCTAAGCCCTTGAAAAGACTCATACTTTTTCTCCTTGATCTTTAGACGGGGTATGATATAGTCCGCCTATGAATTGGATGGCAGCTATCAAGTGGAGCGGCACAGCTCTGGTTCTCGCCGGTATCGGCCTGACCAGCGCAAACATCTGGTTCCCACTCAATCTCTGGCTCGGCTTCCTAAGCTGCGTTCTCTGGGGCTGGGCTGCGTGGAGGATGCAAGAGAACGCGCTCCTTCTTATTGAAATTGTCGCCGGGTTAATGTATCTTGCTGGTATCATCAACGCACACATAGGCACCTAGCTCAATTGGTAGAGCATCGGTCTTTTAAACCGAGGGTTGTGGGATCGTGCCCCACGGTGCCTACCAAACATTAGAGGAAAGCTAAGTCTTTTCAAAGGCTTAGCACCCGGCCCCGGCCCGCGCCTAACCCGTTGATATCTCACACGAAAATAGGGGTTGACCTGTTGCCGCCTTGTGATATGATGCCCACATGAAAAAGCTATTCATTTTTGACCTCGATGGCACGGTAATTAATTCTGAGCATCGCACACCGCGCCTTGCTAACGGCCAAGTCGATGTGCATGGTTTTCTTGCCATAAAATCCCGCTCGACTGTTTTCAAGGATACCTTGCTCCCGCTTGCGCGTACCATGCGCGAGGCCCATGCGAATCCCGATATATCCGTCGCTGTTTGCACCTCTCGCACCATGCATCCGACTGACCTGCATTATCTGCGCTTCCACAAGCTAGGCCACGATATCATGCTTCATCGCACTAAAGGCGACTTCGATACCCCTGACGCGGACCTTAAAGTCGGACTGCTTCGTCCCCTGCTAGATAAGTTCCGCGCGGCGGTTATGTTCGACGATAACCTGTCCGTTATCCAAGCGGTGCGTGCGCTAGGTGTTCGCGTCATCAATTCCACGACTCACAATCTACGTCTTGCCAACATGAAAGGGGCATAAATAATGATATATGAACTGCTAGTCCTCGACGCCGAGGACACCCGCGAATTTGCTTATCACGCGGAACGTCTTTTCTTTTCCTCGCCGGAAAAGGCGGAAGCCTACTACCTCGCACATTTTCAGAACCCTAACCTTTTCTGGATGGTAAAGGCCTACATTCCCGACTCGGACGAGCCTGCCGAGACTGTAGCAGGAAACTGGACCCGAGCCAATCTTGCATCCTATTACGAAAAAACGTAATAGGATCAAGGGTTTAGGGCCTGGCCCCGGCCTGCCGCTAACCTATTGAAACTGCACACTTATTTAATCTTACTTTTTTCTAGACAGCCGGTCGGTCCTAGCGTATATTCACAACATGAGCAACGCACAGAAGAAAGTGAACTACACCGACGAGCAGGTCACCCTGCTTCGTTCCATGTATGCCGAGAAGGGCAACGACGGTCTGGATGAAATCGCAAAGGCACTCAATAAGGGTGTCCGATCGGTTCGTGCCAAGCTGGTCCGAGACGGACTCTACATCGCCCCCGATAAGCCTGCGAAGCAGGCTAAGGAGGAGGGTCCGTCTAAGAAGGAGCTGCTTATCCAGCTCGACGGACTAGGCTTCGACTCCAAGGGCTTCGAGGGTGCCACTAAGGACGCCATTGGTCGTTTGATCGGTCGCTTCAGCTGGACTCGGGTTGAGACCTGAGCCTTTACCATAACCAAGGGAAACCCCGCTGGCAACAGCGGGGTTTTTTGTTATAGGAAACGCTAACTATATCAAAGGGTTAGCTGCCAGCCCCGGCCCGGCCTTAACCTATTGTAATCACTATGTTTTTTTCGGCTTGCCGTCTGGATAGAGTTATGCTATATTTAGCTATGATCGACAAAAAGCTAACTAAGCGTATGCAACGATTTTCGGATAACGTCTGCACCCGTATGTTAAAAAACTTTGCTATTAACCAAAGCAAGGTCGAATATCCCGAGGTAGTTGTCTACAAGGGTAAACTTTTACCTGGAGAAGATAACGATTGCATCGGCGTGTATGATCCCGATAAGGTGCAAATCCTTTTGACTGTTCCAAAGGGCAAGGTCTATAAGGAATATAAAAAGTTCGCTAATAGTCCTGCAATCGGAAACGTCGAGAGTGATGATCCTATGACTAGGCTTCGTGCCCTGTTCTACCATGAACTAGCCCATTGGATGGTAGATCATATCCTAAAGGACCATACCCATAAACATAGCAGGGCTTTTAGGGTCTGCTATGCCTATCTGCGGCAGGTATATAAAAGCTAACCCCGTCAAGGGGTTAGCCGCCAGCCCTGGCCTGCCACTAACCCTTTGAAACTCCACACACAAAAATAGTTGACCACCTCGCTCGTTATGCTATACTCCAAACCCATGAGGACTGTGTTTGTAGTCATAGACTGCGAGACGACTAAGCGCAACGGCTTGGTTTTCGATTTTGGCTGGACTAGTTTTGACAGGGCTGGTAAAGTCTATGGCGAAGGCTCTTTCATCGCAAAGGATGTTCTTGCGCTGGATAATCCCTTCTACAAGTCAAAGATCGCGCGTTACTGGGACATGGCATATAATCGAGAGATTGTCCCTGCTACTTTCTCAGATATTCGTGAGCGTTTCAACGCACATCTAAGGGAGATTAAGGATGGACGCAACAAGCCTATTATCTGCGCTTATAATGCTGCCTTCGATACTCGGGTTCTTGCGGAAACTAGCTGGAAAATGCTGGAGCGTCGTTTCCTCGACGAGCGCGCGCATATGCTCGACATCTGGGATGCGTGGGCGTCAAGCTGCCCCCGTAACTACACGGCAGAGATTAGCCCGTCCGGCAATGTCCGCACAACGGCGGAAAGCGTTTTTCGCTATGAAACAGGCCAGCCCACGTTCGCGGAGGCTCATATTGCGTTCCCTGATACGCAAATCGAAAGGGTAATTCTCGAAAAGGTCTTACGCCGGAAGAAGCGGCTTCCAGTTGTAGATCATCCCAACAACTTTCACACTCGCCCGTGGAAGAAGGTGCAGGAGCGTGTCAAGCAAAAATCTAAGATTAAAGAGTTGTTTCAGGCCTGAAAAAAGCTAACCCCGTCAAGGGGTTAGCCCCCGGCCCCGGCCCGCCACTAACCCCTTGATATCTCACACAAAAAATAATAGTTGCGAGTGAGAGGGACAGGGTGTATAACTATTCTTGTGAGCGGCACCGAGGGTGCCGCGAGATGAAGAAAAAAGGTTGACGTTCTGCAAAAGGTTTGATAGAATATAAAAACGATAGGGAAGGCAGCTCCTCAATGCGCCACCGGCCCAAGAGTTTCCGGCTTTTGCTCTGGGGTTCGTGTAACAAAGCCGGAAATAGAACTTATGACGGCATGGAGCAATAATCCACAGCGACGCTACATAGGCCTAGCCTTGATGCGTTATCCGTAGCCAGTCGGAACCGTCGCCAAATACCTTGCCACAATATGAGAAACTCCGGAAAAAGTTGAAAGGCATTTCAACGGGAGAAAACTCGGAATTATCAGTCATTAACGTTTCTCGTCGTTACGACTGATAAGGTAAAGTGGATCGAGACAAGGTATTGTCGCACCTCCAGCGGTAGGTGCAGAGAAGCAGGACTCTTTAAAATCTGCGGTGTGCAGCCACTCCTCAAATGGTTGCGGTAACTGGCACTACCTTAAATTGTCCAGCCAAAGCTAGTGAGGATAATTTCTAGCACGTTCCCTGACGCAGCAGGGCAGAAAAACCAAGGCAGGCCTTGGTTTTTCTTGTTTTTTCAAGGGGTTAGCCGCCAGCCCCGGCCCGCCGCTAACCCATTGAAACTACACAAGTTTTTCTTGAAAAATAGTTGTTGCACACGGAGGGGATCAGGTGTATAACTATCTTTGTGAGGCGGACAACGGCCTCCCGCGGTTGGTAGACCCCGCGCGCGACAGTGAAAGCCTGTCGGAAAAGCAGCACAATTCGCCGTGTGTCCCGGCCCTGTACTCCATCTACCCCTTTCCTCGCGCTCGTGAGGTGAAACCGAGCCGACAAAGGCAGCAGCGAAGTGCGCCGAAACCTCTTGACAATAGCCGGTGCTTGGGTTAGTATGCAAGCACAAAGGGAATGCCGAAGGCCCTTGAAACTCTGAGGCACCACGTCGATGGAGTTTATCCACATGGCCGACAAGGCTAAGAAGGTTAACTATTCGGACGAGGACGTTACTAAGCTACGCACCATGTATGCGGAACTTGGCAACGACGGTCTGGACGAGATCGCAAAGACGCTGAACAAAGGCGTCCGTTCGGTTCGTGCCAAGCTAGTCCGTGATGGCCTTTATGTGGCTCCCGATAAGTCTACTAAGGCTCCTAAAGAGGATGGTCCTTCTAAAAAGGAACTTCTCATGGAGCTTGAGACGAAGGGTTTTAGCCCGGAAGGCTTTGAAGGTGCTACTAAAGATGCGATTAAGCGGGTTATCTCGCTGGTCGCTGCCTGAAGCGCGGAGGGGCTGGCGTTCGCGGCCCCTCTTTCCATTACTCTGAGCGATAGGAACCCTGCTGGCAACAGCAGGGTTTTTTCGTGCCAAAAATTTAACAGTTTCAAGGGGTTAGCTGCCAGCCCCGGCCCCTCGCTAACCCTTTGAAGTCTCATACGAAAATTGTTGTTGATCGACATAGAGGTTGTGGTATAGTTCAATACATGAAGTGGTTTGAACGTCTTGCACGTTGGATAGAGCTTCGTGGCGGTATGCGCGAACTCTACCGTCCTAATCCCGTAACCGGAATACCTACTCTGTATATGCGTAGGTTCTATATCGCTAAGACCCCTCTGGGCGAAGTGATGCTGCATCAGTTCTTCGTGGGCGACGAGGGCGGTTTGCATGACCATCCTTGGTTTAGTTTTGGTCGCATTCTCGCAAAGGGATACCGCGAGCATCTCTGCCGAGAGATAAGGGGCGGCGCACCTGTCGATCCCTACACGGTTGAGCGTCGCCCCGGCGACTGGGGTTGGCGTCCTGCGGGTTGCGCTACCCGCGACAGGGCTACAGGTTTCCACAAAGTGGAACTGCGTCCCGGCGAGGAGGGACAGGTCTGGACGCTCTTTGTGACGGGTCCGCGCCGGACGGTCTGGGGTTTCCTTGACGGCTCCCGCTGGATTTCCTTCTCGGACTACTTCAAGAAGGATGGCACCGCTAGCAAGCAGGCAACGCCGGATCAATATAAGGGCTGGATCTTCCCGAGAAAAGTGGCCTGAAAAAAAGCTAACCCTGTCAATGGGTTAGCCCCCGGCCCCGGCCCGCCTCTAACCCTTTGAAGTCTCACACGAAAATTGTTGTTGACCCTGTCGTAGGTTGTGATACATTTAGACCCATGAAGCAAACCCTCTTCGTCGTGTTCGACACCGAGACCTCCTGTCAGGCCTTCCCGGTCTACGACCTCGCATGGCGTATTGTAGACCGACAGGGTCGGGAATATGGCAAGGGTAGTTACTTCATGTCCGACGTGATCGAGCGTATCACGCCTATCTACCGAAAGCACGAGGAGTATTCCGAGTATGTTCGTCACGGTCATGTAGAGGAGCGGTGTTATCAGGACGTAAAGGATACTTTTAACCGTCAGGTGAAGACTCTACGCGAAAAGGGTTACAGGATTCTTCTTGTCGCCTACAATGCCGACTTCGACCGTAAGGCGCTTAAAAGGACTGCCGAGCTGATGGGTGGATCTCGTCGCTCTAGATTCTTTAGGTTTGAGCCAGAGTGGATTGATCTTTGGCAGTTCTGGGCAGAGTCCGCACCTCTTCACTATAGGACCGAACGCTTGACCGAGTCGGGTCAATACAAGTCTAGCTTGGAAGAGGTCTATAGGTTTGAAAACCTTTATCCCGAGGGCTACGCTGAGAAGCATACAGCGTGGAGTGATACCGATGATGCTCTAAATGTTCTCTTTAAGACCTTGCGTCGCAAGAAGCGCCTACCAGTCTACAAGGGTGACGCATGGATGCCGGGCGGCTGGCGAGCCTTGCAGAAGCGGTGTCCCGGTCCCGGAAAAACCCTAAGCCTTACAACGGCTTAGGGGCCGGCCCCGGTCCGCGCCTAACCCTTTGACCTGTCACATCTTTTTCAGCCTTGACAACTGCCCCTATTCTATGAGATAATTCACCCATGATGAAGATTGGCCTCCACTATTCCAATTCTGGTAATCGCTTGGTAGAGGTCAAGCGTATTAACCCAGATAACACCTATGCAACGGTGTTCCACAACCGTGTCCGAACCATGTGGGTTCCGGCGCGTTCCGATTACTGCATGACCGAAACCGAAATTGTTAATTTCCTTGCGGACGGTCCCGAGGTTGCAGGATGGGAGAGTGTCCGTGCGTAAACCTCAGACCCCTACAGGGGAGTGCAAGCATTGCGGCATCAACCTATATGGTGCCACCATGCAGCCAGCCATTATGCCATGCGGTGTCAATGGTTGTCCATATGAAACCGCAGCCGAACAGGCTAAAAATAACTCTTTCGACATTCTTGTCGATGCCTTTAATTCAGGAGCTAGTAACTATGACGTCGATTGAAAACAAGCGGCAAGCCCTCGCCCTTGTGACACTTGAGAGCGGTGGCTTTACTCGAGAGCAGGCTGATGCTATAATTTCGGCTATCCGCCTCCTGACCGGAGACGAACCGTCAAGCTCTCCTGCTAATGTCATCAGGTTCGGAAAAAACTAAGCACTTTCAAAGGCTTAGGGCCTGGCCCCGGCCCAGGGCTAACCCTTTGATAGGGTTAGCTTTTTTCAGCGGTGGTCATCCTCCAACCTGTGCAATACCTCTAGGATAAGGGCGCGGGCTGACTCCACCCGGTCCCAGCTAACTCTCTGAACGTCGGTATCGTTAGTCCACCTAAGAGCCTGCTTTCTAGCCTCTTTAAGCATACCCTCTGCCCTATACAACTCTTCACGCCAATTCATAATATCCCCTTTCGATTGGACTTGCCATAGCTGCTACAATATTAGGATGATCCACTAGGAATTGCAAGAGCCTCGGAGCAATCCCGTTAACCGCTTTCTCTTCCTGCTCGTCGCCTATATCTACATTGCCCAAGGTGCAACAGGCGTGCAAGACCTCGTGGAGAAAGATTTCCGCCTTTACCGCTGGCGCAAGACTAGCGGCAATCTCAATGGTGGCATTCTCATAGTCCCACCAGCCATTGACTCCGCGAAGAGAAGCATCCTCGTCGTTCATCTCGCGAACGCGAATGGTGAGGTATCCGATACGGATGGTCTCGGGTAGCTTCATGGCTGCACCGCACGGTGTGCGGCGACGGCTTCACGCGATGCCCACGGATAAGCATAGTGGCGCAGGATCTCGTCGATATAGCCACGCTCGTTCATCAGCTCGTTAGCCGTAGTGCGAAGGCTCAAGAGCGCAATCTGGGCAAACCTGTCAGTTCCACCACTCTGACTAAGGATACGCTTGCAACCTCTAATAGCACACGAAACATCGTGATAACGAAAGCGCCAGCGTTCGCGACGAGCGAGGGCGCGAGAGTGAAGGGCTCGCTGCATCTCAGACACAACGGGCGGATAATTTCGGTTGGTCAGGTCCATGCGTGGACTATACCACAACACGACAAACAGGCAAGAGGAAAAACCTATGAGATATCAAGAGGTTAGACGCGGGCCGCGGCTGGGCGCTAACCTATTGAAAAATAACATCTTCTGGTCCGCCCGGTCCGCCCTATTGCACTTCTGGTCCCTCCGAATAGTCTAATGATTTCAAGGGGTTAGAGGGGGCACAAGTCTATCATAAAGTAGATTTTAAAAGTACTTTTTTGATAGGAGAATCAACGGGTTAGCGTGACTAGCGGTCTACCACAGAGTAGATTTTAAAAGTACTTTTTTGATAGAGGAATCAACGGGTTAGCGAGACCACGTCCACTAAGAACGAATTCTTGACTTTTCTGGCCCGCTAGTAAAGTTTTCGTTCCTTCCGGCGCGGCCTGGGAACGAAGCCGTG
>Ga0194115_10003381_pt1 | contig 18028 bp, 12 predicted proteins | sample TA2MahsurfametaG_3_FD_148656 | JGI IMG/M metagenome (GOLD analysis project Ga0194115, IMG submission 148656) | Freshwater microbial communities from Lake Tanganyika, Tanzania - TA2015002 Mahale S4 surface | ecosystem: Environmental > Aquatic > Freshwater > Lake | place: Tanzania: Lake... | reverse complement strand
TAACTTTCAGGCGAGGTGTTCTTATACTTGAATTTCTTCGGGTTTGGGCGGCATAAATTGTGCTGGCCTCAATGCTAACCTTCGGTTTTCAACCTGCTGGGACTAAGCCATGCCATGTCATGAACGACATTAGAGAGGTTCAGTCTCATTCATCTTGCGCGTGGCGCCTCGGCTGTGGAGAGTGCTATCATGGTCAAAACATCAACGAACGGGAGATAGCTAAATGAAATCGCTTCAGAACCCCCCTTTCCCTCGGCGTCGCGCCGGGCTTTTGGGGGCTGGCTTGCTGGCAGGCCTCGCCCTGATCGGACTTGGCGCGCCTGCCCAGGCGCAGCGCGCTGAGCCCTGCATCGGCGCCTCGTGGGAATTGACTGGGCCGCTCGCGCATACCGGCCTGCAAATCCGCTACGCGGTGGAAACGGCGATTGACGAGATCAACGCCGCCGGTGGTGTTTTGGGCCAAAGGCTGCGGCTGGTTGCCTATGATGACCAGGGTGAGCCGGCGCGCGCTGTGGATAATGCGCGGCGCATTGGTGAGCGCGATAATTGCATCGTCATGATGGGTGGCTTCCGTACCCCGAACGCCATTGCGCTGCGCGAACCGCTTGATGAAATGGGCCTGCCCTGGATGGGCGTGATTTCCGCCGGTACGCAGGTGATTGAACACCCGAATGGCCGCAATAAATGGATGTTTCGCGTTTCCATGAAGGATCGCTGGGTGGCGCCCTTTTTGGTGGAGGCGGCACGCGCACGCAGCCGCAATGGCCGCATCGGCTTGGTGTTTGAAGGCACTGGCTGGGGCCAGGGTGCGGTCCCCGATGTGACGAACGCGATGCGTGCAGCCGGGCTGACCTTGGCGGGTCAGGAAACCTACAATATCGCCGATCAGGACATGTCAGCGCAGCTCATTCGCCTGCGTGAGGCAAATGTGGATACCATCATTCTTTATGGTGTTGACCGCGAAGCAACCAATCTTGTGCGTTCCATGGACCGGCTTGGCTATAAGCCGCAAATCGTCTCCGCCTGGGGGGTTGGGGTGCAATTCGCGCAAACAGCTGGTCCGCTTGCGGAAGGTGTGATTGTGGCGGGTACCTTTACCTGGATGGGGCAATTGTCTGAACGTGCGCAGGGCGTGCTGCAACGCATTCAGGCAAAATTCCCGCAGGTGCGCGGCGCCCAGGATCTTCTGCTGCCATCCGGTACGGCCAATGCCTATGATGCCACCTACATCATCGCCGAAACCATGAAGCTTGCCGGGCGCATTGATCGGGAAGCGTTTCGTCAGGCGCTTTATCGTGTGAATTACCAAGGCATCGTGACAAACTACACCCCGGCCTTTGTAGCAAATCAGGAACGTCACGACGCCATCAAGCCGGAAGCCTATCGCCTGCTTGCCTTTCATAATGGGCAATTGGTCGCGATCGATCAGACGCCTTACGCGCAACCGCGGCGTTGAGGTCACATCGGGATTAGTCTGACAGCTTGAGGGGCCGCCATTGATGCGGCCCTTCTTTCACGCTTGAAGGGGTCCAGGCTTCGTGGAAGCGATATTGCAATATGTGCTGACCGGCCTTTCCGTCGGCAGCGTTTACGCGATGATAGCACTTGGCTTCTACGTGATGTGGAGTGCCGCCAAGGCAGTTAATTTCACCTATGGCGATGTCTTCATGCTGGGTGGTGTTCTGACCGTTGTGCTGGTGGAAATGGGGCTGCCCTTGCTGCTGGCCGGCGGCGGTGCGCTTGCCATCGCGGCCCTGGCCGGCGCGGTGATTGAACGGGTTTTCGTCCGGCCCTTCAATCGGGAAGCAAATGCCATCGGCTGGATGCTGACCACGATAGCGGTTGGCATCATGCTGGAAAGCTTCACCACCATTACCTACGGCCCCTTGGGCCGGCCCTTGCAGACACCTTTCGTCGAACAGCCGATCCGGATTGGCGGTTCAGGGATCTATCCGCAGGAACTCATTTTGCCTGTTGCCCTGGTCATTGTGACCTTCGCTCTTGAAGGGTTTTATCGCCGCACTGTTTTGGGCCGCGCGATGCGCGCTGTTGCCTTCAACCGCGTCGCCGCCGGCCTGGTTGGCATTGATGCTGATCGGATCACGCTTCTGGCCTTTGCCCTGGCCGGCGCTATCGGTGCCTTGGCCGGTTTCCTGATCGCGCCCGTGATTCAGGCGAGTTCCAGCATGGGCGTGGTGGTTGGCTTGAAGGGCTTCATGGTTGCCATCATCGCCGGCATCGCCAATGCCAGAGGTGTGGTGATTGTCGGCGTTGTCTATGGTGTCATGGAAAAAATGATCGAAGGCTATCTCTCCACGGCGGCGCGCGATGCCATTGGCTTTACCATCATGATCCTGGCGCTGCTGATCTTTCCGCAGGGGCTATTCGGTCGGCGGGAGGTCCAGAAGGTATGAAGCAAAAAAGCTGGGCCGGATGGGCCGCGCTTTTCCTGCTTGCTGCGGGCATCGCCATATTCCCCTGGGTTGGTGATTTCATCGGCCAGCGCTTCCCGACAAGCTATGAGCTTCGCTTGGTCATGCGTGCCATGATCCTGGCGATTGTGGTGATCGGCCTTAATTTGCTGGTGGGGCTTGCGGGGTTGGTTTCGCTTGGCCAGGCAGCGCTTTACGGGCTTGGTGCCCATGTGGCGGCGCTGCTCTCACTCCGGGCCGGGTTTTCCTTCGCTGAGAGCATGGTTTTTGCCATTGCCATTCCGGCCGTGATGGGCGCGATCCTGGCCTTCCCGACCGTGCGTGTGCGCGGCGTTTATCTGGCTGTTGTGACCATCGCCTTCGGCCTGATTTTCGTGAATATCCTGCGCGAATGGGTGGGTTTTACCGGCGGCGCCTCGGGCCTTGCCAATCTGCCGCGACCGACGATGTTCGGTGAAAGGCTGATGGCAACGCGGGCGCAATCCTTCAATTACTACTACCTGATTTTGGTCTGCCTGCTGATTGCGGTTTGGGTGCAATATGCCATCGCCAATAGCCGCTATGGCCGGGCCATGCGCGCGGCAGCACAAAGTGAGAATGCCGCCCGCGCTTTGGGCGTGAATGTTGTTGGCATTCGTACCCTGGCCTTTGCCGTTTCCGCCGGTTTTGCCGGGCTGGGCGGTGGGCTTTTCGCGAACCTCGCGCTGTTTGTGAATTATGAGACCTTCACCTTCACCGCTTCCGTCGAATTGCTGCTGATGGTCATTCTGGGCGGGTCTGGGACCATGGCCGGTCCTTTAGTCGGCACTTCGGTGCTGTTTACGGCAACACAATTCCTGCAAGGTCTCGGGCAATGGCAGACCTTTGGATATGGGTTTTTGCTGGCGCTGGTGCTGTTTGTGATGCCGAAGGGGATTGTTGGCTCGCTCGCCGCGCTGCGTGCGCGCATGATGGCGACATCGCGCGCCCGTGAAACCGGCCATTGGCCGAATGGTGAGCCCAATTTCCTTAATAACCAGAACGGGCAAGGTGACGGGACAGGATCAGCCCTGATCGCCAAGGGTGTAACCTTGCGCTTTGGCGGCCTGACGGCGGTGAATGCGGTGGATATGGCGCTGAAGCCGGGCACGGTGCATGCGTTGATCGGCCCGAATGGTGCCGGTAAATCTTCGCTGCTCAATGTCATTTCTGGCTTCTATCCGGCGACGGAAGGTGAGGTGACGGTCTTTGGGCATCGGATCAAGAATGATCCGCCCTATCGTCTGGCCCGGCTTGGCGTAGCGCGCAGCTTCCAGAATACGGAATTATTTGGCCAAATGACTGTGCTGGAGAATGTATTGGTCGGCGCGCATACGCATTTCCACGCGAGCTTCGCCGAAACTGTCTTGCGCCTGCCGCGCTTTGGGCGGGAAGAAAGAACGTCGCGCAATGACGCGCTCAGGCTCTTGGATTTCGTCGGTCTTTCCGATTTTGCTGATGAGGAAGCGCGCAACCTTCCCTTTGGTCATCAGCGCCGCCTTGAAATTGCCCGTGCCCTGGCACTACGGCCGAAGCTGCTTTTGCTCGATGAGCCGGCCGCCGGCCTGACCCATGCGGAGATTGAGGATCTGATTCGCCTGATCCGGCGGCTTGCCGATCACGGCATGACCGTGATCCTGGTCGAACATCATGTGGATATGATCATGGCCGTATCCGACCGCGTGACGGTATTGGATTATGGGGAGGTGATTGCCGAAGGCTCGCCAGCCGAGATCCAGGAAAACCCCAAGGTGATCGAAGCCTATTTCGGCCATGGTGCGCCGGCGTCGCCAAATGCAGCTCAGGTGCCGGCATGAACGCTTCTGCCTCGCCCATTCTTTTCGTCTCCGATTTGCGGGTTTCCTATGGCCGGATTGAAGCGGTGCGTGGGGTCACGCTTACCGTCAATAAGGGCGAATTCATTGGTGTTATTGGATCAAATGGCGCCGGCAAAACCAGCATGTTGCGCGCAATTGCCGGTGTGCTGCGGCCCGCAGGCGGCAGCGTTGCCTTTGAAGGGGCCGATACGACCGGGGCCAAAAGCCATCAGATGGTGGCACGTGGCCTTGCCATGGTACCCGAAGGGCGCATGGTTTTTGCCGATCAAACCGTGCGCGATAATCTGGTTCTGGGCGCCTATAGCCGCGTTGCCTCCGACCCCAAGGGGGTAGAAGAGGATATTGAAAAAACGCTCGATCTCTTCCCGCGGCTCAAGGAAAGGATCGCGCAGCAGGCCGGCACGCTTTCGGGTGGTGAACAGCAGATGCTCGCCATTGCGCGCGGCCTTCTTTCTCGGCCACGCCTTTTGGTGATTGATGAATTGTCGCTCGGCCTCGCGCCCAAGATTCTGGATATGCTCTTCCCGGTGCTGACGGATCTCAATCGCCAGGGGCTGTCCATTTTGCTGGTGGAGCAGATGGCAAGCTATGCCCTCGCTGTCACACATCGCACCTATGTCATGGAAAATGGGCGCGTCCTGTTCGATGGCGCGTCAGCCGATCTGGCGGGCGATGATCGTGTGCTTGATGCCTATCTGGGGCGCCGCGGCAAGCATTGATGCTTGCCCCAGTGCCGTGCACTTATGTCCAGGCTTTACGCGGCGGTTTCAGTCACCTGGGTTTTGACGAATTGGGCGCGCAAATGCTCACCGCTCGTGGTCGGGGCAAAGCGCGGAGACTCACCATCTGCCAAAGTGCCTGGCAATGCGCTGACGGGTGTGTCGTAATTGGGGTTGTGGAAGAATACCAAGGATAATCTGCGACTGGCTGCGGCCTGGTCCGCGGGCGGATTGACCACACGGTGCAAATTCGCCGCCCAACGCCCATTGGTCCAACGCGCCATCAATTCCCCTATATTGATGATGTAGCTATCAGGCGCGACCGGCACATCCACCCAGCGCGCAGCCTTGTTCATTACCTGCAGGCCGCCTGGTTTGTCTTCCGCCCGCAGAATGGTGAGGGAGCCGTAATCGCAATGCGCGCCGGCGCGGAGCTGCCCTGGCTTGGGCGGCGCCTGCGGCGCGGGATAATTGCGCACCCGCAGCCTGCTGATGTGCCGATCAATCTTGTCGGCAAAAAAATCCTCGGGCAGATCAAGCGCCAAGGCAAACAAGGCCATAAGGTCTTCCGCAAGCCGCCCCATGGCGCGGAAATACGCTTCATAAAGCGGTTGCAATTCGGCTGGTGCAGCGGGCCAAAGATTGGGATGGAAATGCTTGCCAGCCTGTGGCCCGTGGAAATAGGGCGCGTCTGGCGGCACATCCACGGGGCCGATCATCAGGCTCTCATTCAAATCGCCCGGCACATCCACGCCCTGGCTGCGGCCAACACTTTCCGCTTCCAGCGGAATATAGCCACGCGTCACATCATGCGCTGGGCGCAGCACGGCCATTTTCTCGGCCATGGGGAGATCGAAAAATGCGTTGGATGCCGCTTGCACCCGTGCGATCAAGCCAGGGTCAACGCCATGGCCCGTAATGACAAGGAAACCAATATCATTGATTGCCCGCCCAACTTCCTGCGCGAGGCGCCGTTTTATTGTGCTGTCTCCGCCTTCAAAAGCGGCGATATCAAGCACAGGAACCTCAAGCAGCATGGCGCAACCTCATGGCAAAGGAAATTCGGCGAAGACCACCACCTTGCGTGATGCAGGAAGCTTGCCATGCGGTGGAGGGGGCTTGCTTAACTTCCCCGCGCTGCCATCAATTTCGCACGCTCCTCCCGTGTTGCCGAGGCATCAACCGCGAGGGTTTCATCCTCAATCCCTCCGGTAAAAATTACCCCATAAATCGCGCGCGCCTTGTCGCGGCTTTCCCAACCTTCCAGCACATCATGCAGCACGCGCGCCGTATCGCGGGTGAGCGGGTCGCCATAGCCACCGCCGGAACTATCGCGACCACGCAGCGTCTGGCCTTTCTGTAGCGTGATCTGCACCACATTCGGCAACCGCGCTGCATCGCCATTGTCACCCACCAGCCAAGTTGCGCCAGGCGTTCCTGCCAGGCCCCCCACCACGCCACGCGGTGGCGCATGCTGACCATCGCAGGAAATCACGGCCGTGACGGGATTGCCGGTCGGCGTCAGTTCGATCTGCTGCGCTGGTGCGCCCCGATGCCGCCCTGCGCCGGCACTATCCTGCACCAATTCAAGCGCATTCACGCGAATGGGGTGCTTCAGCTCATCCACTTCAACACTGTCGCGATACATCAGGCCGGCAATGACAGGAATGGCGTAATTCACCCAACCATCCGCCACTGGCGAAGAAGGCCCACCATTGGTGGACAGCATCATGCGGTTGACGAAAGGCGCATCCGCCCGGCGATGATCCTTGCCGGAAATCACCGCCATGCCAGCGCCAAGGCCGGTGCCGCCTTCACTCAGCCCATGGCCATCGCCAAGCTGGGCGAAGGCCGATTGGGTGATATTAACCAAACGTTCCGATACATTGGTGGTGGCGACCGAACAGGAATGCGGGAATTTCGGCGCAGCGACCACGCTTTCTTCGGCATAGGTGAAGCGCAGGCGCCGGAAACTGCCGGCATTGCGCGGCAGGTCCTTGTCCAAGGCATTGAAGATGGCGCCGACAACCGCAGATGTCGCAGCGCCGAGCGATGTATTCAGCCCGACATCAACACAGGGCGGGTTATCCGAAAGATCGACATGAATCATAGCCTCATCCGGATCGATTTCGATCTTTACGGTCAATTCCAGGCCGCCTGGCAAAATGCCTTCCAGCGGATCGGATTTCCCCTTATTCACCAGCCTTGCCTTTGGCATCCGGCGAATATTGTCGATCATGCGGCGTTCGGAATAATCGAACCAATCGCGCATGAAGCGCTTCACCGTCGGCACGCCATATTTGGCGCAGAATTCTTCAAGCCTGCGTTCGGCCACCCGGGCTGAACCAAGACCCGCAAGGTAATCGCCATACCATTGGTCCGGCACGCGAATGCGCGCGCGGCACATGCGGACAATATCTTCAATATTGCGAAAATCGCGCTGAATACGCACGCCCGGAAATACCAGCGCCCCTTCGTGATATACATCGCGCGCCAAAACAAAATAACTGGACGGGATGGAATTGCCGATATCTGCCATGTGGCATTTGGCGACACTGGTGAAAAGATGCTCTCCTTCATAGAAAACAGGCACCATGAAGGTATGATCGGCCGGGTGCGTGTTGCCGCCATAAGGATCATTATCCAGATAGGCGTCGCCACGGCGGATATCCCCCGCGTGATAGCGGCGCATATTGGCGGTTTGGATATGACAGCCGAAAATATGCACTGGCAGCCCTTCGGCGGGTGCCAATAATTCATCCTCCCCCGTCACCAAGCAGCAGGAGAAATCCCGCGCGGATGATATCACCGCCGAACGCGCCGCACGCAACAGCGTATTGGTCATCTCCCGCACAATGCCATCAAGGCGATTGGCCATGACGGAGAGCAAAACGGGATCAAGGCTGGTTTGATCAGTCATTGCCTTATTCCTTAAGCCGTCGCTGGTTGAGAGGATACGCAATGCAGAATGTAATTGCCTGCGGCGGAGAGGGAGGCTGAAAGCCCCGGATAGACAACAATGGTTGTCGTGGGTTCTTCAATAATGGCGGGGCCCGCAATCTGCGCACCAGGCTTCAGCATTGTGCCGCGATAGACCGGCGTGGCCGCACGGCCTGTTTCCGTAAAGAAGCAAGGGCGTTTCGTATCCGCTTTGGGCAGGTAGCTGCGCGCAGTGAAATCCGGTGGAGGAGGTGGTGCAAATAGACGAATGGCGATGCGCCCCTTCCAATTGACTAATTCCACCGGGCTGCCTTCATCGCGCACTGCATAGACGCGTTCATGCGTCTGGTGGAATGCCTCGGCCAAGGCAGCGACGTCAGCGGTATTTTGAATGCGCCCTTTTGGCAGAAACGTATCCAACTCCCACACCTGAGCACGGTAGCGCGCTTCCACCAGTAATTCCACGCGCGCTTCAGCGCCGTCCGCACCCTTTAGGCCTTGGCGAAAGCTTAGAAGCTCAGCCTCAATCTCCTCAAGCGCGCGATTGACGCCGGTTAGATCGAAGCCGCGATCATCGGTAAAGCGACTACGCGTCGCTTCAAAGACAATATCGCTATATTGCATGCCGCAAGCCGATAGCGCTGACGCAAGGCGAGGTAGAATGACTGTCGCGCACCCCAATTCGCGCGCGATCGGCATGATGTTGAAGCCGGCAGCACCGCCACCGGCCACCACCACGCTCTCGCGCGGGTTGACGCCCTCATTGACGGTGATTTCGCCAATCGCCTTGATCATCAGCTCATTGGCAATCACCATGATGGCGGCAGCGGTTTCATCTGCTGTGCGGCCAAGCTGATGCGCAAGGCGCGCGATGACGCGATGCGCTGCTTCCGGGTCAAGCTTCAGCCGCCCGCCATTGAAGTAATCCGGGTCAATATAGCCAAGCACCAGGGCGGCATCCGTCACGGTTGGGTGCTCTCCGCCGCGGCCATAGCAAGCGGGGCCGGGAACGGAACCTGCCGATTGCGGCCCCACGCGCAGCAAGCCGCCGGCATCAAGCCAGGCGATGGAACCGCCGCCGGCGCCAATGCTGCGCACATCCACTGTTGACGTGCCGATGATATCGCCAAGCCAGCGCTGCCCAAGCCACGAATCGCGCGTATAGACCAGGCTGCCATCACGCACGAGACCAACATCGAAAGTCGTGCCGCCTGTGTCGCAGACAATTGCGTTGCCGCCGAGTTTTTCAACAGCCGCATAGGCGCGGCCTGCCACCGGCGCCATGGCGGGGCCGGATTTCAAGGTATGGATAGGGCGGGCGATAAGCTCATCCACTTCCTGGCAGCCGCCGACCGAGGTGCTCACCAGCAGATCCCCCGCAAAACCTGCCTCGCGCAGATCCGCTGCCATTTCGCGGAGATGCTTTTGCATGAGCGGCTTCAGCGATGCATCAATGGCTGTGGCAGAAGCACGGCGATATTCGCGCAAGATTGGGACCAGTTGATGCGATAGCGTATAAGGAATGCCAGGCAGCATTTCCTCAATGAGCTTACCGATCATCAATTCATGCGCGGGATTGGCGATTGACCACAACAGCGAAACTGCCACCGCTTCGAAACCGCGTTGCTTCAAGGTCGCAAGAATCTGCCGCGCTTCAGCCTCATTCAGCGCCTGGACCACTTCGCCTTCCGCGCCGATGCGCTCCGTTACCTCGAAGGAGCGGCGACGCGGGATATAGGGATCAGGATAGTCATAGGAGTAATCATGGGGGCCGTGCTTGCCACCTTCCTTCAGCGTCAGTGTATCCTTGAAGCCCTTGGTGGTGAGGAAGGCAGTCTTTGCAGTGCGCTTGGTGACCACGGCATTGGTGGCGCGCGTGGTGCCATAGATCAGGACATCGGTCCCTGCCAAAAGCCTCGTCAGTTCGATGCCCAAATCTTCGGCGACCACGCGCAGCGCCCCGGCCATGCCATCGAAAATCCGCTCGGGCGTTGTCAAGGATTTGCCAATATGAAGCTCGCCCTGAGGATCGAGAACCACGATATCCGTAAACGTTCCGCCCGTATCCACGGAAATCCTGTAGCCGGTCATCAAAACCCCCATAAAAGCGCGCCGAAATAAGGGATGAGAATTGCTTACATCGGCGCTTTAGGCAAATATCCGTGGCGGATAATGGAGGGATTTCTGCCATGGAAGATATCTATGCCGCGCGCGGCTATGGGGATCGGCCTGTTGGGTTTGGCGAAAAGCCGGGCGTGGTCGTGGTGGATTTCCAACGCGGCTTCACTGATCCGGATTTCCCCATGGGTGGTGCCCCGTTGGTTGAGCGCGCGCTGGAAAATACCTTGCGCGTGATGCGTGCGGCAAAGGCCGCCGGCGCACCCGTGATTGCCTGCGCCATCGCCTTTGATGGCCCGAAAGGCGCGCCGCATTGGAAGGTTGGGCCGGTGCTCGATTTGCTCGCCGGGACCAAGGCTGTTGCGCTTGATCCCAGGATCGCGGCGGAAGAACCCGATGTGGTGCTGGCCAAGACCGCGCCTTCCATATTTTTTGGTACCGCTGCCGGCGCGATCCTGACGCGCAATCGTGTGGATACGGTCATTGTCACGGGCTGCATCACATCGGGCTGCGTGCGTGCCAGCATTATTGATGCCTTTTCCTTGGGCTTTCGGGTGCAGGTGCCGGAGGATTGCGTGGGCGATCAGGATGAAGTGGCGCATCGGCAGAACCTGAAGGATGTCGAAAGGCGCTACGCGGATATCATAGACGCTGAGGCTGCCATTGCGGGTATTCAGCGTTGGGCGCAGGTAAATAATCGCGACTAATGCGGCACGGCACTGTGCGGCATAATGTTTGCTGTACCAGGCGCCAAGAGTGTGATGTTATATGCAGCAAGGCATCATCCAAAGTGCCGGTCCTTTCTTATCCGAAACCAAAGACCGGGAGAACAAAATGGCAAAAGAAATTCTCTGCGCATTCAGCGTGCATTGTGATGCCGTTGCCGGCTGGCTCGGCAGCTATATGGGCGAGGATAGTCCGGGCGATATCAGCCGCGGTGTCTTCGCGGCTGAGGTCGGCATGCCGCGCCTGCTACGCCTGTTTGATCGCTTCGGCATGAAGCAATCCTGGTTCATTCCAGGCCATACCATCGAAACCTTCCCGAAGGAGACTGAAATGGTGGCCAAGGCCGGCCATGAGATTGGCCTGCATGGCTATAGCCATGAAAACCCGCTCGCCCTTTCGCGCATCCAGGAAGAGGCAATTTTCGACAAATGCATCGGCCTGATCGAGAAGTATTGGGGCCGTCGCCCCGTGGGCTATGTCGCGCCCTGGTGGGAGGTTTCTGCCACCTCCATCGAAATCCTGGTTGAGCGTGGGATCGCTTATGATCATTCACTCATGCATCACGATGCCGAGCCTTATTACGTGCGCACTGGTGATGCCTGGACGCCGATTGATTACAGCAAGCCCGCTGATACCTGGATGAAGCCCTTCACCCGTGGGCGTGAGACGGATTTGGTCGAAATCCCGGCTTCCTGGTATTTGGATGATCTGCCACCCATGATGTTTGTGAAGAAATTCCCGAATAGCCATGGCTATGTTTCGCCGCATCAGCTTGAACAGATCTGGCGCGATCATTTCGATTTCATCTACCGCGAATATGATTACGCGGTGGTCCCCATGACCATCCACCCGGATGTATCGGGCCGCCCACAAGTCCTGCTGATGCTTGAACGCCTGATCGGCCATATGATGAAGCATCCGGGTGTGCGTTTCGTTACACTGGAAGAAATGACAGCGGATTTCCGCAAGCGCTTCCCGCGGAAAGCTTCTCCCAAGGGTAAGAAGGGCAAGTGATGCTGGTTGGTGTTGATGTCGGTGGTACCTTCACCGATCTGGTACTGACGGATACCGCAACCGGCAGCGTCACCATCCATAAGGTCTCCACAACGCCAGCCGATCCCTCGGTTGGCGTTGTCGAGGGCATTCTTGGCCTTTGCGCCAAGGCAGGTGTAGCACCGGCGGCGATTGATCATGTGCTGCATGGCACCACCATTGCCACCAATGCCGCGCTGGAATATCGCGGCGCCGAATGCGGTATGATCACCACGCGCGGCTATCGCGATATCGTGCATATTGGCCGGCATCAACGCCCGGAGCATTACTCCATTCAGCAGCGCATCCCTTGGCAGGCGACGCCGCTTGTCAAGCGGCGCCATCGCCTGGTGGTAAGCGAAAGGCTGATCCCACCGCGCGGTGACGTGCTTGTTCCGCTGTCGGAACAGGAGGTGCGTGAGGCAGCGCGCCATTTTAAGGAAATTGGCATAGCCTCGATCGCCATCTGCTTTCTGTTTTCCTACCTCAATCCCAGCCATGAACGTCGCGCCCGCGATATTGTGCGGGAAGAAATTCCCGAGGCTTTCGTTACCATTTCATCAGATGTGGCGCCGCAATTTCGCGAATTTGAACGCTTCACCACCACCGCAATGAATGCCTTTGTGGGGCCCGCTGTCAGGGATTATGTCGCGCGGCTCGAAGGGCGCATGCATGCAAGTGGACTGCAGGCGGATTTGCACATCATGGGATCCAATGGTGGTGTTGCGACCGCAAAGATGGTGGCGGATCGCCCGGTCATCACCATGCTCTCAGGCCCTGCCGCTGGTGTTTTGGGCGGGATTTGGGCGGGCGCGCTATCGGGGCGTGATAATCTGATTACCTTCGATATAGGCGGCACTTCCGCTGATATCGGCATTGTGACTGCCGGTCGCTTTGCTGAGGCAACGGCACGCGATACCTGGATCGCGGGTTTTCCCTTGCTGACGCCGATGATTGATATCCACACCATCGGCGCTGGCGGCGGTTCCATTGCGCGGCTTGATGCGGGTGGGGCGTTCCGCGTGGGTCCGCAATCCGCCGGCGCCATGCCTGGCCCTGCCGGCTATGGGCGTGGTGGCACACTGCCCACGGTGACGGATGCGAATATCGTTTTAGGTCGGCTTGACCCCAAGAATTTTCTTGGCGGCGCCATGGCGCTTGATGTTGCGGCCGCCAAGGCCGTGATTGAACGCTTCGCAACTGAAACCGCGCTGCCGATAGACCAGACGGCGCTTGGAATTCTGACGATCATCAATGCCAATATGGCCAATGCCATTCGCAGCCGTACCGTCCAAAAGGGCATTGACCCCAGAGGCTATGCGCTGGTTGCCTTTGGTGGCGCTGGGCCTTTGCACGCGGTGGAGGTCGCGCAGACGCTTGGCATCAACGAGGTAATCATCCCCCCGGCACCCGGCATTACCTCGGCGATGGGTTTGCTCACCACTGATCTGAAATATGATGTGGTCCGTACCTGCTTTCAGCTTTCGAATGCGCCAGACCTGCTACGCATGACCGAAGCTTTCACTGAAATGGAAGCCGAGATCGCCGAGCAATTTGCTGTCGATGGGCTTGATGCGACCTTGGCCCATTATGAACGCGCTGGGGATTTGCGTTATGTCGGCCAGGGCTACGAATTACGCGTAGCCTTCAGCACCGGTGCGATCCATGAAACCACCCTGGCTGCGGCGCTCATGCGCTTTCATGAGCAGCATCGTGCAGAATATGGCCATGCTTTTTCCGATAGTGTCATTGAAATCGTTAATCTGCGCGTCACGGGCTTCGGGCCACGACCCAAGCTTGGCAAGCCGCCAGCGTCACAGAAAAGCGGTAGTCTTGAAGCCGCTTTGGTGCATCGAAGCCCGGTTGTTTTCATGGCCGCGGATGGCAAGCCCATTGCGCCGGAAACTCCCTTCCTGCGCCGTGACCTGCTGCCGATAGCGACACCCATCCCTGGGCCGGTGATTATCCTGCAGACTGATAGTACCACGGTTGTCCCACCCGGCTGCACCATCACCGCTGATGTTGGCGGCAATCTGATCATTGCGGTTTGAGGATAAGCCATGAACCAGCAGGTAGACCCCGTCACCGCCAGCGTCATTCAGGGCGCGCTTGAAAACATTGCTGTTGAAATCGGCTATAAGCTGATGCGCATGTCCTATTCTTCCATCATTCGTGAAAGTGAGGATTTTGGCGCAGCGCTGGTGGATGAACAGGGCAGGGGTTTGGCCGAATCCGCGCAATCCACGCCGCTGCAATCTGGCCCCATTCCAGGCTACGTGAAGCATATCCTGAAAACGCTTCAGGCACGCGGTGATATGGTGCGGCCTGGCGATGTGATCATGCATAATGATCCCTATGGTGGCGCCTCCCACGGGCCGGATGTCGCTTTCATTGTACCGGTATTCCATGAATGGGAATTGGTCGGGTTTTCCTGCACTACCGCGCATCATTTGGATATTGGCGCTCTGACACCAGGGTCTTGCGGCATTGTGGATGCGATTGATGCCTATGCTGAAGGTCTGCAATTCAAGGCCATCAAGGTCTATGATCGCGGCCAGCGCAATGATGCAGTCTGGCAAATCCTGCGCGACAATATACGCGCATCCGATCTTGTGGTGGGCGATATGGAAGCGCAGGTGGCCGCAAGCCGTATTGGTGCGGAGCGTATGGAAGCGCTGATTGCGCATTATGGACTTCCAACCTTCCGTGCTGCCTGCCAATCGCTGATGGATCACGCGGAACGCCTTATGCGCCAGGCCATCCAGCGCTTGCCCGAAGGGTCTTGGCGCGCTAAGACCTTCATTGATGGCTATGCCGATAGCCCTGACCCGGCCAAGCGCGACCTCCCGATTGTGGCCACAGTCACAAAACAGGGTGATCGTCTGATTGTGGACCTGACGGGCACCGCGCCACAGGTGAAGGATCGTCCCATCAATATGCCCTTCACCGGTACGGTGGATGTCGCGATTTGGCTCACGGTGCGCTCAGTGCTGTTGGATACCGCCGTGCATGGCCATATTCCGGTGAATGAGGGTCTGACACGGCCGATTGACATCATCGCGCCAAAAGGCTGCCTTGCTAACCCGGAATTTCCCGCACCGACCATTGCACGTTTTTGTCCAGGCAATCAGGTGGCCGATACGGTGATGCGCGCCTTGGCGCAGGCGGTGCCTGATCAGGTGTGTGCCGGTATCGGTAACCTCAAGGTCATCGCCTTTTCCGGTATCGAGGGAAATGCCCATTGGGTGCATATGGAAATTTTTGAAGGCAGCTATGGTGGTCGGCTGGGTGCAGATGGCATGGATGCCGTTGATACGCTTTATGCCAATACACGCAACAATCCGATCGAGGATATCGAGAGTCATTTGCCCTTGCGCGTGGAACGCTATGAGTTGCGCGAAGATACGGCCGGGGCAGGCCAGTGGCGCGGCGGCCTTGGCAGCGTGCGTGAATTTCGCTTGTTGAGTGACGGCGGCGCCAGTGTGGAAGGCGAGGGGCATAACTTCAAACCCTGGGGCTTGTTTGGTGGGCGAGATGGCACCACCGCGCGCCTCACCTTGCGCCGTGCCGATACAGGGGAGAGCATCGCGCTGCCTTCCAAGGTGCCCCATATGTCAACAAGGAAAGGCGATGCCTTCATCTGCGAAGGCCCTGCCGGTGGTGGTTATGGTGATCGCTTTAGGCGCCCGCCCAAGGCGGTACAAGACGATTTGCTGGATGGGCTGATTTCACGCGCCACGGCTGAACGTGACTACGGCGTGGTGCTGAACGCGATGGGTGAAGTGGATATCGAAAGGACGGGGCGCCTTCGCCAGGACTAAGGTGGCGCATAGAGACGTAATTTTCATTCATTCATGATAGGTATAGGCGCAGCTTGGCGATGTCCCATTGGCCATCGGGCTCTCGCGTGATGCGACCGGTGCGTTCGGCCTTGTGCATGGTCGTGTCGCTGACGCCAAGGCGTCGCGCTGCTTCGCGCGTGGGGGATGTCAGTCCAGCCATAAGCGCTGACGCCGGACAGCTATTGCCACTGCTTTGGACGCTGTTCGGCGGCCATGAATGAGGCCGTAATGATGTCAGCGGATCGCGACGCCAGCGCGGCGTGCGATCTCGCTCCACCGCTGGACTTCCGAGCGCAGCTTGGCCTGAAAATCCTCCGGCGTCAGCGGCGCGGCAGCGGCGCCGACACGGCCCAGGAACTCCTGGTAGCTTGGGTCGCGGAGGACCTCGTTCACCTCGCGATTCAGCCGCGCGACTACCGCCGCGGGCATCGTGGCTGGGCCGAACAGGCCGAACCAGACGCCGGTGGAGTAGTCGAGCCCCGCTTCCCGCGCAGTTGGCACATCAGCCAGCGCGGGATCCCGCTGCTCCGCGGCCACGGCCAGCACACGCATGCGCCCGGCATCGATCAACGATCGGGCGGAGGCCAGCGTCGTCACGACCAGCTCAATCCGCCCGGCCGCAACATCGGTCTGTGCGTCCACGATGCCGCGATAAGCCACCGCTTCCATCTGGATATCGGCCGCCTGCTTCAGCAATTCGCCGGCAAAGAAGCTTGTGTCGCCCGGGCCGGCACCGCCGAAACGCAGCCGGTTCGGCTGCGCGCGCGCGATGCGCAGCAGGTCCTGCAGCGTCCGTGCCTCGAAATCGACGCCGACCGCGACGATCATCGGTGCGCTTGCCACATGCGCCACGGCGGTGAAATCAGTCGTCGGGTTGTAGGGCAGCGGTTGGGTCGCCGCATTGGTGGTGAGTGAGCTGGAGATGAACATCAGCGTGTAGCCATCCGGCGCGCTTTTCGCGACAGCATCGGCGCCGATCGCACCGCCTGCACCGCCCCGGTTTTCGATTACCACCGGCTGGCCGAGCCGCGGCGACAGACGCTCCGCGAGCGCCCGCGCGAGCACGTCATTGCTGCCGCCCGGGGGAAAGGGAACGATGAGGCGCACGGGGCGCGCGGGCCAGCTGGCCTGCGCCGCAGCCTCACCCCCGAAGGCGAGCGCGGCTGATGCAACCGCCGTGGCTACCAGAATGGTCCTGCGTGTCTTTGTCATGAAGGCCTCCTCCCGTTGCTCTGCCCAAAAGGGCTACGACATGCCCGCGCCGGCACGCGCCAAGGCGGTCTGGTTGGGCGAGTAGGACCAGCCGATCAGCGGCGTCAGGCGATGCGCCAGCGCCAGCAGCCGCGCTTCGCCAAGCGGGCGCCCGATCAACTGCAGGCCGATCGGCATGCCGTTACCGTCGAGCCCGGCTGGCATCGTCAGCACCGGCACGCCGAGATAGCTGAAGGGCCGCGTCAGCCGTGTGAGTGCGGCGACCACCGGGAAGACGCGCTCGCCCTGTTCCATGTCGGCTTCGACGCGGGTCGGTGTCGGGACCGGCATGGTCGGACAGATCAGCACGTCGCAGCCCTGCATGGTCTCATCCAGGAAGCGCTGCAGCACCTTCGCGCGCAGTAGCAGCGCTTCCAGGTATCGGGGCGCCGGGATGTGCAGGCCAGGCTCCGTGCGGCTGAACACCGCCTGGGAGTAATGCTCCCCGCGCTCAGCCATCCAGGCGCCGTGCAGCGTCGCCGCTTCCACCTTCGAAATGACATCGCCCATGGCGTAGCAGGTGGCGAGCGCCAGAAAGGCACGGCGCTGCACCGGGCCGAAGATATCGGCCGCAACGCGCAGCACGCGGTCGAGCGCCACGGCGATGTCGGGATGCTGATCGCCCGCATCGGCCAGCACCGCCAGGCGAGAGCCATCCGCGGCATCGGCGAGGCGCGCGACATAGTCGGGGACGGGTGCGTTGAGCGTGCTCGGGTCGCGCGGATCAGGCCCGGCGATGGCGCCGAGCAGCAGCGCGCAATCTTCAGCGGTGCGCGCCATCGGTCCGACGCAATCGAGCGAGAAGGCGCGCGGGAAGCAGCCTGCGCGGCTCACGCGCCCATAGCTGCCCTTCAGTCCGAACAATCCGTTCATCGCCGCCGGCAGGCGCGTGGAGCCGCCGGTGTCGGAGCCCAGCGCGCCGAACACCGCCCCGTTCGCTACGGCGACAGCCGAGCCGCTGGACGACCCGCCGGAGATGCGCGCCGGATCCCAGGCATTGCGGCAATCGCCGAGATGCGGGTTCTGCCCCGTCGGGCCGGCCACCATCTCGTTCAGGTGCAGCCGCCCGAGGTCCACCGCCCCCGCCGCCGCCAGGCGAGTGAGGACCGTGG
>Ga0194115_10003380_pt1 | contig 18028 bp, 19 predicted proteins | sample TA2MahsurfametaG_3_FD_148656 | JGI IMG/M metagenome (GOLD analysis project Ga0194115, IMG submission 148656) | Freshwater microbial communities from Lake Tanganyika, Tanzania - TA2015002 Mahale S4 surface | ecosystem: Environmental > Aquatic > Freshwater > Lake | place: Tanzania: Lake... | reverse complement strand
CCGAAAAAACAAACCCCCCCCCCCCCCCGCCGCCGAATTTCGGCAGGTCCAAAAACTGGTTGGCGCCAATCCACAGCATCTACCCCATACCCCCGGTGGTGTACTACTACTATACGCCGTCACTTCGAAGACGATTCATTGACCCATCACCATATCTCGATCAATACCTTGAGTGCATGAAGTCTTCCTTCAGATGTCAACGTATCTACGTAAAAGATGCTGTTGCCACATCTGGTGCTGCGTTCGCCTATGGAAGGAGACAGATCGGCTGGCGCGGATTCGCTGCAGCACGATCTAGAGTCCAACGGACAGCAATCAACTAGTGACACACCTGTCAACGGCATCCCGACGTCATCCTTGACGCAGAATTCACGGTCATTTCAGGGGGTTCGTGTTTGGCCAATGTCGTATCATCGCTAAACATGCGGAAAACAGATGTCACCTATTACGTCGTCGTAAACTTCTTCTTTCTTGCGATGATATTGCAAGAAGAGTGATGGAGTCGTACATGATAGTCTTCCTCCCTACTGGTATTTCTATGTACTACCTCAACATCATATGAATTGTACCTTATCCTATTTCTTTATCGGGTGTCACTATACACTTGGTTCATCTCTGCCTGCCGCCTTCGCAGACGTCGACGCTCCCGAATAGCCACACAGGTGGGAATAGGACAGGAGGAATCCCTGTCGTCACACAACTAGTATGGATTTCGAGCAAGGTCCGGATACGGCGACAAACCCTGCAGCCTCCTCCTCTTCCTCTTCTTCCCTTGAACTGGCACTGATCCCAATGTTCGAAAAACACCTTCATTTTCTCACATTGGTCCGATGGGCATCTTGGAGACGTACAAACCGCAGCATGCGACAAAAGTAACATATGAAGTCGGATATTTCGATTCCGCTCGATGCGTTGTTCTCCGTCTTCTCCTTGCTGCGGTTGTTGTTCCGTGAGATCATCATCGTTCTCCTCTACTGTCCTTGGTCGGCCTCCTCCTGCTCCTTCAGGAATCGACATCAATGGGTGTGGATGTCTTGGAGTATTCGGATCTTGTACACATTCCCGACACTGATCGAAGGTGGTACACGTCGAACAATGAAAACGGGACCCCAACAAGATTTCTTTTGAGCAAGTGGTACATCGTTCTTTTTGATTCACCTCACGACACGAAACCATGATACTACACGAGTGGTCGTAGTTTTTTGGTTGTTGTGCAACGGTGTGTTGGTGGTGATCAAAGGATAGGACTGTCTTTCGACGCTCACTGTCCAAAAGAGGAATCTGTGTGAGTACCGCACCGAACGTGGACAACGATGTCGGTGTACGACCCCGAGTCCCGCTGAAGTCTTCTGAATCCCACGTCCGTGCACGTTTCGCATTTACATGACTCGCGACACAGTTCCTTGCCGTTCAGGGAACTACGGTACTTTTCCTATGTAACACAAAAAGTGTATTTATCCATATAACAATGATCATCATACTAAATTTTCTATATATAGGCCACGACTCTGGTGTACTTAGGGCACAAACAGAGCTGCTGGCTTTCCGTTGCCGTTTCACATATTCTTCCTGGTCACACGGAGTCAGAGGACAAAAGCATACCCTCTCCTTGAAATTCACCGAAGTCATCCAGAATACTAACTTATCTCCATATGCGCTACGATTTCTCCCAAACAGACGTTCCACATCTGCTATGGATTCACAGACATTCTTGAGTCTACATGACCAAGGGCAGTTTCACCCGGATTACGACAAGGCACGACAAGTCGTCACCTAAAGCGGACGTAGGAACCAGCCTCTAGACAATACCTAGTGTAATGGTCTCCATTCAACCTCAATGCTCTCCAATCCCAAACATTGGCACAACCATTGGATAGAGCAAGGAGAATCGCACGGCCAATCAGACGACTTTATCCGATCAGGAATACCGAACCAACCGCTCCGCCATATGCCTTCGTTTTGACCTCGACATCTATTTTCCAATCTTGCTCTTAGGTGGAATCTTCCGTCAGAACAGAGCTTCCTCCGCACACTTGGGAAAATCACATTTGTTTCCTGTACTTTTTTGGCGTTATGTCGTCGAATACTCACTGTGGGAGTAAGATGACATGTTTCAGGTCGTTCTGCTAGGGTTTTCAAATTCCTTCGGGTTACGTACGAAGCGAATCTCTTGATCAATCAGGCGACGAATTCTTTTATCGTTTGGTAAATGTCGAGGACCCAAGAATTGAGTACTATCCCCAATACTGTACGAAGGCGTCCAATTGGGTCTGTGAAAGAACAAGAAGAGACGGCAGCACCATCGTCATCTCCTTGTTGCCGCTGAATGAGCACGTCCTATATCCAATATACTTCATATGGTTGAGATCCCCTCACCCTCCCTATTTCTATGTACTTCGACGCACGTATGTTGCTATTCAAGAATCAGTGATATGGATTACGTCCTGAAACACTTGGCCTAATAGAAATAGAATTACGCTTATCTGGTGGCACTGTATACTCGATTCATCTCTTGACGTCGGCGATCGTCCATTGCCTGTTGCTGCTGCTTTAGCTGACGGACACGCTCGCGAATGGCCATACAATTCGGAACAGGGCAGGAGGTCTCTTTACACTGTCTAGCGTGGATCTGAAGTAAGGTCCAGATGCGTTTGCAAATGTTGCAGCCCCCTGCTGCCTTTAGCTGGCACTGGGCTCCATGCTTCAATAGACCCTTCATTTTGGTACAATTGGCAGACGGACATTTTGGAGACGTGCAAGTCGCAGCATGCAACAAGAGCGTCATGTGAAGCTGGATACTACGTTGACGCTCTTTACGTTGCGCTTCTGTGAGCTCTGTTTGTTGGCCTGCAACAGGAATCGGCTTCAGTTGGTGTGGATGTCTCGGTGTATTAGGATTCTGGACACATTCCTGGCACTGATCGAAGTCGGTGCATGTAGGACAGTGAAAGCGGTATCCCGACAAGATCTCTCTTGAGCATGTTGTACACTGCTGGACAAACTTCGGAGCATCACGATTGTGAAGGTGCCACAAAACCATCATAGACGAGTGTTTTGCACGACGCAGGTAGTCAAACTGATAGTGATTCCCTTGACAAAGATTCAAAAATGACTGACGGTTGTTAAGGAATTCGCAGTCCATTTCTTCGCCGTCATCGTCAATGACCTTGACCCGGCGGCCCTTACTGTCAGTAACGTAGACTGCTGCGGCCTCTTCTTCGTCGCCATCCGCCTTGGCCGACTTCGTCTCTTCCTTCTTATCGCCAGAAGACGACGAAGACGACGGGTTGAGGTCCCGGTCGACCTCATCCCGTCCGCGCTTACGAGCCATGGCGGCGAACTTTCCGGCCCGCTGTTCCATGGGGACCACCCTGGTGGGTTCACTCGGCGGTGATGATATTGGGGGATTCGTGATAGTCGCAGTACCAGCCGAAGCCACCTGCGGACTACCAACAGACGTGGCAACGCCATCGGACGGCGGCTCCCTTCCTCCTTCCATTTCCTGTTGCCCGACATTCTCCATCTTCACCGTGAAACCGCTCGTTGCTGCTTCCATGGCGCCGTTCATAGGCCCGTTCTCATAGCCCATTGGTTTCGGATTAATGTCGACGACAGGAGTTGAAGCATTGCCGACAGCAGATTCAGAGGCGGGATTGAGATTTGCCGAATTCAAGCTTTCGCTGGCCGCCGACTGTAGGCCCGTCCTGAGTTCATCATTGGTTGCACTTTCGGCCATAGGCTCATCAGCACTTTTTGCCTGGGATTGCTTCAATGGGTCTTCACATGGAACGCACATCACTGAAGAGTTTACTGTCGATGAAACGGTCGAGTCGATCCAATTCTCGTGGGGTTTGGGGGTACTTCCATCAGCCATACTGGGGTGGCCAGCCTTGATCGGTTTGTTTACGACAATACCATGCTTTTTGCGGTACTCTTCAATTTCCTTCGGTACGCAGAGCTGATCTTCTGTGGCGCCTTCCCATGCAAGGTACGCAACGATGAAACTTTCCTTCATCGGCTGGATTGTCTCTCCAAGTTTAGCCATGACGTAGTCACGACCCCCTTCTTCTAGACTCTTCTGGTCCTTGCCAGGTGGCACGATTCCGCTTGCCTTGAGTGCATCTTCATCGAGACCGGTAGATCGAGTGCCACCTCTCCCCGTCTTCTTCTTTTGCTTCTTATCATCGTTCTTTTTCTTCTTCCCTTGTTGGCTATTCTTCTTTCCAGTCTTGCCCTCCTCGATATCCTTGATGATATTCTCAACTTCCGCGGGAAAGTAATCTCCATCCATGTATGGAACGACAGTGGCGTCATACTCTTTATTGGCAAAGTAGAGATCATACATATTCGTAACCTTGCCAACGATACCACGCTGTTGGCACTTCACCAGCATATCAATGTACCACTGTCGAAGTCTATCGTCCTTCGGGGTCTTTTGATCTTCCGGCTTGGCGTAAAGAATGTAATCATCACCCTTCAGGGGTGGACACGCCCAAATATGAGCGGTTGCATATCCCCGGTTCCGTACGTAGTCAAGATACGAGATCAGAATCTCGTGGTAGATAAAGGTTCTCATATTGCGTGGTCGCATGTAGTGGACACTATCGAGATAGGACACGTAGACAGTTCGTCGATTAGGTAGAGGATTCTTCTCGTCGTGCTCATATACGTACAGGCCAAACAGCATCACGTCGACACCGTCCAAATTCTGAAAGACGACGATACATTTGCATCGATAGCTGAATTCGTCTGCATAGTTCTTGAAGGCGTACCGTTTCTTCATTCGTTCGCGGACTTCCAGTTTTTTGTCCATGGACGTCACTTGTCGGATGGTGATAGCCCCACCCATCTCAACTCGTTTGACTGCTTCATCCATGGAAATATCTTCAGCAGATGCTTTCTTCCTGGCTTCGTCATCAAGATGTTCATTCATCTTTTCCCTGACATGATTTTCTAGAAACTCAGATAACTTAGTTCGTTGCAAGTCTTCAGCCATGGGAGTGGATGAAGTTCCTTCAGTCTGACCCGATTTGCGGCGCTCGTCGATGGTGCAGCGCGGACAACAGTATTCAGACTGTTGATCCTTATTCTGCCGTGTGTTGAATAGAGCACAGATTTGGTGAACCCATCGTTCACATCGATCACATTGGACCCAGCTTTCCTCGTGGACGTCATCGTTCTTCTTCTTGGTAAGTTGTTCCTTGCGGATCGTCATGTCAGCGAGCTCGATTGGCCGACCGTCCTTTAGTTCCTGGAAACAGAGATGACACCAGTGATATTGGTTATTCCCCCCAATGTAGTAGTAGCTGTTGCGTCGAATGCGCTTAGAGGGACAGTTGACACCATTACAGTAAAAGACAGGCGGCTCAAACTGAAGCTTTTCGCACCCACACAAAAGGCATGCTTCTCCCTTTTGCCGTTTTTGTTCTTCTTCCACCAAGAGCTGCTTCATCATGACATCATAGTCCTGCGTGAATTTATCCTTCATCTCCTTCGCCATATTGTAGACGACAGATCCTTCCGGATTGTAAAGCATAGCATTGTCAAATGTCAAGTGGACCTGAGCTTCAAAACTCTCCAGGGAGTGGTAGCACCCGTTCTCTAGCTTCTTACGGATCGTTCCTAGGTCCATGGGCGTCTTGATTACTTCAAAATAGTCCGGCAATCCTAGTTCGACAGGATCAACTGGAGCATTAAAGACCCAGCCATGTTGATGACTTTGTAGAACCTTGAGGACTTCAAGACAGGTGGACTTTAGACGTTGCGGATTCAAATGGAGCCCAGTATTTAAGGAAGCTATATGCGTTTCGATCTGTTCGATAGAGAAACAGTTAATCAGCGTATGATCTTCCTGTGGCTTCGGACCTGTGTGCTTTGGAGTTGTCATCTGACCATTTTGGAAGGTAACACCCGCAGCAGGTTGAACTGGTACTGGAGTCGACAATGGTGCAATTGGTTTACTAACTGGTTGCCCATATGCAGGATACCCAGGCTGTCCGGGAGGTGCCGGGATTGGAGCGCTGGGTTGGTGGATCGGAGCATGCGGCATATTTGGCTGCGGCACTGCTGACGGAACTGGCTGGGTCTGAAACTGTTGGGGAGGGGGGGGAGGCTGCAAATTACTGCTTGGTGAAGTCCGTTGACGCTTCATAGGTGGTTGAGAAGTGGCGATGGTGGGCATCGGCTGCAAAGCCTGAGGCGGTTGTGACATTGGTTGAGGTGCTTGTGGCATTGGTTGAGGGACAGGAGGATTCGATGCCTGTTGAACCGCACGCTGATGTTGTTGCTTTAGGGCCTGCATCTGTTTTTGTTTTTCGTGGCTTCTATGAATCGCTTCGCGGACGGGTCCACAAACGGGACACCGTACATCCTTACATCGATGGTAATGACTCAAGACATATCGTGAACTGACGCAGTGTGGGACGAGACATTTTTGATCCTTGCATTCCGCAATATGCTTCCACAGTCGTTTCATACCGGCACAGTGCGGCGTGACAGGACAATTGCCATCTTCGTGCTGACACTTGGCGGCATGACGAAGCAGCAAGAGACGTTGCTGTTGATGCCGCAGGACCTGCTGTCGATCTGACACTTGACGCGGTCCTGCACCATTAACGGGGGGTGCTACGCCTACGGGTGCCGGAGCCACAGGGGCGACAGGAGCTTGTTGTTGCTGCGGCTGGTACTGATATTGCGGTTGCTGCGGGACTGGTGCTGGTTGGACTGGAGCTGGTTGTGGGGCTTGTTGATACGTCTGGGGCTGTGGGGCTCCCATACCTGCATTGATGTCTACCATATGGACCATCCGTTGGCCAGGCTGCTGAGGTTGTTGCTGTGGCGGCTGCATCGGAGGTGGCTGTGGCATCGGTGGGGGTTGCTGATAGTTCTGCTGCGCCGGCACCGGTCGTGGTTGTACCGGTTGCTGATAAATCGGTTGCTGTGGAGCAATCGCCTGCTGCTGCGGTTGATGGGGTGCTGATGTTGGTTGAGACGGTCGATACTGCGGTTGTGGAGCCTGAGGGTGCAGTTGTTGCTGCTGCGGTTGAGCTTGTTGTGGATGTTGTTGTTGCTGTTGAGCTCGTTGAGCTTGGGCTTCCTGCATTTTCTTCGTCTTCATACCGATATTATGAGCAAGCTGCTGGAGTCGCTGCTTTAATGTCGATGCGTCGTTATATTCCTCGAATGACTTGGCAGATCGATACAGAGATTCTTCTAATCTCTTCGCCATTTGTGGTAATTTTCTGAGCCAATCTTGCGGTGCGTTAGGTTTGCGCTGCTTTAACAAATGAACACTGACAGATCACAACGCAGGTGAGCAACATGTGAAGCAAAATGATTTCGTTTCCTTTACAGCACATACATTTTGGCTATCATATGTCGACGTTCGTTATAATCTTGATCACTTTGCCAGCCACCGTTCAGTCCCTGATGAGGAAAGTTCGGCGGCTGCTGCTGCTGTTGTTGTGGCGGCTGCTGCTGTTGTTGTGGCGGCTGCTGCTGTTGCGGCGGCGGCGGCTGTTGTGGGTGATGACCTTGCGGAGGCCCCTGGGCTGCATGTTGTGGCTGCTGAAGTGGCTGACCGTAGTTTGTCCCTCCCTGCATGTGGTGTTGGGGCGCCGCATACTGATTGTGTTGCATCATCGGCTGCCCCGGTGCTGGAGCTGGCATCACATGCTGTGGTTGTTGCTGCGGCTGTGAAGGTCCACTTGGTTGGGGTTGCAAGGGTGGAGGAGGGGGTTGTGGGGCTTGCATCCTATACGGAACCAAGTCAATAAGTTACTAGACTGTGACCACCGTAACCCCACGCGACAGAAAGAACAGCGTCGCTTCCCCGGTACAGATATGCTGTTAAGGAAGACGAAAAGAAAATTTACAAAGTAAGTCTGTGAGCACATATTTTCAAAAGAACAAAAGATGCATATGAATGATTTCATCCCATACAAACAACGAATTCAGAAAAACGAAAACGAAAGAAGAATCCAAGGTTATGATGTAGCATGGGAAGAAAATGTATCATCAACGAAGGAAGAACGGATAGAAAAGCATGCCATGACATCATTTCGTATCAAAAGAGATACGTGTCTCTCCGTCCTTCGTTGGGAGGTGTCAAAATCTTTCGCTCCTTGACCCGCTCAGAGTGCAATTTCTTCGTCCTCCGGTGACGGGGACGCAAGGACGGACAGACCCGAACAGTACCAAATGTACGAGGAAAAGATGAACATCACGAAACAACGCCCACCACCATCTTCTGGACCATCCTTTTTTCTCCATGACACTCCAACACGATACAACATCAGCCTCAGGGCCATGTGGGGATGGTCAAGGATGATAAGGAATAATCAATGGGACGAGGGATACTCACTTGATGCGAAAGGTGATGGGACAGCCAATCAAGGAAGCCCCTCCCCTCGCCGTCGTCGTTGTCGAGACGACACACGAGAGAGAAAGAGAGCGATATGGAGAGGGACGAGGACAAGAATCGAACGAGGTGGATGGTGGTCGTACAGCCTGGTACAAAAGGTACGGACGAGTCCTACGGACGTCAGGGAAAAAATCACCTCGTCCCTCCCGTGAACGAAAAATCGTGTCTGATTATACCGGACGATGTTTCGATTTCTCGGAAACCCTTGATGAAAATTCCAAGTTTGTACGGCCGACGTACCTTCTCAAAGGAATCTTCCGGAGACGCGCGGGAGGGGAGAGTGAACAAAAAAGTCGAACCCTCTAATCAACGATGGACGATGGAAGTTCTGTTGTCGGAAAAAAATTTATGAGACTGTTCCGTGATGACAACCAATCAACGGGTTTACCGGTAAGTGTCTTTTCTGTCCATGCATTCTGACCATCGATAGAATTCTTCTTCAGCAAGTTCACGTGTTTGAGCCCTCCCGGCATAAAATACAACTAAATTACTTAGGGACGATGAAGACGGCCGGCTACAATCAGAAATAGGATTGATCATATGTGTTGCAGTAACAGTCAAGACTGACGTCAGGCAATGGAATAATGGACGCACGATTGCCAACCTGTGAAATCAGTCGTGAAAACACATCTCCTGCGTTAAGCCATGAAGGTATGGTAACTAGTACATATATAATTTACATATCTTTGTAATAGGTGATAATTATGTATGTATGTATGTATTCATATGATTTCCAGCCTCTACTTGTAGATATACACTATCTTATATCAGTTACAGTTACATAGGTAGCTTTTGTGATCACCATACGACGCTCTCTAGAGAGAGGGTCTACGCTAGGTGCGTCAAATTGACGACGTTACAGTTACATGTCATGTAGCTGTATCATAGAGTGACTGCGACCGACTCGCTTGGCTTAGAAATCACGCCCACCACGTAAGAGGACTAATGCAAATTCGTATGCACTGAATCGACTCCCGCTGACTAAAAAGGCTCGAAGGATGGAAGCACTAGCTCCGGCATACAATCCTCGAATTCCCTTTGTCTCAATCAAATTTTTGAATACCTGGAGGGCGGAGACACTATTGTTTGGACGATATAAAGACGAAGAAGAAGTATTGGAACCGACAGTGACGACGCCTCCCAGGGGGGTCTGACCTTGGACGCCCGCTCGTATACAATCCAATGGAAAACTAACAAACCAGGCAAAGGCACCGGAACATCCACCCGCTAGAGGAATCGCCCAATGGGATGGTAGATGTATCCCTGATGACGATGATACGAAAGCTTCTCGAAGTCCTTCATACATGAAGAAATAATGTCCCAAAAAGGTTGCCTCCCGGAATGTATTCACACCATGACCCGTATATAGAATCTTCACGCCATGTCGTTGGATTAATGTTTTGACACAATGAAGAGAACTTTGGAATTCCTTCTTATTCACATTATCGACTTGCATTTGTGTCTTTGTGAAAGGTCCATAGTGAGACGATGGGTGGAGAGAAAAGAAAAGGACCAAGAGGCGAATGAGTCTACCATCGTCAATCCGCAAGTGATGTCCAACACATAGACACATGCATCCAACAAAGGTGGCCTCTCATCCGCAGGATTGATTAAGAAAAACGACTTCTTTTGTTGTGGGGTTTTGGTTTCTTTACCTTGACAAGATTTTCTACAGTGGATATCATCCCCGCTACTGGACTACAGGCGACTCCTGCACAAAAATTTAGAAGATTCCATCCCTTTCCATGACTACCATCCTCATGGGAGTGATCATGGTGATTAGTGTTGTTGGTGGTGGGGGTGAAATGATATAATCGATCTTGAAAGTAGGAATATTGTGTAAAGGTCAATGTCCCCAAAATCGATAAGGAAAGGAGGGGTGGTCCTATTCCCTTATAAAAGGAAAGAATTCCTTCCTGTTGAAAGACGGATCGAGCAACGGTCCATAAAGTTCGTCGTTGTTGTTGTGGTATAGTCGTCGTCGTCGTACTCATCCGACCTACCGGTACTGTTCCTGTTTGCATCCGAGTTTTGATGGTATCCAAGGGAAATCCAATCACCGTCCCTACAATCCCCGCACATAAACCACCCATGGCTTCTTCACCTAACCGTAAATCTTGCCAAGAAGAAGAAGAAGACGACGAAGAAGAAGATGAAGATGCCATTTTTTTGGTGACACGATCCTTCCCTCAAGTTGCACTACCGTTGTAGTAATGATAGTCGTCCTCGTCGACGTAGAAACATGAATCGTTCTCCAATCAATCACAAAACGATGGGAGAGAAGCGACTGGGGTATCCAGTAACCGAAGCTATGGTGAACAATATTAGGACGCTGCTCTCTGACAGATTAACCCAACTTTGTTGTTTGGCAGAACGTATTTTTTGCAGTTTGTTCGACTCGGATTTTCCGCGTGTGAAACGTTGTGAAACGTCAGCATTTTTTCAGCATGATTTCATACATAGGATACGTGAATAGGGAGCTATATATGTCGACAGAACGAAGCCAAATGACGTGGCACTTCGGAATGCTTTCTGCGAAAGAAAGAAGAAACAGATTCACGTGAAGGGTGTCACAGTCGGGTACTGCAAAAGTCTTCTCCCTACAACACGACATTGTGCCCTCGTGGTGTGTGCATAGGAAAAACCTCCGAACGAACCATCAGAAGAAGAAGGGGGCCCGGCCCCCCTCCCAGCGGGTGCAGCTGTCTCGATTTGCCTTTTTGGAAGTGTCCCCGTTCGTTTTTCATTCCTGTGAACAGGAACAACCGTCCTCTTTTAGCATTTCCGGGGACTCATCTCTGTCGCTTTGTCTAGAGTACTTGCTTGCTGCTACATCGGTACGAAACGACGCATCCCGTATCAACAAGAACCACCAGCAACAGCCCCAACAACTTAAGTTAGTTCATCATCAAAATCTGGAATAACCCTCCAGAGTGTGTCTTTGAGCGATGGATGTAACGGTTCTTCAACGAGTCATTTCAGGAGACGATTTACGGTTCGTCCAAGGAACGGAATCTTCCTCATCACGGGGTGTTCTCAACATGTTGTCGAATCCTCCACTTGATGATCAAGAACAACAACGCCGTACTACTGACAGTTGCAGTAACGATGGACCGTCTGGGATGGAGATTGATCAACCCCATCCTCATCAGACGACGAAGATGACAAATTCCTTATTCCAAGTCAATTTAGTAGAAAATGATGTACCCGTAGTCGTAGCAGCAGCAACAGCAACAGCAGATGACATGGTGGTCAAGACAATGACGACGGACAACATAGCAACGATGAACAAGGATACGATCGTCCCAGATCTATCCTCCTTGTCATCACCATCAGCAGGAATCGCACAAGGAGGAGGAGTAGGAGGAGAATATCCCTATTGTTGGACGACGACTCCGGGACGATCCGATACGCCTCGTTCCAGCTTAAGTGACTTAACCAGTGCACCTCCCGTCTTGGAATTAGAAGAAGAAGAAGAAGGAGACAATGACGATGACCCCATCAATCAGAATACTACCGATGATGAAGATATGGAGGATAATCCCCTCCAACCTATCCTCCTTCCAGCAACATCGGGTACAGCCTCTACTGGTGCAACTATCACACAGGTCGATGATTTTCAAGGCACATTCACAATACCAGGAAATGATCCTAATAAACAAGACCAACTACAACCACCACCACCACCGTTGCAACAACAACAACAACAACCACATGAACATTTAGTAGTCCAAGATTGGGAAACGACCTTACGATCATCGTCCGACAACACTCCACCTTCGGATAAGAATTGGGATGAATCTTCGTCCGTGGGTCGGACGGGGAGCCAAACGTCTTCACGTGATTGGGGGTGGTTTGAAGATGTCCATGCTGCCTCCGATGGTGGTATGATGATGGGAGGGAAGGATAGTCCTCTAGAATCACATAAGCCCAAGGCGACAGCTGCTGGTCACCGGAAACAATCCTCAACGACACATCAGTCCTCTCATGCACATACCGGAAAGACTCATCCCCATGATATGGATAGGAACCAATACAACAACAAGAACCGGAACAACGATCCGAATTCCAACAACAACAATCACACGATTAACAACAATAATAGGCGCAAAACGACATCATCACGTGGGAGTACTCCGTTGGGATTGTTACCCTCTCAGGATTCCCTACTCCTTCCCATGATGGAAACTTTGGAACCCTTGGTCCATCATCGAGAGTTAGAATCCGGTACGTACCTACCTCGAAAGACACTATCTCGTCGTTGGGATGGTCCTGTATGGCTTCTTATCTTACCTTATTTTTCCTTGGGTCATTCTCTATAGATGCGGCTGCGATGGCAGTTACTGCACCGAATTATGTCCTGGAAGAATCCCTGAGTAGTCAACGACTTTGGAAATATACGGCTGGTCAACGTCCACCTCAACCTATGGAGGAACGTGCCTTTTTTGAAAAAATGTGGGCACAGAACTTTGCCCGATCTCAAGTAGAATATCAAATGCCCGTAGAGGTCTTGACTGCGACGACACCAGTTTCTCTGAATCCCTTTGCTGACATTAACTTTGAAACCGAACATAATGAACTCTCCCATTACAACTTAGAGGAGGCGACGGAAAATAAACATCATGGACAAAACAAAAAGCCGAATCCTTCCGATGTCGCAGAAGCTGCGTTGATGCGCAAACTTAACGAACCGGCTCGTGTCCCCGTGTACGTGGAAGAAACTGGTAGTGGACGACATTCGAATCGAGGTCATCCACTTCAGCCGAATCAACAACATCAAAATCAGCAACAACATCATCAAAATCAGCAGCAACAACAAAGACAACAACAACAACAGCAAAGATATGGTAGGAATCAGAATCAACAACAGGTTGTTCGGAATGATGGGGGGGATACATTAACGGTCCTATTGAAGGGGGATAATGTCTTTGGAACGACGGTAAGCAAATCCTTTGCCCGTCCCTCAGAATATGGTGGACCGATTCGGGGTGTTGATACTGTCAATATTTCAGTGGCAAGTTATCGAGTTGTAGAGGTAAGAAGCAACACTGTCTTTGTGTGTGGTTGAGAGAGGGGGGGCCCTCTTCCCCATTGCGAAGTTTCAATGAAGATATCCTATTTGTTGTCATCGGCAGCATGTAACGTCGTGACTTTCGTTCTCTTCAATCATGGATCTAACATTCTTTCCCGACGCATGTAGTCAAAGAAGCATGGAAAGTATGCTCAATTTCTCGTCATTTTCAGAGAAGGCAGTATCCGAGATACGGTGGGTGTATGGAAACGATATTCGGATTTTGATGAACTATCTCGTAAGGTGACACAAGCTCATGAGGGGTGTTCAGCAGTGATTGCCAATATTTCACCTCTTGCCATTACGGAAGAACATGAAGTTGAACATTTACCGAATGCCATTACGAGCTGGCGATTATTGAAGAAACGAAAACGTTGGTACCGTTGTCTCGATTCTGGATATTTGTCACTCAAGGTCTTTTTGTTGGAACGATTCCTTCATGATATCTTGTTTGAATCATCAAGTCCTGATTTACTTCGAGACTTTGTGGGTGTCGCTCAACCTCGGCGATAAAGAGCCATGAAGGGAGGAGGGAAGGAAAGAGACTTGTGATGGATCGAAACTCCCCAAATAAATCGTTGCTAGCAAAAATTCCAGCCGATGAGTGACAAGCGAAGCCACCTAGGGCGAGGAAGGCGAAAAGATCACCAGGATTCAGAAACGGAAAGTTTGATGAAATATGCAGATTACTCCTAAGTAGTGAAGAGACAATATATGTTTCAATCTGTGTATCGATTGGAACTGATCGGGATTCCGTAGTCACAAAAACGCAAGGCGAGAAGACGTATCTCTACCTGGAAAAATACTATCCTTCTAACCAATCATCCATGTTTCCGCGAGGAATGCAACAGGAACGGAATAGTTAATTCTAGCGTTACCCTAATTTCTAGCCTCGACTTTCTTCGATAGGAAAGCTTGGGCCATTTCGTCTACAATCCCCCTCCCGCGACGTTCCCACTCCTTCCGATTCTGTATGGCATAGGATAGATATTCATCACTTGATACTCCGAAGACACCACAATCCTAATGGGATGACGTACGAATCAAAAGACTTCAGTTCATCCTCATACCATGTCTCTGTGGGATTGGTGTCCAAACGACCCGTCTCATACGCGCGATACATCTCTTCAAATAACCGCTCATTCCATTTCCGATACACACGCCAATGTTGCATCGTATGGGCGACATCGGAAGCTTGAATCAAGTGCTCAAAGACAATCGTGGCCTTTTGATTTATCGCCTCCTTACCTACCTGATCATGATTCCGATCAAAGGCGACATCCCAACGTTCATTCCGAAGTTTCGTCAAATCCTCATCAGAAATATCTGTTGCTATCACCGCATTGACAACCAACGAACGGAATCGATGCAATTCTTCTTCGGTAGAGTAAATGGCTCTCCGTAGGTTCTCGTATCGCGATTCCATGAGTAGATTCCAAGAAACATCGATAGAGTTCTGTTCGGCGATACTCTTGTTCTTGTACAAGGTGGCTAGACTCGAACCTTCCTTGACCAGCTGCATATTCGTAACTCCCGGGTGATCGACGTCATGGATGAGTGCTGAAAAGACCAGAGCGAAACGTGTCAAGGGATCGGCCGTAATGCCATACGTATGATTATCCAACGTCTTCTCGCCGGCATCGTCCCTCTCGGGTGTCACGAAACTACTAAGAAGCTTCACGACACCCATCATCGCATGATTCGCTTGCGCAAAGTTATGAAAGGCTGGTAGTCAAAACCCAGACGAAAACATAGAGAAGACAAACCAACGGTTAGTCGTCTTTGTAAGAGCAAAGAAAGGTAGATTCAATCCACCACACCACCAATAAGGCCATTTGACGTACGATTAAGATTGTACATGAGAGCGATCATTTGTACATACTCCCGAAGCTCTTCGAGAACCACGGGATCCAGCGTCACCTCACCCCATACAACCTTATGTTTCTGTTTCCGATGATGAGGTAGCTTGATGATTTCTTGAACCTCGTCGATCACCGTGGATTTTCCAGCCTCAGCTCTACGGGAGATATCGCGCTCTAAAGCAGTCAATATCCCTTTCGAAGTCTTGATATACTGGGTGTCCCTCTGAACTTCGCGATTTCTTTCAAAAGACCACTAAGAACCTCAACTGTCCAATGTGTGTTACGATGGACCGCGGTCACATCAACCGTATCATCACTAAGTCGTCCAGCATCTGACACATCGTTTAGATTCGAAATCGAAGCTGTCCGATTGCGAGAGCTTCTTTGTACGAAATACGTCACCAACTCGCCCTTCCCTTTCGCGGTAACTGGGTCCTTCCGCTGAGTCAGCCAGCTCTTCTTCCCCTCACGGATCAATAGATCCGCTGTTTCTTGAGATACTTGGAACCTGCTCGGGACACCCGTCGACTCCATCCGACTGGCTGTGTTCATCGCGTCTCCAAAGAGTTGAAATCGACTCTTGTCCCCTCTCAACACACCTGCTACGACTGGGCCCGAATGCAACCCTACACGCAGCTTCAAGGCGTTCGTATCAGGCCCCAGCACAACTACCAGTTTTTCTGTTACAAGATCCATCACCGCAAGACAATCCATGGCAAACTTCGCCATCACCAACACATGGTCCTCGCGAGGATCTGGCAGCCCTGATACCGCCTATCAGCCAATGATAGCATAACGACAGGATGAGACTATGGCGTCAAATGGAAACTCTCGGAATGCGTGCAGGAGGATTGTGTCGTCCTGCGTGCGTCAAACTTACAACATAACAGTCACCAACGACTTCGACCTTAAAAACTCTACGTCGATGGGCGAGTCGATCAAATTCCGAATAGATACTCTCAAGCAACATGAAGACATGACTTGGCTCCCGAGCCGACGACCAGGCTGTGAATCCGGCGATGTCGGCAAACATGATGGTAGTCTCTGGGAAAAGATCTACATTATATTCAAGGCAGGGAAGCATGGGAAAAAGTGAGCTGATCGTGAGATTCGTCGGTGAGGTTCATCCGAAATCTGTGGCACGTACCTGCTATAGGCTTCCTGGAAGTCAGACTTTCTCTTTTGACGCTTCCTGATTCTTTGTCGGTGTTCAAAAAGCTCTTGATTCCGGCCTTCCCAAGGCGTTCTAATTCTTCATTCTGTTTCGCTTCGGCCATTAAGGCTTCTTGTACTTTCTTGGGGAACAGACTCGAGACAATAGCGTTTTGCCTCACGGAGACCGTCATGACCTTGTTGGCGTTTCTACGAACGAATTGGTCGAAGATGAAGAATAGGATAGAAGCCAGAACGAAGACCCCGATGGTGACAGAAGCGTACCAGAAAGGTTCATCAGTGACGAATATTTCCCTGAATTGAGCTGTTGGATAAACAGTGATGTAATAATCACATTTCCTATTGTCTTCTTCATGCCCATGTTCGTGTCCGTGATCGTGATCATGCTCGTCTTCGTGGCCACTGTCGCTCTCATGGTCATCTTCGTGGCCGTCGTCGCTATCGTGGTCATCTTCGAGCCCACTGCCGCTACCATGCTCGTCTTCGTGACCACTGTCGCTCTCATGGTCATCTTCGTGGCCGCTGTCGCTGTCATGCCCATCTTCGTGGCCACTGTCACCATCATTTTCATCTTCGCCCTCGCTTTCACCATCATGCTCGTCTTCGTGTTCGTTACCCCGGTCATGGACATCCTGAAATGTGACGCTCCCGTCTTCGCTGACGTAGTAACGCGAGTGAGAATCGACGTGAGCGAAAATTTCATTCTCCGCCAAGCCTTCAAATTCTTTGTCGTGAAGATCTTCCTTGGCCAAGAATTCCGACTTCTTGTCATGTATTTCATAAGTGAAGACATCTTTGCATGTGCTTTCGACGACAATCAGTACAGGAGGAGAGTCGTGATATAAGACTTCCTGAAAAAGATAGACCATGGAATTACGGCAATCAAGTGACCGACAACGGCCGACGTCGTAGAGCCAGGACCATCAAAGACGGGGAAAACCAGCAAGCCTTGTAGCTCGTGGTCATGTTCATGACTGTCGAACCATGTCGCGAAGTTGCAAACATTCAAGTATGCACCCTCTTTGGTGGAAGAGACATACTCCATCGCCTTACGTAACATCGGCTGTGCCTTCAAATCGAAATTGATGATACTAACATCGTCCGGATCAGGAGGTGGAGAAAAAGTCCAAACTGGCGAAAAGGGACCTGACTCAGGCAACACAGCGACACGTTCAGGCATGGTCTGTCGTCGTGACATAATCTTTCGATGATGATTGTGGCCTGGGATATCGCATGTGGATTCAATCTCCGCGGAAGGGTTTTCCCAAATGCTTTCATGGACCGAGTCACTGACATTCATCTTTCCGTGAGAATCCTGGATCCATCCTTGGTTGTCTGTAGCGTACTGGTTCCATGCGTCTACCTCAGATGGCAACACGGTAGGCAAATAGGCCACGATGAGGGCTCCCAAGTTTTCTCTGACCGATCCATGGCTGGTATTGTAACGAATCCCTTTCCTTGTTTGGGATTCGCTTTGTGTTCATGGATGAGGTATGAAGT
>Ga0194115_10003376_pt1 | contig 18046 bp, 12 predicted proteins | sample TA2MahsurfametaG_3_FD_148656 | JGI IMG/M metagenome (GOLD analysis project Ga0194115, IMG submission 148656) | Freshwater microbial communities from Lake Tanganyika, Tanzania - TA2015002 Mahale S4 surface | ecosystem: Environmental > Aquatic > Freshwater > Lake | place: Tanzania: Lake... | reverse complement strand
AGACTTCTCGTTCGATAAATTCATAGTCATAATACGCTGTGAACGACCAAAAAAACGCCCACAACCTCTCTCCAAGAAACGACGACAACCGACGAAAAATGAAGGAAATCCAAATCGTCAAACATGCTAATGCTGTCAACCTCGCTCGTCGACTTTCGGCTGAGAATGAGAATGATCTTGTTCAGGTGAGTGTAATTCGTACACATATGTCCTATTCGCGATGACATTGGATCCTTGAAGTTTTTTGTTTTTGTGTTAGATTCTCGTATACTTATGTCTTTTCTATTTCCCTTCTACCGCATCTCCAAGATCGACTTTTACGCTGGTAAGTCATTCCTAATCGTTCAAGTTTCGGCCATAGAAGAGATCTTTGATTCACCACTGTGAAATTGCAATGTGCATGACTTCCGGGACGAGTGTCTCACATTCCTCCTCTTCACTCTCTCTCTCTCACTCTGTCTCTCTGTTCATGTAGAGGATGAAAAACCAGTATCGCCCCGAAAGTTCGATCACAAGTATTGTGAAGACTTGAGCCATCATCTAAACCGTCCGAATCATCTTCCTGAGGAGTGCATGAAGTTTCAGGTGCGTATAGATGGAAGTTGGATCTCGTTTAGCCTTTCATCCACGGCTTCATTCTCTCATTCATTCCTACACTCACTCATACATTCACCAACACACTCGCTTCCTCCATCTTTATCGGCATTCGCTTCCTTCATCCGTTAGGATGTCGTCTCGATTCTCAAGCGTCGTGAGACGGATACGACCCATGTTACGGCCGGCATGAGCTAGGCTAGACTCTACCCCGTAGCTCTATTTCAATGTAAATGAAACTAAGGCATTCAGTTAAAGCTTGTGTAGACGATAGCCATCTATTCGAATGAACCGTCCTTTCGATCAAGAAAGATAGCTCCAGAAAACTACACCCTACTGTGGAGCGATTCATCCAATCCCCGAAGTCGATAGTCTATAGAGGTTAGTCATGTAAATGTATCTGTTAAATAGTGTATGGCTACGGATACAAATGTGAAATTGCTCCATGCAACTAAGAGAAGAGAGTACAAAACATGTGTACGGAGAGGGCACCGTAAATGGAGCGTCAAATTACCACCAAGAGACGATCATAGCATCATCCCTCGGGAACTTGTTGAATCTTCTGTCTGTCTCTCTCGCTCTATACGTCTTCGGGGAGTACAATCTGTCCTTCATCTTCCATCCGAAGATCATCTTCTGTCAATAGGCCAGCCTTACGCGCGGCATATCCGACAGTAATCCCTTTCTTCTTGGCAGATTGGACATAACTCTTGAAGTAACAACGGATACGATCCCGCACCGTAACGAAGCTAAATTGGTCTTCATCAAAGACGTAGGCATGTTCTGCTGCAATCTCAAGAAGTTGTTCTGTAAGCTTGTTATTATAAATCTTTTGTTGTACCGTATAGTTGAGTGCCGAATGTCGTAGATACTCTTCGCGATTTGCAATCATAAAGGCTTCCAACTCTACAATCGCAAATGGGGAACAAGGCAGGGGGAAGGGGAAGGCGAAAGGTGAGCCAAAAGGAGGCCTGTATCTATACACAGTTCTCGAGACTAGGGGAAATAGTATGCGTACCTGGATAATTCTTCCATGAGAACTTTCTTCGGCCAATCTTCTTGATCGGAACTTCCTTCATGATACTCGTTGCGATGGCCTTCTTCTTGTATTCCTTGATATCGGAACTCACGGGTGGTAACTGCGGTGGCTTCGGTCGTTGTTGTTCCTTGGGAATGTCTCGTCTCTTGGCCTTTTGTGAGTGCTTGAGACCAATTCGTCTCATCGTCAACGGGCGGCCTCTTCCGATGGGCGTCGTCTGTGGTGAAATGAGAGTCGGTAGTCCCAACGAGGCAAGGGTGGGACGGTTCTCCCATTCTTCATCCTCCGGAAGTTGTGGTGGTAAGAGTCCATGATGTTGAGGAGAATCGATAGAGATTGTCCGGACTCTAGACCAGCTACTGCTGGTTTCTTCGGGAGAGATGACGTCCAGAAGTGTCAGCCGCAGTACATTCTCTTGATTGTCCGCGAGAGATTCTCCTCCTACGGAGGAATCTGTATCAGAAGAATAGTACGGCGTCGTCTTGTCACCCTCATCATCGAAGGCGTGTGAGTCGTTCTTGATCTCATTCGTTACAATCTTGAACATTGAAAGTAACAATTGAGCAGCATCATCTTCAGTATCATTCCGATGGCGGATGACCGGAACTTTCCGAAGATGAACAACGTCCATGAGAGTTCGCTTCTTTGCCTTGAGGATGTTCCCTCGATTGAGAGAACGTTGGAGTCCACCTTGGTATGTCATGTTGAGGAAGGGACTGAATTGTAAAGACTTCTTGTGAGGATGTGTCCTTGGATGATACCTGATGAGGTACCTAACGTCTATAGATGTCAGAATGAAACTGAAACCCTGGGAGACAAGAGATGTTCTTTTTTTCGTTGATGTTTTCGTTGGCATCGGAAGCGCGATGGAAAGATTTTCTTCGTTCTTTTTCTTCGTTGGAAAATTTTTTTTCCTGTCGTGGATCCTGTGACAACTCCCGTAGAGTTCAGTACCAAGGGCTACGTCCAGCGGGGTTCCCATGGCTGAAGTTGAACTATGGCCACGGGCAACGAGGCGTCTTCCACCTCCAGGTCCGATCGCGCAAACGTGCGATGTTGTCATGACGTAGGTGCCAGAAAGCATCTGGTACCTTATTCCTTGAAGAACAAAGCAATCGGTAAGAGAATCGGAGGAGAGTGATAAGTACTGACGCGTGTTACTATTTACTTAGTTATTTGATTCCAGTGTTCTCCATCCGGTTGTCAACATTTGGGAGCTCGAGTTTTTTCCTGTTCTCTCTCTTTTTATACTGTACATGGGAACACAAGTCGGCCAACTCGGTACGAACGAGCCGCCGAGCCTTCGGAATCATATGCATTCCTTCCCTAGGCCGTGCATACTTTTTTCCTTCCCTGGTCACTGTCAAAACGGTGCTGCATCTCCCTACGTATGCCTAATACGGTAATCAGAAAGGGCGAAAGAAATACCATAGCGAACTAACTGTAAGAAACTTGTCCAATTCCTCGTCATCCTCCTTTCCAACACCGCTATGGGTCGCTGTTGTTCAGGAATCATTTTATCACTTGCTCCCTAGCCATTCATACTGTAATGCTTCTCTACTTTTGACCCGTACGGTAGTTGACACTTGACACAGATCCCTCCTTCCGACAAAGTGGTGTCAAGTATCGACAAGTTCGTCCATTGACCCTTGTACGTGTATGGTGTGGCCTGTTATATGTGGGGAGGGGGGTCGGAATTCCTGGTTGGTCGATATATGCCAATGCTGTCAAATTCTTGTATCGATTACGGAAGGAGAATAGTGCCTTCATTCGATCGCCCGGCTCGTGCCGATTCGCTTCTGTCGATGACGAAGGAAGGAAGGTTCCTCTCGAGTAGGTACAGTACTAGAGCGGTGATACAGAGGATCTCTGTTCGTACCAGTTTAACGTAGGAATCGTAGGGATGACACAAACCCGTATCAGAATTTCTTGTGAAACGGATCGATACCTGTCGATCGAAAAAAAAGAAAACACACGTCAGTTCATTGGTCCAGAACTCTTGAAACGATTCTGCAGGCCAAAATATCGGCTTTTCCTCTTCTTTCGTACCTCACAGAATTCTACCTCGAAAAAAGGAACAAATCGTCAACCTTGGATATTTTGGTTCAGGACAAACTACAACCCCCCCAAAGGCGAAAGCTATGAAAACAAGAGAAGAACATAGGATTAACTACTACAAAGAATCGTCTTCCTCTTGAAATCGTAGCTGAAACCCGCATCACCACCCTCCGGAAAGCAAAAGAGAACGTTTCGCGATTGAAAATCCGAGTCTTCTCACCCTCCCTCCCCCGTAATCTTTTGATTTTCCCGTATCCTTTACCTTTCTATCCTTGAATGGTCGCCCTTATGATGATGAAGGTCGATGAAAAAGCGGTTGCTGCCATGCTTTGGCAGGTCAAGGCAATTGCGACGAAGGAATTTGAAAGTCTCCCCCACGATTCGAAACGAAATCTATTCTACCCCCCGCAGTATGAAACGACTACTACTACGGACACGACGACCTCTGAAGATTCCTATGAAGTTCCGGATCGTCGGAAACGGACTGTATCGGTCGAATCTATGGATTTGGCATCCTATACAGACCTATCACCACTCATCCTCCCCAAGACGATTACGTTAATGGATTCGAACAAGATGCTGGTAGATTCTACCGCAGTAGGAACTCTCGATTCTACGGAGGAGGAATATTGGCCACGGAATCTTACCGAAGACTTTGATGATGGGGATCTATCAACACCTTCTCTCAGTCAGGAGAATAATCCCACTGCGGGGTTGATTACTCAGAAGTATGGGAAACGAAAATGTGAAAGCTTTGTCGGTTTGGCTACCAAGGGGGGGAAGACGATCCGGGCCTCCCTTAAGAAGAAGTTTTCTTGGAAGCAATTTCCGGAGGTATGTTGTCGTTTTGTATACCCAACCTAGTGTTTCTTCTTCTGTATCTCTGGTTCTCTAACTCCTCCTGTCTTGCGCCTCATCGGGGTTTCACCTTATCTCATCCTTACAGCTTGAAGGTTTTTTGATTGATAATCAAGACGATTATTTCGACTTTTCCTCTCGAAACTATACTGCGGAACAGCGCAAGTACAACAATAGTCTGACTCGCGGACTATTGGATCTTGCCGCTGAAGAAGGCTACGTCTTTGAAGAATTTACATTTTCTATGGTACGAGATCGGATTCGATGTTACTACAAGTCTCATTCGCAGTCTGCGAAGAAGAAACGGAGACGCTGAACGTGGGGCATGGGGGTAGTTACGCCTTTTTTCCGGACATGCCATTCTAACTCGTACAAGTTGGAATGTAACCACCGACGTCAGCTCATTTTGGGAGTGATTTTGACCGATGATGAATCGACTCACTCTAGAGTCTATATTTTGATATTCCTTATCTGTGCTAGATTAGTCGTTCGACGCGTAGACTCAGCTAGGCTGGATGCACAAGGTAGTCATTATTGTTCATCCTTCGGTCCGTCTTGAGCCCCACCACTCTTCCGTTTGGATCCATTTGGCCCCTTGCGTTTCTTGGCGCGAATGATTCGTCGTGCCATGGCTCGGCAATCTTCTAATTGACTTCGAACATCCTTCGGGTGCACATTTAGATCTTCTTCTTCCGGAGGAGTCTCAGAATATGGTACGATCTTGTCGTCGACGACAACACGTAGACCACCTGATTCGCCGACCAAGGAAACAACACTCCGACCAAGGCTTGCCAAGGATTTGGCAACCTTCTCATCCTTCGCAACGCATCGTTTCGCGGGCCACCACGGAAAATCTTCGACCTTTGCCAGGCAGAAGTCATCTGTGAATGTGACGTTGGTCCATACCTCAGTCGGTTCCTTCTCCGGCTTGTTGGGTTTCTTTCGTAACGAAGACGACTTTTCCCAAGACTCAAGAGCCTCGGATAGAGCTAATCTTTCGCTTTCGATCTTGCCTAGCTTTCCAGAAGCCTTGGAGCAAAAAGCTGCGGCCAATGCGCCCAGTTTAGATACCGTCTTGCACTTCTTGACCGCAGTAATCCAATCCGTGCGGCTCGCATCTTCTTGTCCATCCAAGCAACTATTCAACACAACACCCTCAAAAGAAAGAACAGAAGATAACCCGGCCTCCGATTGGGCCTTTTGTTGGACGTCCTCTGTATTTTCTTCCTCGTCTTCGGCCTCCTGATCGTCTTCATCCTCATCGTCTTCATATCCTCCGTATTTCTCGAGAATCTTCAAAGCTTCTATCTTGCAAGCCCCTGCCGCTTCGGGGTGGAACTGAAGTAGCGCCTCTCGAAGCTGAGCGACAACCGAGGCTTGCTGAGCTTTCCGAGCAGCCGCTATAGCCTCAACAACCAAGTGACGAATCCTAGTATGAGCTTTCGCGGGAACCCGTTGCAATCGATATATCTGTCGTTTCCACGACTCGTGAAGTTGTTCCTCCTTGTTCTCGTCGTCAGGACTCGTCGACATGTTTTCATCGGCATCGATGGAATCTTGAAATGCGATCGCGAGTCCTGTCATTTCAAAGATTCGTTCTTCTAGCTGCAAAAGGGGTGGCTACACAGAAAACAAAGGGTGGTGAATTAGGACTGCGCTGAGAACACAGCCATATGCTCAAACAGGTTAATGCATACCTTCATCATGGTGAGAACTGGATGAACTGATTGAGAGTTCGTCTCTCCACTCAAACGGCGAGAGTTCACCTCTCCACTCATACGTCGTTGCTTCTTAGTCTCGCTTCCAGGTTCCATGGGGGAACCGTTGGGCATAATAATAGACAGTTTCTCCTCCTCAAGAACTGGAGGACTCGCAATGTGCCAAGAATGCACTGCAGTTTCTAAGGCAGCAATCCATTTCTTTCGGTCGATATCCCATGGCGCGAGTTTTTCGATTCGCTCTTCAAGCTCGAGGAGGTCCCATACAATCAAGCCGATGACTCCCGTGCCATCAATATTCCCAGTCGACCAGAGTTTGCTACACCTAAGAGCAGGTTGTTTGTTTTCTTGCGCATCATCGTCGAGCTTGTGCCCCCCTCGTTTGGTGCTACGCCGCGGTTGCGATACCTCGTCCCGTCGATCAAAATCACGGAGAACAACCAAGCCAGTCGCAATTTCCAAGTCAGGTTTTTCAGGTTCAGCATCTTCCACGGCAATAGACTTCTCAAGATTCTCAATCTCTGCCTGTAAATCGAAGAACTCTTGCTCCGACTGCGCAGCAAGTCTCCCGCTCTTGCGACCGACTTCACACTTCAGTCGCGCGTTCTCTAGCTGACTTTGCAAATCTTGCTTCCCCTTTAGAAGTGCCTTCTTATCATTCATGGCCTTCACGTCGTCAAACACAGTCTTTACCCCAGGTTCCAATGCCTCCTTGAGACCCTGTTCTCGTTTTCCGCGAACATCGAGAGATTCAAGAAATTTCTCCAATACGGATCTCTTATCAATGGAATACCAGGTGGTGCGGTAGACTTCGGAGCCACCCGGGACATCAAATGACGCAGACGAGGGAACAGCCTTATTCCGTTGGCTCAAAAATACACGCTCCGGGTCATTCCAGAAATGAAAGAAAGATGTAAAGTTTCTGTCCTCGCCAACAGGGTCGGTTCGCACTCGCTTACTCCTACACGCTTTTTCGAATGCATCGTTGGCCTTTACCTGACTTCTCCGCGCAGATTCTAATTTGGCATCGCTCACAGACGGAAGCTTCACGCTACTTCGAGTCGGCTTCTCCCCCTGCTCGTCACTCTCTTTCTTCTCGTTATCTTCCTTTCGGCGTAGATTCTGGAGCTTTCGAAATAGGGCATCTGCTTCGCGCTTTGTCTTCTGCGAGTCAAAGGTCTCATATAATCGAGATTCAAGTTCTTCTGCACACGATTCCTTCGTTGCCAGCAAATCGTCGACAAGGGCTTTCAGCACGGCAAGTAATTCCTCGGCGCTTAGCATCCATGGATCGTTTGTAAAGAGCTTGTCTTGAACTTTTGCCAAAGGACCCTGCAAGTAAAAGTTCGACTCTCGTGTCGTCGGCGGCGTAAGGCTCGATTCATCCATCTGAATGTCCGTCCTGTGGAACAAATACTCGGTATCGATTCCAATCCCCGGTAACGCCCCAGAATCCATCGATGCATCCGTGGTGTAGTAGCGTTCCATGGCGTCCATATATAGCATAAGTATCTCTGACCAGCTGGCCGGCGTTAAGGCAGCCTGTAGCTCCTTCGGAACCAAATGTTGAAGTGCCACCACGAATAGGTGCGACATCAGGGGTGGTAGCATTCTAGACCTCTTGGATGTACCACGTACCACCTGTTGGACGCATTCTAACCACTGGTGCAGCGTGAACGGTGCCACAATGTTCCTGTTCTGTGCAAAGCGACCCCACCCAACGTCTCCCCGAAAAAAGTGATATATATGAAAGGCATCATCCAAGATGCCCGACCCTATCGTATCGGATTTGCACATCGAAGGAAACTCTGATAGGGCCAAAGGAAGTGGGGGCCGTGATGGAAGCGATACGACGACCCTAAGTTCCTTATCTTCCTTGATTAATTCAAGATCATCCATTGGGAATTTCCGTTTGCGGATTTGGTCGAGCCTCTCTTTCTCCTTGGCGGCAAGGCGTTCTTTTTCTCGCAAGGCAGCTATATCTTCCTTGGTAAGTGACTTACGCTCCGATTCCTTCTTCGTAATAATTTTCTTTTGAGCTGACCTCTTTTTGATAACGTCTGGATGAATCTTGAAGGATGCCTTCACCTTGATGAATCGCTTATTCGCACAGCCTGTCTTCAGAGTATGCAACAGACGCTGCTTCAGTTTATCAGCGGGGATTTCAGGATGATTCGTCACAATGTATTTCTGGATCGCAATCTGTGAAGATCCAGTACGATCCTTCATAGTCTCGATAGCCTGTTGTACCAAGGCCATGTATGAAATCTTCGGAGACGACGGAGACTTTGGAGTTGGCTTCTTTGCTGGAGTCTTGGCGGGTTTATCATTTTCATTTTCCTTCCCAGTGTCCTCCCCGTCCCCACTTTCATCCTCGTCTTCCATATCGGGGTCATGGTTGTCCGTAGCTGTTAATTTCGACTGAACGTCAGTCTGTTGGCGCAGACAGTGGAAACCGAGAAAAATTGTTTGTGAGAAACTATCACAACCTCATTTTTGTATGATCTATTGGTATGACACATAGAGGGTGAAACAACGGTTGTAACTCGATGGCTTGGGGTGTATGACACTACAGGAACACGGAGGGGATCACCTCACCCCCAGCCGAACACCCCGCTACCGTCAAAGTGCTCGTTTTGCCACGCGCCGACTCCCCTCCAAAACGAGCATTGCTCGGAAAACCTTGAAAACAGATACGGGACATCTCGACATATTCTCGTAAGCGACAAGCCACTATGAAAGTAAGATGTTAGATACTCACCATGATTACGGTTTCCAACTGTGACCTGAAGATGGTGCGTTCACAAAAGTAAATCAGTTGTCCAATCTCCAATCCACCATTTAACTGGAAGTCGATAATCCGAAGTTACCTTCTTTTTGCGATGACGAAGGAACGGGCAGATCCATCCATGTTTTTGCCTATTCCATTTTTTGCCTTGATTCGGACAAGTCGAAGTCTTTCAGATGAAGGTCAGACCAACAATTTTCGACTCGGATGACCCAAATGGGATATTTGTGCTCCCAGTCACCCCTGTTCACACACGTCACTCTTACACCACGACAAAGCGAATCGGGGAACGAGAACACGTTGGGGTGAAAAGCACCGGGGAGAAACCCGCCGTCGAATACTGTTTTTCGCAGTCTACCCAAAACAGCTCGGCGGTTACCGTACCAGGTTTCGGGCAAACGGTGTTATTTCCAGTTAACTGGAGCGGTCGTAGCTGGTTTCGGGCAAACGGTGTTACTTCCATTTAACAAGGGCTTCAGCAGTTCTCCTTCAGAAGCTTCAAAAAACTGCCTTCGCAAGTATCTGATGATTACGAAAGGCTACGACTCCTCCCACCATTGGAGACATGGGGGAAGAATCAAAATAAAGCTACACGTTTTCACACCCATCACCGCCAGATAAAGTTGTCTTCAAACGTTGAAACATCACAGGCTATACGGTCGTAGGATCCTATCGCAAGAATAATGTACGAAACGTTATGCTCTTGATCAGACTATCTTGGATAAATCAATAAACTAGGAAAGAGGTTGAGTCTACCGTACGTCTAGATCGCAACCTGGTCGTTCAAGGGTGGAAATTTTCGCACGGCCCTCCAGGGAGCTAACGTAACGGAAGCAATTCACAAAATGGATTCAGATCCCGTTCCTGCTATCTGCCTGTTTATGACTGACCGCCATTGAAGTACGATGAATTTCCCAGTGAACAATGTCTTAAGAACAAAAATTTAACAATTGGAAAGCAGTCGTGGCGAACATTTGCGCCACTACCTTTGGGGAAACCAGGGAAGTGTCAACAGTTTCTGGTTCCCCGGAACAGTGAGGAAGGAACAACACGCGATCATTTTAAGGAAACCACTTCAACACTTGCAGTCGAGATGCTCAACTCTGCCGAGCAGGATTCCTTTGATGGTCGTAGTTCGAGACACTGATCACTTCTGAATGAGCCCAACGTCGTTTTATTAGCGGGCCCGCCCCAGTTTTTGTTTTACAACACGGTAACAGGTACTGCAAAGCCAACGTGTCTACCGGGTAATCATAATTTGGTCTCGATATTACACAACATCTCCATGAGTGCAACGGTCGAATGTAGTTTGGGAATAACCATGGATCCAAGCAAAAGTGGCCTGCCAAGTACCGCGACTGACCCCATGTCCACAAGTACTGGCACAGAAGCCCGATCCTTTCTATCCTCGTCGACAGCGGGTGGGTCAAATCTTCCGCTTCCGATGCCGGCCGTGTCTGCAAACAACCCTATCTTCGGGGATCCATCATCATACGCACCTAACAGATTGCTGCTTGGAACAGATCAATCTGCATTAATACTTTCGTTAGTTGGATCGGGAGCCGCCGGGGGGAATCCTTCTCTTGGTCCAACGTTTGGACCAAGTACACAAGCTCTACGACTTCAGCAAATGCTGCAGCAACCGGAACCATACAGACAGATCGCCTTGAATCATACCAATCAGAACAATGAGCTTGCTCGCACGATTGCATTTCTACAGGGCAGGGGTAGGGGCTTTTCGTCATCACAGAGTCTGTTGGCTGGGGCACATGCCACTGAGCGTCTCACACGACTTGCACCTCCGGGACCATCTTCTACCGCCACAGTGTTGGGATCTTCGTCGTCCACGACCGGTTGGACCCCTCAGAGTCTTCCATCACAGCTACTTCAACAAGCAACCCACAAACAGAAGCTCGTTCCGGAACAGGGTACCGGCGTTAAATCGGGAAACCTCGAAGACTCTACTAGTGACGCTACGGGGAAGCGGAACAAGAAGAGAAGAAATAGTCCGGAAACTTGCGTTGAACAGCCAAACCCTCCGGCAGTGGAAATCCGAGCGGATATCCCGTTTCATTTTCCCTCGGCAGCGTGTCTTATGGGCCAAGGTTTCTCATCCGTGCCTCGTCCTTCTCCGAACGTCGCCGGAATTCAACCGTATGGTCACATGTCCTTACGTGGAAATTCGATGTCCGAACCCCCATTGTTTGGGATGGCTCTGAGACAGCTCGGCCCAAACTTGTCACTCTTACCTCCGCATCAGCAACCGAATACGATGCCCTCGCCTTCCCAGTCTTCTATGCCTATGATGAATACGAACCAATGGCTCATGGCCACACTCGGCGTCCGGCAAGGTTCTGATCCTCGGACGTTTGGAGATCTTCCAACAAGTGGCAGTAGCGACCTGGCTCAACAGTTCCGAGCTGGACAGGTTGGATTAATGCCATTGCGGGACGAATCGTTGCGTGAAGCTTCGGCTACCAACTTGACGGAGAATGACAATTCTGGAAATACTGGACCAAGATGCTTCCCTCTTCACACTGATGAAGATCAGTTATACATATCAGCCTATCAATACTTCGTCAGGAGACAAATTGAAGTTTTTGAGGCAACAGACAAGGAAGCCAATACAAATGCTCAAGGTCGAAATAGGGCGATCTCCCGGGGACAGGTGGGAATCAGATGCCGACATTGTGGAAGACTCGAGGCACACCAACGTGCGGCAGGCGCAGTATACTTCCCCAATCGACTTGATGGTGTTTACCAGACAGGTGAGTGGTTCAACATAATTTCTGGTCATTCCTCTTGTGATATTTGTTCCTTGCCATGATCATCTTTTCTCACCAACCTTTTCGCTTTACTCATCTTCGACATTCTATGCTTACAGCGCAAAAAATGGCTTCCATGCATATGATCAGGCGCTGTCAAGCGATACCCAAGGAAATTAGAGAACAACTTGTCTCGCTTAAGCAAGCTGCCAAGTCCTCTGATGGTGGAGGGAAAAAATACTGGAGTGACACCTTGAAGCGTATGGGTGTCGAGGAAACTAAGACAGAAGGACTAATCCTCCAGGCGAAGATAAAGGGATGAGGTTTTCTCGTCGCTCCCATCAGATCCACACGTTCCATGTCGGGGGCAAGAATCTGTTATGGAGTCGTTAACGAAGGCTTTTGACATTTTTTATTATCTGTAAACATTTGAGATCGCGTGTGCAAATGCGGATTGATTATGTTTGATTTATATCATAAAAGCAAACTCATAGACTAAACGTTTTGAAGGCTATGATCACGTTCACTAAGCACTCAGGACTACAGACGAGTTACCCAGAATGTTGTCATCAGCGACTACTATATGAACTTTGAGTGTTATTTGGCGGAATTGTATTCCAACAATAGAATGGATAGTTAAAAAGGACACAGGTTCTGCTATAGCTGATACCATTTCTTGCTCGCCACTTCATCCTTTAGCCGTGCAGCTAAGTCACCGAAGGTTTTCGCCTCAGCTTCAAGATCCTTAGTTTTGCGGTCAAGGGCTTCAATCTTTTCACCACGTTCAATCAAGGCTGACATCGCCTTACTCATCTCGGATTGGGCCGATTCTGCCTTTTGCTGAGCCTCCGCAGCCTTTTGATCTCGTATTGATTGTTCATTCTCCTTGGCAATTCTCTCACGCTCTCGTCGTCGCTCCGACCTGTAATTCGCTCCGTCTACTCGACTGAAGAGTTCTCCACGAAGTTCCGTTTCGGCAAGTTTAGACTTTTTGCCACCTGCGCTTGCGAGTGCCTCTACGATGTCTCCAGGTAACCCATGTCGCTCAGCTACGAGAAAAAGTATGAGTCAGCTTTCTACAGTCAACACACCGTACAAACACCTGCAAATACATACCATAGTACATCGCGTTTCGACCTTCCCCATCTTCAAGATTCGGTTTTGCGCCTGCCTTGAGTAATCTACGGATGACATCAAGATTACACTCTTCATGTAGGACGGCATAATGAAGCGGTGCATGCTGGTTATACTCATCAAGATCATTTATCGATTCTGCCATGATCTCGTGCTTCCCGTCCAAGATGGTAGGATCATTCATGACCGCGGCGGTAAAGGCTGGTTTCCGAACTCGAAGATATTGCCATCCAAGGGTTTCTTTCCGATTCGAGGTACCGTCGAATATTTCATTTGAGATGATAATACGCTCCAGACATTTGAATATAGTTTCAAGTGAGACTTCTTCGTCCGCGGAGGACAATTCATAGGTTTTGGTACCATCTACAATCTGGACTGTAATCTCAGATGCATTCACCCGTTCCACGAAATCAACGTCGTTCCATAGATGACAGGCTTCATATCTTTTCTCTAATGGATTGAAATAGTTGACAGATTGATTCTTTAAGATAAAGCCGTCATTGAAGAGTAGCATATGGTACGCGACTTCGCCGTGCATCACTCGAAAGTTTGCCATGAGGATGGAATGTTCCCCTGATAGTAGGGTCTGGATATCTTGAGTTCCTTTACTGACCATTCCAATAGAACGAAGGATACCCGTCGATTTGGCAACCCCAAGGGTATTCGACATTGCATACAACTCTTGAACTTCGGAACGTTTTGGTTTATAAAGTTTGGAAAAGACTTCTTCCCGATTGATCCGCTCCTTCCAATCTACCACCTCCCAGGGCTTCTGTCCTCCTGGAAGACTACCTACTTTATCATCATCATCATGTTCGAGTGACATGTCGAAATCTGGAATTTCAAGATTGGCAAGTAGAGCATGGACGTCTTCGTCGTCTCCATCGTCTCCGTCATCGTTGTCTTCTTCATTCTCAACAGATTTCTCAGAACCAAATGGTGACACAGTATGTGCTACATTCGGACTATCATCCTTTTCCTTACCCTTGCGCGTAAACCAATTGGATCTCTTCTTGATAATATTTTTCAATTTCCCTCCCTCCTGAACTTTTTCTTCTAGGGGTTGACTATCGGAAGATTTGGGACTTTTCGGCCTTTGGGGACTGTTCGGTAATGCCGGAGTTGCAGGCAATCCATCGACCTCGATAGGAGACTGCTTCGGACTCGCAGGTGATGATCCCATAGGCTTTTGATTTGTAGCGTCGATCTCTTCACTTTTCCCATTCGCCTCGTTGGTGCTTGTTGTGCGATCATGTTGTTCATCTTCACAGTCAACGTCATCACTAGCATCGGTGGTGTTCGCACCGAATAAGTTAGTAACCTTACTAAACATACTTTCACCACAAGTTGATTCCGTCAGCCCACACACTCCAAGCAAGTTATCCATGGGGGGTATCCTATCGTCCTTCTTTCGTTTGTGTCGATCTTGCCTGAGCCTGATCTTCGTGACAAACCTCTAGAGCTTTCCACGTCGTAGTCTTTATTGAATGACTACGGAACTTTGGGGGTATGACAAGAAAGATTGGTCTTTGGAGGGGAGTTGGATGATACGCTCATAGTAACGAGATGACCCGCCGCGGGGGAAATCTTGTCCCAAGCGGACCGTTAGAATCGGCTCGCGGGCTTTCGAGCCTGCTTGCCTTTACCCCACCATGGGCTTTCCGATAGTGACACGTGACACATCGATGCCACACCCCCGCACTACCTTTTTTGGCTTGGCTTCCTGTGTCTCTCTCTTTTGCTTCTTGACTGTAAGGATTATTCCAACTACGTTACCATTCCAGCTAGTAACAACATGCCTCGGTTAAGTGGTTCCACTTGGCGCGCGATAGCAATTCTTTTGGGAGTTCTGGTAGTAGTTCAGTCAATATTGATTTGCATTTTCATTAGTCCGAGTAGCAATAGCGGGGAGGCGAGGATGACTGTCGCTCTTGATAGTCCAGCACTAGTTGTCCCCATAACTACTGTTGCCATCACTACTGTCTCCACCACCAGTACTGGCAACCCAGATTCCATCACATCATCTTCTACTGGTGTCGCAGTTACACTAATGCTACATGCACCCAAATGGTTTGCTCGTCGATATCCCATCATGTTACAAAATGCTCTCGCGAATATTCCCCAAAATTGGCAGGTTCAGGTATTTGTCAACACAAGATGGTTAGAGAAGGATGTCCTTCCACTTCATCCTGGATTACATCGGATGTATGGTACGAATCCATCAGAGACAACTTCCTGGACGATGGATCGAATCACATGGACCCCCATACCGGTTAAAGACACTCGTAAGCGACCGAAAGACATTATGAAGTCAACTTGGTTCTGGACGAACATCCTTGAAGAGAATGTCCTAATGTTTAGTGGGAATGGTGCCATATGTACGAATGGAGGGTCGACTGTGGAAGACTTTTTACATTTGGATTACATCGGGACGCCGTCACATCATCATCATGGGGGGAAGGGGGGCGACGGGAGTACACATTCCTTCCGTCATCGATCGGTAATGTTATCCATTCTTGAACAGTACCCCCCCACAGATGATGATCCAGACTTTCAATATTTTCTAAAGCATCTAGACCAAGATCCCTACCATATAGCCGACCGTGAAATGACACAATTATTTGGTGGATTTCAAGAATTGGAAAGGGCACCCTTCCTTGTATCAGGGATCCAATCTTCCTTGAATTTTACGATGCGAGATAATCTACTGAATGTGTGTCCAGAACTCAAGGCAATCTTCCCATCATTGCATGAACCTGGATGTTTCGGTGCACACCCAGATGGACCCAAGTGTAGGGAAAGTATTTGTGCACTTCGCGATGTCATACCTCCCCAAGGGTGCTAAGAGGATGCGATAAGGGTATCTACGTGGCAAATAGTACTCCGAATTTGACTGGTACCTACACTTTCGACCACTTGCTTCCGTGACGCGTTGATGACACACACACCTTGGCTTCAACATTTTTCCAGTGCTAAAAACGACGCCTAGTGGAACCTACGTGGATTGCAAAATCATACACTACACGGACCTTACAGTTAATACGGATTCAGTTCATGTTTCGGGAATCACCCGCTTCGGTGTTCGAAACTGCTTCAAATTCACGAGTGATGCGATGACTCCACCAAAGGAAGGTCTGGCTTCGTGATCTGCTTGCCAGCATGAGCTGATGAAGGCGTCCACACCATCCGCCACTGAGGATAGGTCGGGCCGATGCCCATCGATGCAAACAGCTTTTTGTAGTTGACTCGGTTTCTTAAATTCAGGGTAGGGTCGCTGCAGACTCATCAACTCCCAACAAAGTATCCCAAAGGAAAAGACATCACTCGCTTTGCAACTGAACTTTCCCATAATCGTCTCGGGCGCGAGGTACATGGTACTACCAGCAACTCCCTTGACATGACTTCCTTTCACCTCACGAGCGAGTCCAAAGTCGAAGAGACGAACCTGCCCAGCCTTATCAATACCAACATTATCTGGCTTCAGGTCTCGAAAAACGATATTGTTGTTGTGAAGGTAGAGCATCCCCTTTGCAATATCTGTAGCGATGTCTAATCGATCTCTGGTCGACGGGACCGAATTTCGATTGCTCCGTTGACTGCACTTGGTGACGAAGTCGTCGATCAATGGTAGGGGCATGTTTCTCCATGCATCTAGTTCCTTCGTTAGGGTTGTATCTAGGGCTTCCAGTACCAAGAAGAAACCGCCCTGTTTCGTAAAGGCCTCCGCAACATCTCCGGCAGTGACCGCGTATAGCTGGATGATGTTGTGGTGACTTAATCGACTTAGCAAAAAGGCTTCGCTAGCTAGATCGCAGGCACCTGTCACGTATTGTTTTTGATCGGACATGGTTCGATTACTTAGAGATTTCACCGCATAGGCTCCCTTGAGAGTGGTTGAGGATTCGTCTATAGACATGAGGCTTGCTCCGCTGTAGAAGCTCGCATCGGAGTGTGCCCATGAAACATCATAGGAATTCATACTGAATGAGTTTTCTGTTAAATCACCTGCCCGGTCCTGTTTTCCCCACAATTTGGGACATGTCGCTAGACATACCGAAGCAAATCCTCCCACACCTAGCATATCTTCCATGAAGACATCATCCCATTCGAGATATATCAGATCCGATGAGGGTGGGGGTAAATTGGAAGATTCCTCAAGACTCTTTATTCTTGCCGCTACCGATTCAGCGACGATACTGGCAGTAAGGTCATTTGAGGGCAAATTGGACGATTCTTCACCATTCGCAGCACCCGCTGCTTCTGTTGCTGTAGCCACCACCGATTCACCGACGACACCGGGAGAAAGGTCATTTGAGGGTGTTGGTAAATGGGACAATTCTTCAACATTCATTCTTCCTGCTGCTGCTGTTGCTGCTGTCACCACGGATTCACCGATGACACCGGAAGAAAGGTCATCCGTCGTCGCTGACTCCATTCTGCCTTTGTTCTTGGACTCACAAGGGGGTTCCGTGCAGTATGGTCCACCACTAGGACGGTCAAACACTTTTTCCTGTTTTTTTCTTTCTTCGATGAAAGGTATCACGAAAAGAGTCGTGGTGGTGGGTCACCCCGGATAAAAACACGACGACCCCGACAAGGTTTTGTCTCTCCTCTCTCTGTCTCTCTCCCACACTTTATGAGTTCTCTATCGGCGAAACGCCAAACGATATAATCACACACGGCAAAATAGAATGGGACCTTTATATTTCACCGTGCAGATTGATGTTTGTTATTGTGGACAAAATGAAGCAGCATCGCCTCCAAGAGAGTAATGATCGGATTTCTGTGAGACCCTTTATAACTCCGTGCTATGCATGTTACCTGTATAGAGGCTTGCGTAGTGTACGCCCCCACACTGTCTCGGGCTGGAGAAGTCCTTTACTGCGACACTTTATTTATTGCAGTTGACTTGTATACGCCAAATCCGGCATTCAAGTGCTACCCCCTTTTTGAGTGATGTGACAATGACAATGGACTCGATGAGACGAGGATGTCGGATGGGATAGAGGTATCGGACTCAACTGTAACCCTATTTTTATTTCGTTTGTATCGTATTGGTCGTATGTACTGAGATTCTGGAACATATGTATGT
>Ga0194115_10003375_pt1 | contig 18047 bp, 13 predicted proteins | sample TA2MahsurfametaG_3_FD_148656 | JGI IMG/M metagenome (GOLD analysis project Ga0194115, IMG submission 148656) | Freshwater microbial communities from Lake Tanganyika, Tanzania - TA2015002 Mahale S4 surface | ecosystem: Environmental > Aquatic > Freshwater > Lake | place: Tanzania: Lake... | reverse complement strand
CTGGTACTTATGGCAGCACCGTGACTGAAGCTCGGGGCAAACTTGGTCTTGATGTTCGTGCCCCCGCAGCCGCTGCGCCTGTTAAGCCTGAAATCATGCAGGCACCCAACCCTGTTGACGTGTTCAAGATGCTGTCTTCTTTTAGGGTTAAACCCACCCCGATTGATCTGAGCGCAAGTAAAAGCTACCGTGAGAAAGCCGAAAAAGATTTACAGGGTATTGACCTGACCCCTGCTACGTCAGCACAAGTTGCTGAACAGTACGGCAAAGACAAGGCAATCACTGACTCCTTGATGCGCGCGGAGGGGTTTGATCCCAACTTCATTGCCGCTGCACAAGAAGCCGAGCGGCGCCGCACCGCCGCCCGGACGGCACAGGCTCAAGAGACGATTGACCGGCTCGCCAGCGAACAGAAACGCCGCAGATTCAGCGACTTCTTGCTCGGTGCGAAAGGATTTCAAGGTGAGGGTTTAGGGCAGGTGCTTGCTTCCGGGGCTTTAAGCTCTCAGGCAGCGGGGGAAGCGCGTCAAGGCCGAATTGATCAGTTGAGGCAAACACAGTTGGACTTTCAAGATGCCTCGGCTAAAGAACAGTTCTTGATGAACAAGTTGCGCTACGAGACGATGATGAATCGTTTTGACAAGGCGCGTGACACCTTGCAGGATCTGAAGAAGGCCGCAAACGATAAACGGGCTGCGGGTATCAAGATGTATACGGCGTTTGCTGGGGACACAAGCCAAGAAGGTATTGCCCGCGCTCAGATGCAGTCTCGCGCTGATGCTGCCAATGCAGCCGCTGCTTCTCGAATGTTTGCGGCGTTGACCAAGGGTGCCGGTGGTAAGCCCACGCCAGCAAAAGATATAGAAGCGCGAGAAGCTCTTATCAGCAAAAACTTCTTTTCGCCGATGGCTGCTGCCAACCCCATGTTCCGTCGCTACGTGCCGCCAGAGGTGCTCAACGACATTGCCGCAGGCCGTATTAAGTTTGATGCTGAGACTGGACGTTGGATTGGCCCCGGCAATAAACCGGTAGTGGCTATTGAGAAAGCTGCCCGTGACTACGAGAAGGCTATATTGGCCGAGACAACCCGAGGTGGCGGCGGGGGCCCGACCCCGTACACTGACGCCGAGAGAGAACTCGCTGAGGACTAAAGCGTGAAGATCGTCAACGTACCCGGATACGGCCCGGTATCTTTTCCTGACGAGATGCCGGATGCAGAGATCCAAGAACGTGCGTTGAGGATCCAGTCTAGGGCCGCTGCAAAGTTTGGATATCAACCCGACTACCGTGAACTTGATCTGGGCGAATTGATCAAGGGTGGTTTCAAGCGGTCGGCCTCTCGGCTTGGTAGCACAGTCACAGACCTGATCCCTGCCATGCTTGGCACGGCGGTTGGCGAGTACGGCTACGCCCGAGAACAACTTAAAGAAGCCGAAGAGAAACGGGCCGCTGCTGAAGCCGAGTCGCCCACAGCTTTCCGTTCTTTCCGTGACATTCGTGGCCCGGGCGATCTTCTAAGTTTTGCTGCGGAAACCGGCGGTGAAGTAACACCCGATCTGGCTGCCACACTGCTTGGTGGTGGCGTTGCTGGTGCGCTGACCAAACGGGCTGCAACAGGCTTAGCCGAGCGCGAGGTCGCTCGACGTGCTGCGGAGACTGCTGCTCGTAAGCAAATGGATGATGTTGCTGCGGCAAACTACGCCGAAAGGCTACTTTCTCGCGCTGCGCCTCAAGTTGAGCAAGCGGGTATTACCGCAGGGCGCACCGGTATGGGTGCAGGATTTTTTGGTACGTCGCTTGGCGTCAACGCCCCGGATGTTTTCCAAAACATTTATGAGAAGACAGGCAACATTGATCTGGGCACGTCGCTCTTGTTTGGTGTTGGGCAAGCTACGCTTGATTCCATTCTCCCGGCTCGGCTTGCTTCGCAGTTCTCACGCGAGGCCAAGGATGTAGCGTTTAATGAGTTGGTGCAACGATCTACTATCGTGCCGCCGTCGGTCAAAAAGCGGTTCGGTGTTGAGATAGCCAAGTCCACTGGATTGGAAGGCGTCACCGAAAGCGCCCAGGAGGTGCTGGGTGTCTTGGCCGAAATTACCGCCGGATCTGGTGAGAGTTTGTTTAGCCAAGAAAACATTGATCGGATCATCAACGCCGGTATCAAAGGTGCGATTGGTGGTGGCTTGTTTGGTGCACCGGGTGCACTGGTTGATGCGCGTCGTCAGCGCGACGCTGCGCAACAGCTTCAAGAGCTACAGCAGGCACTGCAAACCCCACCTTCACCTCCCGCTGAACCTCCCGCGCCCAGTGTGCCCCCGGCCCCCACCGCTCCTACCGCTCCTACCGCCCCGGGGGTTGACGCTATTAGATCTTATACAGATGCAAACTTAAATGCTACTTTAGCGCTTCAAAAGCAAAAACCACCCGAGAAACAGTTAACTGCACTGGTGCAGATGCTTGAGGATGAGATTGCACGTCGCAAAGCCGGAGGAGCACCCGATGTTATACCACCTATCCCTACCTCTAGTGGAGAAGGCGCTGGCGTGGCTGGCGTCCCCGCTCAACAACCCCCCGCCGCAGGAGTTGCAGAAGTTGCATCAACTGGAGTGGTACCTGCTGGAACGGATGTTGGAGCGCCTCCTACAGGAGAAGTCGGAGCACCCCCTGCAATAACAGAGCCTCCTGCCCCTCCACCACCTCCTGAGCCCCCCGCACCTCCTTCTACGGTACCGCCGGATCTGGAATTTACTCCTCTTGAGCCTCCTCCTCCCCCTGCACCGCCGCCCCCCGCACCGCCGCCCCCTGCCCCGGCTCCCGTAGCCGAAGGTGTTTCACGTGAAACACTTTTAGAGCAGATGCGCCAAGTTGTGCGGGATAAGCAGGTGCTGATGACCAAGGACGGGCGTGCCCCGTTTAAGCGCAGTCCTGCACGGGTCAAGTTTGACGCGCTCGATCAGCAATTGGGTGCCCTCAAGCAACAGTGGCGTGATCTCACGGGCGAAACCATTGACCCCCGAGAGTTACTTACTCCTGCCGCTGCTCCTGCCGCTGCTCCTGCTCCTGCACCTGCACCTGCACCTGCTCCCGCAGCCGCTGCGCCTACTCCTGCGCCCGCTCCAGTTACCCCGTTGATGCAGCAAGCAATCAACATCATCACTGAAGTCGGTGCCGGTAAACCTGCGTACCCGCTGTTCCAGGGGCGTTTGCGCCTGACCGCAGAGCAAACCAACGATCTGCAAAACCAACTTGGTGCTGCCGGATACTTGCGGAAGTTGACTGACGGTTCCTGGGAAACAACCCTGAAGCCGGAACAGATGCTGATGCGTGCTGAAAAAGCGCAGCAGGAGGCTGACGCAAAAGCCGCAGCGGAAGGTGAGGCCAAGACTGAAGAGGCACCTCCTACACCGCCCGCTCCTCCCGCGCCGCCCACTCCCCCTGCGCCCCCTGCACCTCAGACCAGTGCATCCAAACAGGCGCTGCTTACGGCCATCTCCGATGTCAGCGACGCCGAGTCAGCCATTCAGAATCTGACCGAAGAAGATATTGATGTACTGCAAACTGCTAAAAAGTTGCAGGATCAGTACTCGGCCATCAGTCGATTCGGCCTTAATAAGAACAAAAACCTGTCGGACAAAATGGATGACCGGGTTAAGGTTGCCAAAGTAATTGGGCGCAAGGAGCGCAAGGAAACCAAGGGCACCCCGATGGAGAAGGCTGTGCTGGCCTACTTCGGCAAGACGCCCCGTGTGGTGGACGCGCTGGACTCTATTGCATTCGACATTGCTTATGACAACCCCGGCTATCGCACTTACATTCCCAAGCCGGATGAGTTGCGTGAGTTTGGTATCACCCCCGAGGCGGAGCGAGCCTACTTCCAGGGCACTGGAGGTGGCGCTGCAAAACTTGCCAGCGAGTGGGCTCGGCGTAATTTGTCGCCGGATGCGCGTGCGCAACTGCGTAAATTTGAAACGCAGTATCGCCGCGAGCGAAAACTGACCGAAATCGACGCCCGGGAGCGTGCAGCAAAGGAGCGGCAAATTCGGGCGGATCAAAAGCGCATCCTGAACGAAGCCGAGGAGACCCGTGCCGAGGCGCAGGATATTATCAACGCCGCGATGACGGATTTGGAGGAGGCCAAAACTGAGTTTGGCGAGAACAGCGCACAGTACGCCGAGGCTCAAAATTTGATGCGTGCAGCGCAAGATCGGGTGGCTGAATTAGAAACGCAAGCTAAAACTATTGAAAAATCTGCTGAGCCCAGCGAAAAGGCCCGCGCAACTGCATACGAAGAGAAGGTAGAAGCCGAACGCGCTGCAACGGCAGCCCTTCAAAACATGTTCCTCAAGCCTCTGAGTCTTGAGGAGGCGAGCCCGTACTCACGTGCGCTGCACCCCCGAGTGCTTGCGGCTATTGAGGCAGGTGACCTGTCCACGGCCCTGATGCTGCTTGCTCAGTTCCAGGGCGACACCGGTAATATGGCTCGGGCGCTGATTGCGGCCAAGATCAGTCCAACGATCTCGGTTGTTACAAACCTGACCAACGACAGGGGGCAGCGCGTACCGGGTGTGTTCAATCCAGCAAACAACTCTATCCAGTTGGATCGTGACCTGGGCCTCAACGAGCACACCTTGTTCCACGAAAGCAGTCACGCCGCTACCTCACATGTTCTGAGTAACCCTTCTCATCCGGTAACCAAACAACTCAATACGCTGTTTAGCGACGTTAAGGACAGTCTCGACACCGCGTATGGTGCACAGTCTCTGGATGAGTTCGTTGCCGAAGCCTGGGGTAACCAAGACTTCAAGAACAAGTTGGCCGCAATCAACCCCAAGGGGTTGCCGATTACGGCGTGGCAGCGGTTTGTCAATATCGTCCAAAACTTCTTCCGGCGCTTGATGGGTCGGGAGTCCAAGCCGGTCGAATCGGCGTTTGATGTAGCCGACCGCCACATTCGGGCGATCTTGTCGCCTGCACCTGCGGTGCGTGAGGGCGAGAGGCTGTATGCAGCCGTGGCCAATCCCAAAGCTCCAGCGGTCAGTCAGTTCTTTGAGGGTGTGGCCAAACAACTTGAACGCCTGCCGTTCATGACGACTGAGCGTGCTGACGATGTACATAAGTTTTTGACAGATACCGCCAGTAGCATGGGTCGCAACCTTCTTTTGTCTGTCCTGCCACAGCACGCACTAAAGGACGTTGCCAAGAAGTACATCCCTCAAGTCGAGCGAATCACGCGGTTGTTTGATGAGCGCGGCGCAGACGAGAACCTGCGCAACGAGAAGATCGAACCAGTTGTGGAGATGGCTGAGTCCCGGGTAAAGCGATGGGGCGAAGACCTGACCAAGCGGTTTAACAACGTCGTGTATGACAGCACGACCAAAGGTGTTGACCCGACTCGACCCCAGCAGTACTACATTGATAAGTATTCCAACGACCCCGGCTACCGCGATCAGGTGCTGGACATTCACTTTGAACTCAATCAGGAGCTTGACAAAATCCCTGGCGGGCGTGAACTCTACACAAAAATAAAAAATGTTTACGCCAAGCTGTATGAGGAAGTCAAGGCAGCAATCGGCGTGCGTATCGACGACACAGTTGAGTCCGAAGAGATGCGCACGAAGATGAAGAGTTACATTTTTCAAAAGCTGGTTGAGAAAGGCGACATCGACCCCTACTTTCCGCTGACACGTTATGGTGACTACTGGCTAACCTACACCGCTCCAGACCGGACAGGGCGTATTGAAATGTTCGTGCGTGCCTACGAAACCCCCCGTGCGCGTAGCCGGGACGTAGAGATCCTCAAAGAGATGGCCAAGGACGGAGTGCCCATCAAGGACGTTACGACGTATGCCAACATGTCGGAGATTTCTTACCGCAACGCGCCGCCGTCTTCGTATGTGCACGGCGTGATGAAGATGCTGGAGCAGGCTCGGCCTAAGAGCGAACTTGATCAAGCCAAGTACGACGTGGCGATGGAGCAGATCCTGCGTCTGTTCTTGTCTACGCTGCCTGAAACATCATTTGCACAGGCGCTCCAGAAGCGTAAAGGCACCGAAGGCTACTCACGTGATTCGGTTCGCGCCCTGCGTGAGAAGGCTTACTCAATTTCCCGCCAGATCTCCAACATGAAGTACGCGGCGCTGCTAAACAAAGAGCGCCAAGACATGCGTGAGCACGTCATCAACGTCAGCAAGGTGGGCGGCAAAGATAACCAAGTTACCAAAGAGTACGCCGACGAACTAGACGCACGTATCGACACCGCGATCTCCCCGACCATCTCCAACTGGTCGCGGGTGGCTACTTCATTCGGCTTCTTCTACCTGCTCGGCTTTAACATCTCTTCAGCCCTGGTCAACTTGACTCAGATACCGCTGATACTGTTCCCATATCTTGGTGGTAAATATGGGTTAAGAGAGTCGCAAAGAGCAATACGCGAAGCCACGCGCATCTACTCCACAAGCGGTTTGCAGCGTGAGGTCGAGGTCTACAATACCGATGGCGAGAAGGTCAAGCGTAAGGCGATGCCTTCCATCGACAACTACGACTTTGACGACCCGAACCTGCCCCCGGAGGTAAAAAAGTACAAGACGCTTGCCCGGATTGCACGAGATATGGGGCAACTCAACCGCTCCATGTTATACGACGTGTTGGAAGTCGATGGGCGCAAGAGCCCGCTTACCGCAGTCAATGCAGCCGGTGGATTTATATTTCACCACGGCGAGCGCATGAACCGACAGGTTGCCCTGATGTCCGCATACAGCCTTGAGTTGGAGCGACTAAAGAAAGACGAGCCGGGTTTGTCGGAGCAGGAGCGTGAACAGCGTGCCGCTGAAGAGGCGGTTTATGTATCGCAGTTGACCAACGGTGGTGTATCTGCTGCCGCAGCCCCACGCATTGCGCAGAACTCGCTGGGCAAAGTGCTGTTCATGTTTAAGTCCTACGGCGTGTCGATGTATTACCTGCTGTACAAGATTACACGTGAAGCGTTTGGCAACCAGCCGCCAGAAATTCGATCTGCTGCGCGTAAACAACTTGCCTACATCTTCGGCACCGCCGCGCTGTTCTCGGGCTTGCGTGGTTTGCCGCTCTTCGGTGTATTGGCATTGCTTCACAGCATCATCAAGGACGATGACGACGAAGACTTGGGCACCATCACGCGGGCAAACGTGGGTGAACTTTGGTATAAAGGTTTGCTCAATTACATAACAGGACTCTCTGTTGCGGAGCGCACGGGTCTCAGCGACCTAATCTTCCGCGAAAATCCGTTTGCAGGTGACAGCGCAACTCTGGCAGAAAACTTTGCCAACTACTTTGGTGGCCCGGTCTATGGTGCAGCAAGTCGAATCGACCGTGGACTAAAACTTATCAACGACGGTGAGTTGCAGCGGGGCATCGAAAGCATCACGCCGCTGTTTCTCAGCAACTTGCTGAAGTCTTATCGATTTGCAACCGAGGGTGCCAACACGATGCGGGGTGATCCCATCGTCGGAGACATCGGTGCCTGGAATGTGGCTGCTCAAATGTTAGGCTTCACCCCCGCCGAGTACACCAAGCAGTTGGAGATCAACGCGGCGCTCAAGGGCATCGACAAGACGGTGACCACCAACCGCAGTAAGTACTTGCAGCAGATGAACGTGGCGCGGCGTGCGGGTGACACCGCTGACTACACCGAAGCGTATGAACGTCTACAGAAACTCTACGGCAAGCATCCGGGCCTTGGCAGTCAGGCTGACATGCAAGAGACTATCGCAAGGAGCCAGCGGTCGTTTGATACATCACGTCCGAAGTTGTATCACGGTGTGACGTTGAGTAACGCGATGCGCCCCGAGTTGCTTGAGCTTGCCAAAGATCTTGAAGACTAAAAAAGACCCCGGCGCGGGGCCGGGGTAATCACTTGATTGAAGAGATACGAGATGGAAACGGTAGCATTGCACTACCGGGTCGTATCATATCACAACAACCTCCAGAAGCGGGCTCCTAACTTTCCGCTCTCAATCTGCTCGACCCACTTGAGCGCCATGTTACGTTTACGGGCGGCTACATTCATCTGTTTGACAAGCCGTGTAATGTTTACTGCCGGAATAAAAACAGATGCGCCAACTACAAAGGTTCTCCAAGGTACATTAACCGGCACACCATCAGGGTTTATCTCACTTTGCTGCTTCAAAGAGGGCATCGGATGACTCCAACTCTTCGGACATGTAGGATGAGCAATCCAAAACCAGTACGTCCACAGGCGGTAGGTTCATACGGGTGCCCTTTCCAAGCCTGACCTTTCTGACGTGGGCCTTGGCTGGCCCCTTCTTCAGGCCATCTACAACATCCCCATAATGAAGCTGTTGTTTCATGCACCAGTCTTTTAGGGGCTTTGGTAGTAGGTACAGCCGCTTCAGATCGTATTCATACCGGGCGACAAGCTGTACACGAGGTGCGCTGTCCGGCACGATGTAGTCTTCCGTAGCGGTCTTGGCCCGAGAGTCGTCAGTGCTTTTGATGCGGAGAATGTTGTTGTAGTTCTCTGCCAAGTACATCGTTAGAAAATCTTCAGGCACACCGGACGACGTATCAAGTGCTTCTTTATTTGCGATGATTTGATCTACGATCCACTTGAACACTGCCTTGAGGTCGTAGTTAATCATGCCCAGGCGCTTTGCAATCGCTAGTCCTGCCAGCGCCGAGGCTGCCTGTACCGACCAAAATCGATGCGGTTGAGCTAAGCCCGCAGCCGCATCTACGCGCCCCTGCATGACAGTATACAACTCCCGGCATTGCTCCAAGTTTTTGATAACAAACTGCATGTAAGGCACACAAGCATGCCCGTGATGCTCATTAAGCTGACGGCTAAACTCGTCGGTCTCAGATTTACTGTCAAACTTATACAACTGTGCAGTGGTTTCTATAACCCGCACGCACTCTGCTTTCGGCATTGCTTTGTACATCAACACCCGAGCAAGCAAACTTGAATTGCCTGTGCTTGAGACGTTAAGTTTCCAGGCCACGCCGCGATACCGCTCAGCGTTCCCCGACGGGCTCATGCGATTGCGTTGCTTCTTACCTGTCAACTGATACAAAAAATCGCTTGCTTCTTTGGGTTGTATATTGGTCAACTCATCTATAGACAAAAAGACGTTCTTAAAAACCTCTGCCCTATTCATCTTGGTTGCGTATGTGTCGCGCTCTTGGCACATCAGTTCGTTTGGGTCGCCCCATACACTGTTGCCAACAAACATAGCAGTTGTCTTACCATGTCCGCTATCTTTGCTAAACATGTGAAACAACGCCGATCCGTCAACGCTAAATGCAACTAATGGTGAGCCGAACGACAAGCCGAGCACATACTGGTGCATCTCCATGCCGGGTCGGTTGTAGAACTCGGCCATCTGCTTCCAGCCATCTAAAGTACCCCGGGCCTGTACGGCTGGCATGATGCGCAGTGTTGCGTTGGACGGAGGGTTGTGCTCAATGCGGTCGGCGTAAATTTCTTTGTCACCTACCACGAAGGCACTCATCTCTTTGTCAACCCAACCAAACTGGCGACGGGCCAAACTTGCCCCCGCCTCACTTTGAAGCTTGTTTACCCAGGCTGTTGTGTATGTCATTAGTTCATCCATCTTAACGACGGCCACACCGTGCATCGCCATGTGCTTGCGATATTCGTCTTTGGACAGCATCGAGGCCAACGGCACAGTAAACTCACGCACGCCGTCTCGTGGGAGATGCAACCGGACTACAACCGACTCACCAATCTCAGGGTCGGTTAAGCGTCGAACAAGATACAAGTCGTTGTGATAGACCGATACCTCTATCGGGTCGCCTTGCTTATCTTTAGCACGCTTAAACACACCCCCGTTGACCCCTCTGAAGAAAGGTCGCGGATATGCAGGAATGACGTAGATCTGCTTGCCTGATGTAGGGGCGTTTTCAGGAACGTCCTCCACCACCCGCTGCTCTTCTGTAGCTTCTTGCACTTCACGGCCCAGTACGATGGGGCTCTTGATCTTATTTTTGTTGGGGCACTTGGAACACACCCCAGGATTCAACTTATCAAATGTCTCACAGGTGTACGGCCCCTTGATTTGATTTGACTTACGGAACGTCTCGTCGGGGTCGTAGTTCGGGTACTTCGCTGATAAACTGTGAGCGGCTCGCTCAGCGTCCACGCAGAACTTTGCTATGGACAATCCGCCGCGCCACATGGGCTCACTCATCGTTTCTTGTTCTTCGATGATGTGTTTGAGTTGATTACAGCCGCGTCCTGCGGCTGTTTTTATGATAATGGTCTTAAAGACGTTCCGGTAGTTGCCAAGGATGGCTGCTGTCAAATCATCTTCCGCTACTGTGGTCGTAACCCGTAGCGGTGCAGCCTTAGTGATTGGAGCATTTCGTTCCAGAATTTTTTTAAACTCTGCAAACTCAGTGCCTGATGACAAGCCCCCAATTAAATTTACAGATCTTGGGGGAATGTCCTTAAAGTTCCTTGTGCCCGGAACCCGGAGCACACGTGCTACATCAGCGGTGACAACAGGATCAGCAAGTAAATTGTGTTTAATGCACAACGCCTTAAGTCGCTCGGCAACGGGGAGCCACCCTTCTACAGGGATAGCCTCTGTCATCGGCCAGTAGGCGTGCAGCCCCCGGCCTGAGTTGACGATGATTGGGCGTGGTAGTCCTACCGTCTGAGCAAACTTACGCAGTGCCGAAATACCATCGGACTGTCCCCCCGGATAGCCTTCTGTTGCGCTTTTGTGGGGGCCGCAGTCGATGTCTAGAAAGAAAGACTTAATATGTGTGGCGTTATCAGCCCTGCGTGACTTGTCAGTCTCAAAGTTTGCTAATCCAAAGTAAGCATCAAACCCCTCTTCTTGAAGATTAGTCGCCGCCGCTGCCGCAGCGTCGATGGTGGGGTACAACTTCTGAACAACCCGCTTCTTTTCGGCGTTAGCACCGAAAATGCAGATGTAGCCGTCGCTCCCCAATACAGCATTGAGGAAGTCTTGGGTTTGCATGTCGGCAGCAGTCGAGGTTTGAGAAAAAGAAAAAGAAGGGGTGCGCCGTCGCACCCCACGCTTACTTTACTCGTCATCCCAACCGGCGACCAACTCATCAAGACTGCTGCTTTTGTCAGTTTTTTTAACCACCTTTTTGGGGGCGGGTTCCTCTTCCTCTTCCACCACAGTCGGCGCGGGGGCCTTTTTAGGCTTTGGTGCTTCCACGGCACGCTCGGCCTTGGGAGAGACGACCCGCATCTTGATGGCCTCTTCAGCTTCAAACGAGTCGCGCATATCACGCACAACCATGAGCTCTTCTTCGGTAATTTGACGCACCGGCTTAAAGACAAGCTTGGGTGTGGGCACTGACGTGTCAAACCGCATCTCGGTAATGACTCCAGCAATGGGTGCGTCGTGGGCCTTCAGATGCCGTGCATAGGCTTGCAGTGGCAGCTTGCCCTTGTCGCCATCGCCAAACACAGACGTGGCGGGCAGAATTATCTGATACACCTCACGCTTCTCTACCTCCCCCTCAAGCAGCACCGCAATACGCCGAAAATAGCGGCATGCTCGGCTATCTCCTTGGCCCGACCCTTTGACGTTTTTAGGGCAGTCTATGCAACGCGGTGCCTGACGTTGACCCTCCGGCACTTCCGGTGCGGGGCTGACCTCATCGACAGACCAGCATGTGGGTTGTGCGGCTTGGCCCTCCACGTAAGACCCGGCAAAGTACGTCCGGTGATTTTTCGGCGCAGCCTTGATGATGATCACATTCATGGCGCGATCTTCACTGGTGCGATATTCTTTTGAGCCAATCATCTCGCGGAACACGTTGCCCTTGATGCTGATTCGGCGCTGTCCAAGTTCGCCACCTGACAGGCTGTCGGTGGTCTCGTCTTGCAGTTCTTTCAGGTAAGCGGGGACGCCACCTTTGAACAGAGTCATTTCGCTCATCTCGTATCTCCTAAAAGTCTTCGTCAATTGATGCGGGCTGGGGGTTGGCTGTCTTTTCTTCTTGCCGTTTGGCATAGCTGCGCAGAGCAACTTCCACCTCGGGCAGCTTGAACCGGAACGTGTTGCCAACTTTTAAGTAGGACTCGGCGGGGATGATGCCCTTACGAATCCACACACGAACCGTCGATACCGACACCACGAAGTGTTCTGCCAACTTTTGTATGTCTACGTATTTATCTTCCATCGCTACGTTCTCCTGACCGTGATGGTGTACTCGCTGTCCACATTCAACCCCGGGGGCAGCAAATCGGGGTGCTGCTCAAGGAACGCTTGCGTGTTGCCCTGATGCAGACGTTTCTCCAACAACTCGGGAACCGCGTGCTTCAAGATGAAGCGGTTCATGGCATCCCAGTCACTTGTCCAAAAGCGCTTCCTAATGGTGCGGTAGAACATACCGCTTCCATCAGCTAAGCGAACACTGTCCACGCTCTGATCTTTGCAGTAGTCAAGCAGCCCCTGCTTGACCAGCTTCATGGCGCTTTCTAACTTCTCCAGTTCGGTCTCGTGCGCCTTGACCATCGTGTCCCTGGCTTGACGCATCTTCAGATAAACCTTAACCAGCTTTTCGGGGGGAACAGTGCCCCCGCCTTTATCAGACTTGTCCATCTCAATCTCCGTTTTAGTTAGTAGAAAAGCACTATAGTGACATTTCGTCACTCAGTCAAGTAACCCTTTGTAAAGCTCAACTATTCTTGTGTGTATGTCTTCTTTAGCATCAAGTAGTCTGTAAATGTGCCGCTCTGCGCTAGATCCTATCAGACGCACAACTGTGGTTGGGTGTCTTTGTCCAGCACGGTGAACCCGAGCGTTGGCTTGGGCGTATGTCTCTAGACTGCTCGTTGGCCCCCACCACACTACGGTATCGGCGGCAGTCAGGGTCACACCATGTGCAGCAGCCTGTGGTTGAATTACTAAAATGCGGGGGTTGGAGGTTTCTTGAAACCGCTTGAAAATGTCCGACCGCTTAGATGCAGACACGTCCCCGTTGATAATTTCGGTGGTGTACCCGTCTTTAAAAAGCTTGGCCGCGACGATTTCGATTGCGTTACGAAAAGGCACAAAGACAAGTATTTTCTTGGCCGACTCATTAACAACTTCTTTTAGGACGGCGTATCGATTGCGTATATCAAACTCAACTGTTTCTCCTGAGTCTGAATAAACCGCACCACAAGATAGTTGCAGGAGTTTGTTGAGGTTTACGGCGGCATTGACCGACGTGATAGCCTCCCCTGCGGCCTCAACAATCATTTTGTTTTTAAGTACGGAGTAATATCGCTGTTGTTGTTTAGTTAGTTCAATTTCCCGGCTAACGTAAGTCATTTCCGGCAAATCCATACACTCGTCTTTGGTATAACGTATGGCCGGTTGCAGCGCGTCAAACACAGTCTGCGTAGCCGAAGGTTTGGGCACCCATCGAAACTGTCCTACTTTAAACATAACCATTTCGCGGAACGAAGATGCAAATTTAGGCACACCCATTGGGTTGACTAATCGAGCCAAGCCGTAAGCGTCAACTGGTGATTGAGCCGCAGGAGTCCCCGTCAACATCCACAACCAAGGTATGGGCTGCGCTAACCTGTGCAATATCTTCCATCGTGTTGTCTGTACGTTTTTATAGGCGGTAGCCTCGTCTACTACAACAAGATCAAAACCTCCTTGGGCGATCTCATCGAACACGATCTCCACGCCGTCGTAGTTAATGATGACATACTCAGCCGTACCGTTTATGGCATTACGGCGTTTCTCCGCATTACCGTAGGCCACAGCCACTGTGCGGTGCATTGCAAACTTAAACAAATCATCACGCCACGCGCTATCCATGATAGACAGCGGGCAGATCACCAAAACGCGCCGGATTCGCCTCTGCTTCATAAGATAGTCAGAGGCCCAAATGACCGAGCCGGTTTTACCCGTGCCTTGCTCGTTTAAGCAAAAGGCGCGTTTGTGCAAAGTAAGAAACGACGCCGTGTCCTTCTGATGGGCAAACGGGGAGTGCATCCCTGGCCAACTGTACTCTTTGAGGATGGGCGAAGGTATGTTTTTGATCTTGAGGTTTTTGAGCACATGGGCCTCGTCAAGCCCCCATCTGACCAACACGCGATGATCGTCTACCAAAGTGCTTTTTGGTATCACTGCGGTAACTTTCTTAGGGTCTCGTAACCTTAAGAGTAGCGCTTTGTTATCAACAATTTCCATCTTGTCTCGTAGTCAAAGATGGCGAAACAGGCAGAGTGGGGTCTCCACTCTGCCGTTCGCTGTCTAACTCTTTCCTCAATCCCAAGGTCACACAGCGGAGAAAGCCCGAGGGCTTGAGCAACCCTCGCTTAAATTCTGTGCCCTTGTTGGTGTAGTTTTGTTTTAGCGCCCACCCACACCTTACAGCGCATCCGGCAGCAACCAAACCGGAAATTCAAATGTAGTGCTTCTGTCCTTGAACATCAACCCCGGGTCTTCACTTACGCTCGCCTTTATGATGTAGGTTGCGGCTGCGGTTTTTGCTTGGTGGCTCTAAGTGATACCCGTCCGCATTCTTACCGCCTTTAGCTAAAGCTTTGGTGTGCGACACGTCCTTACCTACACGGCTCACACCCCTCTTGTCTAACGCACGTCGAGCACGCTGTCGTTCCATGCGATCCTCATGCTCGCCTCGCTTCTTCTGCATTTCGTACTCGTGCTTGTACGGACGCGGTGATTTGGTGTACGGCATATCAGTTCCTTCCGTTGTGGGAGCAGTTTGTTACTACGCAGTGCTTTTGGCACAATCCACTTGGGTGCGGGTTCCAAACATCATTAGCCATCGCAATTTTTAACCTTTGATGGCGACCCATCCACTTCTCCCATAATACAGTTTCCTGAGAAACATCGCAGCGGCTTTTAACAAAAGAGTTGGCTATCACAAACAGCAGTCCGGATTTGACGCGCCGAATTGTGGGAAAGTGCTTAAACACGCACAGGGACATTAGCTCCAACTGGTCAGGATCGGCGTACTTAGTGCTCTTACCTGTTTTGTAGTCTACGATTCGAGCCTCTCCGGTTTTGTGATTGAGGATAAGCAAATCGGCAACCCCACGAAACCAAACATCAGGCGAATTAAATGCACAGGGGCGTAAGTCTGCCGTAATTCCCATCGAGTGCTCGCACAGCTTCTCCCCAAAGAACTGGTTTAATCCGTCGAGAGCGGATTTAGCAAATGCAAAGTAGTCCGGCAGTGGGGTGCCGTCACGAATGTAGTGTTCAGCAGCCTCATGAAAGCGTTTACCGTACATAAGATGTTCGGCGTTGTCGTCTTCTTTGAAGTCTTTAGCAACCCGCAGGTGGTAGTATTTGCGAGGGCACTGCTCAAACAACTTTAAGCTGCTGTACGACCACTTCATTTCTCAGCCTCTTTCTGCATGCACATCAACGCTGAGTGGGCCTCTGCTGCCCATTTTATCGCCAGCAACGCTTGCTCACGCGCCTCAAACCAACTCTTTTCAAGGGCTGCATCGTGCAGTGCTTTGAGCGACTTCTCAGCCATCATGGCCGGATAAGCGTAGTCAATAATTCTATCAACAATCACCATAACTTTTCCCTACTCCCGATTCACAGTTAACAGGCAGCCCATGTGCCCATTCGGGTGTCCACCGCATGCACTCTTCTATGTAGGCTTGTGCTTGCGCAACCTCGTCATCCGGTGCAATACATGCTACCGCATCATGTACTGTCAGTACGACCTTGTATCTCTTGGCGACCCTGAGCATCTGCTCAGCAATCAAACATCGAGCCAACGCCTGACAAATGTTCTCAATGACCTTGCCCCCGTAGATGCGGGTGCGCCCCTTGCGAGTGCGGTATGAGAACTCCGGCCCCTTCTCGCCCTCTGTAAATTTCAAATCATCGTAACGCAGGTACAGCCCGTTGGGAAGCCTAATCGCGGAGTGCAGCGTTGCCACCTCCAACACGCCATCCCGGCCCAAGGGCACCTTGCCGTCGTCCCACCGAGAAATCGAAACCAAAGCCATCTGGGCCTGCCGCCACAAAGCGGTCACAGCATAATTTGTTTGGCGGTACACCTCAACGATTCGTCGGGCCTCATCCAACGAAACTTCAACCCCGTAGGTCTTGAGTTGAGCTTGAAACTTAATCGCGCCCATGCCGTAGCCGCAGCCAAGCACGGCGGTTTTGCCCATGAACCGCTCGGGTTTGCTGATCTCGTCCTCGGGCTTGTTGTAGATAGCCGAGGCCATCTTCTTGTAGACATCTTTACCCTGAGCGAACGTCTCCAACAGATCATCCTGCCCGGACAGCCAAGCAAGCATACGCGCCTCAATCTGCGAGGAGTCCGCGTCGATGACGCTGTACCCCGGCGGGGCGATGATTCCCTTCTTGATCTTCCCGGCGTTCTCCCCCCGGCTCGGCAGATTCTGCATGTTGATCTTGTCGTCACCCCCGAACCGCCCGGTGTGCGCGGCGTAGTAACGCAAGGGCACAGGCAGTGGCCCCCGCTTGGCGATCTCTAAAAATCTTTGGGTGCGGGTCTCTTCCAAGGTTGACTTCAGCCCCAGTCGTGCCGCCACCAATCCCTGCACCCGCCAGTCCGGGTGTTCGGTCAGACGCAAAAACGCCTCATCGTTCTTTGCAAATGCGTAAGTTTCTTTACCCGTCAGGGGGCTTGTCTTTAGAGGCGGCGGCACACCCAAAGTGCGCAAAGCATCGGCGAACTTCTGATTGCTCATCAGTTCTTCCTTCTCCACCCCGCACTCTTGCAGCAACTTGTCCTTGCGCTCGACCACCTCGGTCAGGTGCGCCGACAGCGCCACCTCGTCGATCATCAGTCTCGGCTCTGTAAACATCTTGAGCGTGAGATCAATGATGCGCAACTCCGTGCTGGGGAAGTTGGTGTGGCTCACCGGGGGGTGCACCTTGATCATTCGGTGAAACGCCTTGTAGGTCAACTCTACGTCGTTGATGCAGTAGTCGCCATACCGTGACAACTCTGCTGCTGTGAAGTCGGCTCGGCGTTTCCCGAAGGCGTTGAGCACCTCGATGCCCTTCACGCCCACATCCAACCGCTCGGCTACCGCCGCAAGGGACGAACTCACCTCTACACCAAACAGCGCCCGCGACATACACATGGTGTCGAGCAACATCTTTGGGTGTATGTCGAACACCCACGACAAAATCGCCCCATCGAACATGGTGTTGTGCGCCAACACCATGCAGTTCCCCATACCAAAAGAACTCAACCAGTCACCGATTTCTTCGTGCGTGCCACTGGCCCATTCGGTGGGCTCATCATTGACCTTGACGCCCACCCCAATCACCTCAAACCGAGGGTCACGGATGTACTCTTCAGTCGTCAGTTTTGATAGCGTAAAGTCGCGGTCGTAAAAGGTTTCAAAGTCTAGTGTTATCAGGTTCACAGTTTTTGCCCCACGACGTGGGGCAAATTGCCCCACGTGCATTGTGAACATTTAGTTGTGCGTATCTTGCCTATCTACAAACCGCTCAAACTGGAAAGCTACGTTCTCAATCGAGTTTGATATTTCAGCCAGCGCCGTGGCGACAGACAGCATGGCCTTGGTGTGGCCCATCACCGCTTCTGTCAGTGACGCCACGTATCCCCCCATAAGATCTACACCCGGTGAAGCGTCAATTGGTGTGATTGAGTTGGCAATCTTGCACAGTGCGTGACACAAATCTTCGAGTTGTTCCTGTTGCGATACTTTGAGCATGATGATTCCTTTCGTCAAAACTTTAAAGCCGTTGGTTGGTCATTTATTGATGTTCCGCTCATATCCATTCCATCCAGTGAACGAAATAGACAATCGCACCAAACAGAAACCCAATAGCGGCGAGCATGCCGATGAGCCAACCAAGCTCATCAAGCCCATCATCTTCAAGTCTTTGCATGTCTTTCTCCTACATCAGTGCCTTGGGTGTCATGCGCGTTGCTGCGCGGGTTGTTGTTTACGATTGAGTCGCTCCTCAATCTCAAGGAGCTTGTCGGCCAAGTCTTGATCCAACAGGTGCAGCTTCTGCGTCCAGCGGGTGATGGTCATGCGGATG
>Ga0194115_10003367_pt1 | contig 18083 bp, 17 predicted proteins | sample TA2MahsurfametaG_3_FD_148656 | JGI IMG/M metagenome (GOLD analysis project Ga0194115, IMG submission 148656) | Freshwater microbial communities from Lake Tanganyika, Tanzania - TA2015002 Mahale S4 surface | ecosystem: Environmental > Aquatic > Freshwater > Lake | place: Tanzania: Lake... | reverse complement strand
CCCCGAACTTTTTTTTTTTTTTTGCTTGACAGCCCCTTTTTGGAATGCTACAATCCGGGCCGTTTGGGGGCGCGCGGGGGGGCCTTTTTCTCATTCTCCCCTCTTTAATTTTATTCTTCTAATAAATCAAAATAAAAAAATCCCAGAGGCATTTCTTTCTTATAGGCCTATTAAGAAATAAATTAAATTTAATGCTATAAGAGGCCATAGGCCGCTCCCTTTTTTCTTTTCTATTGTATTTATCTTATATAATAAAAAAAACAAAAATAAAAATTTCACCAGAGCTATTTTCTATTAGAGGTCTTTTCATATATCATCTTTAAAGCAACTAAAGGAAAACTAGAATGCCAAAAAAAAAATAACTTGACAAAATTGTAAATATGTGTAACAATATTATGCTATGAATAAATTCTTAAAACTAGCACTATTAATTGCAACACTAACTACAACGGCCTTTGCCGAAGCCAATGCCCCGGTTCGCGCTTCTTTTGAAGCCGGGTATACTTCAACATACCTTGTGAACGGCTTGTCTCGAACCAAGGCGACTCCTTTCGCAGGAGTTGGTCTAGGTTCAACATACTATGGGGTTGATGTAGGTGTGTCTGGAACAATTCTCCCAGTTAGCGAGAATCTCGATGAAAGCCACTGGGCTTTCAATATAGGAAAAGGTTTCGAACTCTTTGAGGGCGTAACTTTGCGAACAGATGGCGCAGTAATTCGTCACCAAGCTGGGGATCCAAATATCCCGAACTCTACAGAAGCAAATATTAAGGTTGCTCTACAGAATAAGTTCTTTACTCCTTATGCCAAGGCAGTATATGACATTAATCTAGAGCAATATGGATATGGCGTCGGCATTGAGCGCCCAACCAGTGTATTTGATTGGTTTACTGTGACTCCTGCTGTGGAGTATATTAAGCTCAGCGATTCTGCCAATGCTATTGCAAAGATTGGTGTGAGTCGCACATTCTTTGAGCATTTAACAGCCTTTGCTGAAGTTACTTACATCAAGAATAACTTTGATGTTGCTAATTTTAACTTTGCCCGCAAGGAATTAGATGGCGAAGTAGTTGGCGCGGGCGGCTTGCGCTGGACCTTCTAATCTAATATAAATAACTTAAATAAACCCCTAGGTATAAAAACTTAGGGGTTTTTTATTTTTCTTATATAATAGCTTTAATGTCAAAACAAGACAAGTCCCCAAAAATACTCCAAAGAGACAAGTTCAAGGAAGAGATCAAAATTCGAGAACTAAATTGGACAGACAAACAAAAAACCTTTATTGATATTGCCCTAAATAAAGATGTAAAAATGATGTTTATTAGTGGCCCCGCTGGTTCATCTAAAACTTTATTAAGTATTTATTGCGCTCTTCAATTGATAAAAGAAAAGAAAGTTAGCGATATTATGTATATTCGCTCTCCAGTAGAAAGCAGCGATAGCAAAATTGGTTATCTACCCGGAGACGCAGATGAAAAGCTAAAGTATTACAACTTGCCATTTGCAGATAAACTAGAAGAGCTATTATCTAAACAATACATTGAAGCATTAAATAATCAAGGCCGCCTCCAGAATCATCCACTGTCATTCGTTCGGGGCATGAGCTGGAACTGCAAGGCTATTATTCTTGATGAAGCCCAAAATTGTACTCAAAAAGAAATTGTTACTCTTATGACAAGAGTTGGTGAGTTCAGTAAATGCTTTGTTCTTGCAGATCCTGATCAATCTGATTTGGGAAATGGAAAGTTAGGGGGTTTTGAAAAACTGCAAAATATCTTTGGCGATGAAGAGAGCAAAGAAAAGGGAATTTATTCTTTCCACTTTACTGAAGATGACATTAAAAGAAGCGACTTAGTAAAATTCATAGTAAAGAAACTAAAGACTTTTTCTCCAACCGGTCGCGTATAAATACTTTGCTAAAGTTGCCGCGAACTTGCGGACATTCTTTTCTGATTTATCCCAAAAAAAAGCATGAGCGAACTCTTCAATAGCAACAGACATCTCTCTCCGAGGCAAGAGAGAGGCTTCTATAAATATTTGAGGACTTTTGTTGTCGGGGCAGTCGCAAAGACCTTCAGCTTTGTTTTTAGAGGGTATTCCGATTTTATTAACAGAATATTCTACTCCTTTATCTGTTTTAAATTTAAAACTTTTAGTAGTTTTTTTAGGCATATTGTGTGTATAATTATTATTATGAAAATCTACTGCCAAAAATGTGGTAATGCAACCGAATATTCCTTTGATAAACCAAAGTTTTGTTCTGGCTGCGGTTCTAGTTTTGCTATTGCTTCTTCTTTCATTCCAAAAACAGCTAAGCCTGTTATTAAAATTACACATAGCGAATCAGAAGAAGAAATTGCAGCAGAAAAAGTCCCGCATCTTGATAAATTAGATTTTGAGATAAACGTGAGCTCTAGCAAACGGATAAAACTTAGTAATTTGCTGGGAACTCACAATGGTCAAAGCACAGAGACAACAACCTTCAGTAACCAAAGGGTAAATAAAGAACAGGCTATGGAGGATTTCAAACGAGAAGCGGGTCATTATCCAGCTCGACAATCAATGAATGAAGAAGAATAAATTAAAATTTGAAAGTTATATTAATTTAATCAATTCGGAAATAGCGAAGAGAAAAAACAAATGGACACTCACTGCTATTAACTGGATGGGTTTTGAAGATGTTTCGCAAATCATAATTTCTCATATATATAAAAAATGGAATCTTTATGATGAAAAAAAACCTTTGCTACCTTGGATAAACAGAATCATTTCTAACCAAATAAAAAATTTAATTAGAAATAACTACGGGAATTATACTCGCCCTTGTTTAAAATGCGCCGCTTCTATAGGTGAAAATGAATGCAAAATTTACGGTAAGCAAGAAAGATCTTGCCCACTATACAATAATTGGATAAAAACTAAAAAGAATGCTTACGATTTAAAAATGACTTTGTCTTTAGAAGATCATTCTCATGAAATAAATAATCTATCAACAGAGTCCTACGACATCGCAAAAGCTTCAGCCAGTCTTCACGAGAAAATGAAAAAAATTCTTAAGCCAATAGAGTGGAAAGTGTACTATTTATTATACATCCAGAATAAAACAGAAGAATACATTTGCAAAAATTTAAATTTTAAATACGACAAAAAAGCCAAGACGACTTACAATAAACAGCTTAGAAATATTCAAAAGAATATAATTAAAAAAGCTAAAGAATGCTTATCTAATGGAGAAATAGACCTATGAACGAAATAAATCTGTCTCAAGAACAAAAAGATTTAATAATTAGTACTTGGAACAGCCGAAAAGATAACCCGCCTAGCTTGCAAGAGTTAACTCAAATTATTTTCCCAGATATTCCGGATATCGATGGGCGAAGTAAGTATGGTAAAGCTGTAAAAAATTTTGTAGCTTCAAGAGAAATAAAAATAAAAACTAAAAGCGAATACACTCCAAAAGACAGAATAGATTTTACTCAAGATCAGAAAGATTACATTGTTAATAACGCCGCTATGATGACGGCGGTGGATCTAGCTAGAGAGCTTTTTAATAATTATGGTTTGACTAATCTTTCCATAGAGGCAAGAAGCGTTCAAGAGTATTTAGAAACTCTTCCCAAAAATATACAATCAAATACTTCTGACAGAGAAGACGACCAAGGCGAGTATAAACCACCCAAAAATCTTGAAAGAGCTTTGGTGCGAGTAAATAAATATGTTCTCAATGGCTTAGATAAAGATAAACTTACAGTAAAACAAAAAAAAGATCTTACTTCTCTAATATCTTATCTTCATACATTTAGATTTAGTCATCAAATTGGTACTTATCTTACAAATGAAGATAGAGAATTATTCGAAAGTAGTTTTATTAGATACGCATATGATAAAGGAGATTTAACGCAAGAAGAAGTAGACCAATATATAATATTGGCCACAGAAGTTGTAATTTCTGCTAATATCCAGCGAACAATCCAAACTCTTCAAGAGCAAATCGACAATGAGGTATCTGCTGGCAACAGGATTCCAATGCCGCTAATTGAAGCGGTCACTTCTGCCCGCACAGAATATAATCAATGCGTAACTCGCCAGCAAAAACTCCTTAATGACCTAAAAGTAAAGCGCAGCGAAAGGCTTTCTAATCTTGTCAAAGAAAACGCATCTATTCTTAACCTTGTCCAAATGTGGAAAGATGAAGACTCAAGAAGAGAAATGATAAAAATGGCAGATATGAGACGAGAAGTCTTAAAAGCTGAAATTGATCATTTATCGTCTATAGACGATGTGAAAGCTAGAATCTTTGGTTTAACAGAAGAAGAGGCCCTAGATGGTTAAATGTAAAATTTGTAATTTAGAATTTGAAACAGAGAAGTCTTTCCATGGGCATCTTAAATCTCATCAATTAAGAATGATAGAGTATTACCAGACTTATGAACCAAGGTATGATTTACACACTGGAGAATTAATAAACTTTAAAAATAAAGATTATTATTTCTCTAATGATTTCAATAATAAAGTTTCTATGAAAAAATGGCTAAAGCTACAAGATTTAGCCGTTCAAAAAGAATATTTAAAAAAATTTCTTTTTCAAAGAAAAGAAAAACACGACTTAATTTATGCGCCTACTGAAGTAGAGCTTCGCTCTATTACTAGCCCTCCTATTTCTTATTATCACAATCTTTTCTCTGATTATTATAGCCTTTGTAGTGAAATTGGTTTTATAAACAAATACGAATACCCAAAACAAGAGCTGAAATATAAAATAAAAGAAGGTTTTAGTATTTATATTGATACTAGAGAGCAGATGCCTCTTGTTATTGATTATCCTGTAAAGGTAAAGGGTTTAAAGTTTGGCGATTACGCTATTAATGATCCAGAAAACAAATGTTATATCGAAAGAAAATCTATCTCTGATTTTATTGGTACAATGAGCGGAGGATACGAAAGATTTTGTCGCGAAATAGAAAGATCAATAGTAGCAGAAGCTAATCTAATTGTGTTGATAGAACGCCCACTCCAAGAGTGTTTAAGCTTTCAGTATCTCAATTACGTTTCCAAGAAAATTAAAGTTACTCCAGAGTTTGTTTTCTTCAATGTCAGAGAATTAATTCAAAAATACAGCAACATACAGTTTTTGTTTGTTGATGGCAGAGAAGAATGCGTGAGAGTAATGAAAAAAATATTTTTTAGCAGCGGGGACTATAAAAAATATGACTTGCAATTAATGTATGATTTAAACCTGTTATAATATGTGGTACGAAACGACAAAATACAAAAAGAAAACAGAAAACTACAATGAGATTTTTAAGCAGCTTCAAGGAGAGTTAGAAGATAAGGAAGCCAAGATAACTCTTTGCAAATTTCTACGTCAAAATTTATATTTTACTACTTATTTGCTAACAGGCATTAAACTGGCGCCTTATCAAGAAATTACTTTGAAAGGAATGTTTAATAGAAATTTTAACATGTGCGTCTGGGGGCGTGGTTGCTCAAAGTCTTTTATAGCAAGTGTTTATTGCGTGTTGCAGTGCGTGTTTGAGCCTAACACAAAAATTTTAATAGCTGGACCTACTTTTCGTACCGCAAGGGCTATTTTTAACAATATAGAAAAGATGTCCGAGACTAAAGGCGCAGAATTACTGATGCAGGCTTTCGGGACCAAAAGCAAAAGAAATGATTTGTACGAATGGGATATTAACGGTGGGTCGATCAGGGCTATTCCTCTAAGCGGCGAAAAGATTCGCGGTTTTCGCGCCAACGTTCTTGTGCTTGACGAGTTTTTGCTTCTCCCAGAAGAAATTATTAAAAATGTATTGATGCCATTCCTTGTCGCGCCTCAAGACATGAAAAGACGCATTGACGTGCGCGAAATGGAAGACTTACTGATTAAAGAAGGCAAAATAAAAGAAGAAGATAGAATGGTTTTTGTAAACAACTCAAAGATGATAGCTTTATCTTCCGCTAGTTATACTTTTGAAAATCTTTACAAAACATATCAAGAGTGGATAACAAAAATCACTTCTCCAGAAAAAGAAGAGTCTAGCTATTTTGTTTCTCAACTAGGATATGAGGCTCTACCGGAAGAAATGATAGACAAAACAATTATCGAAGAAGCTCAGGGCGGGGGGTCGTCTCACTCTTCTTTTCTCAGGGAGTATTGCGCTCAATTCACCGACGGCTCGGACAGTTATTTTAGTGCAAAAAAAATGGAGTTGTGTACTCTTAAAGACGAATACCCTCACACTTTAATAAAAGGAACTGCTGGCAAGAAGTATATTGTTGGCATAGATCCTAATATGAGTGATAGCCCAAATGCTGATTATTTTGCTATAGCAGTAATGGAGCTAGATGAAGATACAGGAGTTGGAATCCTTGTGCATACTTACGCTGGTCTTGGTAATTTAAATAATCATGTCAAATATTTTTCTTATATCATGACTTATTTTAATGTCGTTATGATAGTATGCGACAATGCTGGCGCAGATATATTTATTGATACATGTAATCAATCAGAGGTATTCAAAGCTGCAAAAATAAATATAAAAACTCTTAATTTCAATTCGGAAGCAGAAGGCCAAGATTATGAAATGGAATTAAGAAACGCTAAATCTCAATATAATTTATCTGATCATAGAATAGCTTTTAATCAAGTATTTACATCTAACTTTATAAGAAAAGGCAATGAATATTTACAAGCTTGTATAGACTACAAGAAAGTGCTCTTTGCTTCTAGAGTTTGCTCTAATGACAAATTTTTTGACAATACGATCGGGATTACTCTCCCTAAAGATTTAATACTTATAGGAAATAAAGCTGATTGGACTACTTTGGATTTTATAGAAAATCAAGATGATTATATCTATCAAACTAAAAAACAATGTGCTTTAGTAGAATACACAACCACCTCTAGAGGAATGCAGAATTTTGATCTACCGCAGCATTTGAAAAGAGGATCTTCGACGACAAGAGCAAGAAAAGACAATTATTCTGCGTTTATGTTGGCCAATTGGGCAGTTAAAAACTATAATGAAATAATGAAACAAACTGTAGAAAATAATACATTTACATTTACTCCAGTAATGTTTTAGTGTAACTTTATAATGACATGGCTAATTTGATTAGAAGAAAACAGGTAGATCAGCCAGAGTTCTCTGGATTTATCGTAGAGGTAGGAGATAGTAATTACTATCCCTTGTCTTCTAATCCAGTTGGATATGTTAATCAAGCGACTCTAGACTCTGCGACAGGCACGTTAAATTCTATTGTGAATAGTGTTTCTGGAAATTTAGACACAAAAATACAAAATTCTGGAAATGCTGCAAACGGTTTTTCCAATAATATAAGTGGAGCTCTTTCTACTCGTCTTTCTGATACTGGAAATTCTTTATTAGCAGAAATAAACTCTCTTAGCGGTTATACTGTTTCGTTAAGCGGAGCCTTAAATAGCAGTATTCTTTCTGGCAGTGGAACCGTCAGCGCCAAGGTTGATGTAGCAAGTGGGTTTTTAAAATCTTATGCAGATACAGTTTCTGGATCACTTAACAATCAAATCGCGACTGGATCTAGTGCCGCAAATGTCAATAATATAGCTAGTGGAAATAATTTCAATTTTAGCGGTGTAAAAACTTTTATATCTCCAATAAATGTGCAAACAATCAATATTAGTGGGTCTAATAACCCAACTAGTATTTCTCTTGTCGCTTCTTCTGGAGTTGTTTCTATAGTCGGAGATGCTGGAACTTTTGTAAGTTATTTTGAAACTGGAGCGAATGCTTCGCTGTACGCTGTGACTGACTCTAATGGCTTGCCAATGATAGAGTTGTTTGATGACTATACTTTAATTTTAGGACATTCAAGCAAAAAGTCTATTGTTATAAGCGGATTGTCTGGATACGTTTTATTGCCAAATTTACCAACTCAAACACAAACAGGAGGACTACCCGATGGTACAATTTTTAGGAGTGGAAAACATTTAATGATTTTATAACATGAGAAAGCCAAAGATTCAAGAAATCAAACCAATGATGACTGCTTATGCAGCTTCTGCCGACAACGCTCCCCTCAAGGTTCGCAGAAATATTTCTGGCGACATTGAGAGAACAGATAGGTTTTATAATATCGATTATGGGCTAGTACCGTTTAAGTATTCTAATAATATACAAAATAAAAGCAGCCTTAACATTAGAGATGCTGTAATTCTGTGCCAAAAGGCTTATTATAATTTTTCTTCTTTTAGAAACGTTGTCGATCTTATGACAGAATTTTCTTCTAGTAAGATTTATTTTACTGGAGGCAATAAAAAGGCTAGAGATTTTCTAGAAGCTTTATTTAAAAAAATTAACATTGATAATTTTGTAGACAAATTCTTCAGAGAATATTATCGATCTGGTAATGTTTTCATTTACAGATTTGACTATAAAGTAGACGCTGAAGACATATCTAAAATAACTCAAGTGTTTGGGTCAGGCTCTGTATCTACTGCCAGTAAATTAGAATTGCCATCTAAATACATGATTTTAAACCCAGCCGATATCCAATACGGGGGGAATATTTCATTTGTTGGTGGTAATTATTATAAAATTCTTACAGATTATGAGTTGCAAAGGCTACGCAATCCAACCACTGATGAAGATAGGGAAGTCTTGAAAAGCTTAAGCGAAAGCAATAAACTAAACTTACAAAAGAAAAGCCTTTCTGGAGCTGGAGCTTACATTACAATTCCTTTAAATACAGAACAAGTATCTGCCGTCTTTTACAAAAAACAAGATTACGAACCTTTCTCTGTTCCTATGGGCTTCCCGGTATTGGAAGACATTAACTGGAAGCAGGAAATGAAAAAAATGGACATGGCCCTCACAAGAACAACTCAGCAAGCTGTTCTTTTGATTACTATGGGCTCTGAATTAAAAAGCGGTGCTTTAAATATCAATCAAAAAAACATTGAAGCAATGCAAACTCTTTTCCAGAATCAGTCAGTAGGAAAAGTTTTAGTTTCTGATTTTACCACTAAAGCTCAATTCATTATTCCGGATATCGCTAGCGTTCTTGATCCTAAAAAATATGAAGTAGTAAATGCAGATATCCAGCAGGGTTTAAATAACATTTTAGTTGGAGAGGAAAAGTTTTCAAACTCGAGTATCAAAACAAACATCTTTTTTCAAAGGCTACAGCAGGGCAGGCAGGCTTTCTTAAATGACTTTATGATGCCAGAAGTAAAAAGACTTTGCAAAAATTTAGGTTTCAAAAATTTTCCTACTCCTCATTTTCAAGAAATAGATATTCAAGATGATTCTGTCTGGAACAGGGTTTCTGCTCAGCTAGTACAGCTTGGCGTTTTAACTGCGGAGGAAGGCCTGCAAGCGATACAGACTGGAAGGCTGCCAGACCCAGAAGAATCTTTAGAGTCTCAAAGGAAATTCAGAGCGTTCAAAGACGAGGGACTATACGCTCCAGTTGCGACGGGAGGGGCCGGAGCTGCATCTTTCAATACTGGAAGACCCACTGGATCAAGTTCTCCTCAATCTAGTAAAAGCGTGTCTCCTGTTGGAGGAGGAAAAAAGACTCCAGCCATAGCTTCTTATTCAATGAAAAGAATATCTCAAACTTTTAAAGAATACGAAATACTTTGCGCTAAAGTAGAAGAGTTCCTTCGGGACAAGCATAAGAAAAAATCTTTAAATAAAGATCAAAAAGCTATAGCAGAACAAATAGCTAAAAATATTGTAATTAATGAAGAAAAAATTAATTGGGATTATTCTATAAAATCTTATACCGAAGGCGAAAAGCAAGATGATCCAAAGAAAATAATTAAGCTATTAGAGATAGCAGAAGAGCACGGTATTGACATTTTTTCAGCAGCTTTACTAAATTTAAGTCAGACTTTTAAAGAAAAAGTGTAATATTGAGTATATTGCGAAATGGATTTTGAAATGAAAAATAAAAATTTAGAAAAAACTTTTAATCAAAATGAGTTTTGCGTTGATTTTCTCAATCAAAATACCATAAACGAAACAAAGCACGAAGAAATGAGAGCAAATCGATTCGAGATAGAAATAGAGGCTAAAAGACCTGGGCCCAAAGGGGCCGCTCAAACCCCAGCGGCACCTTCAGAAAGAAAAAGTGGATCTTCTAAAAACAAGCCGGGCTCTGCTGGAGGGAAAGGTTCTGCAGCAATTGACTTTTCAGCTAAAGTTGTAGAGGCTTTAAAAAATAAAGTCAAAGAGCACAATTCTAAGCACTCTAGAAAAGTAAACTTGTCTCAATTAAAAAAAGTTTATCGTAGAGGAGCCGGAGCATTTAGCACTAGTCACAGACCAGGTATGACACGAGGCCAATGGGCGATGGCAAGAGTAAACATGTTTTTAAGAATGATGGGCGGCGGTAAAGTTAAGGATTCTTACAGAAAAGCAGATCAAGATGTCGCAAGAGGCTCGGCCAATTTCATAGATGTGTCAGATTCTTGGGAGCCAGAGGACCAAGATGTGACTCAAGCAATGATTGATGTGGAGTCTATCGGAGATTTCGATTTCGAAAATGCAGATGAGCTTTATCTAGAAGATGATACTGATTCTGTAAAATGGTACACAATTTAATTATGAATTTTAAATATACTTCGACATTTAGCTCTGTTCTAAGACCTTTAGTTTCAGAAGAGAAGGACAAGTATTTAGCATTGGCATCTTTAATGCAAGTCGGGAATTTTATTCCTGACATTGACACAGAGAAAAACGTAGATTTATTGCCTGTCGCTTTTAACGCTGCAGTTGTGAACAGAGTTAATAAAAATGGCGACGTCATAGATACTGACACCGCTATAGCTTCTTATAAAGATTTCGTTAATAAACCAATCAATATAGAACACAATAGAGAAAGAATTGTTGGAGTAATTTTAACTGCTGGTTTTAGCGAGTTCGGATCAGACGCATCGCTCTCAGAAGATCAGATCAAAGATTTTAAAAAACCGTTTAATATAACCCTCGGCGGTGTAATTTGGAAAATCTCTAACCCTGATCTCGCTAGTAAGATAGAAGACTCTAGTGACGCCACTAGTGATAAATATCAATCAGTAAGTGCAAGTTGGGAACTTGGCTTTAACGATTACAATGTCGTGATGATTGATGGAGAATCTAAAAATATAGAAGACGGATCTACTATCTCTGACGCAAGCGAAATCGAATCTATTAAAAATAACCTTAAAGCCTTTGGCGGGTCAGGTAAAGTAAATCAAAGAAAATTTGTTTATAGAAAAGTTATTGGTAATATTGTTCCTTTAGGAGTAGGGTTAACTGAGGCTCCTGCGGCTGATGTAAAGGGCATTGCAACAGTAAAATCAGAAGCCTCTATACAAATTAAAGAAGAAAATATTTCTAATATTGATAATTTAAATGTAAATATAGATAATGATAATAAAGTTATGAAAATCCAAAGCGTTAAAGATATTACCGATGAGAGTTTGAAGCAAGCAACAGCTTCTCAAATCTCTGATCTCATTGAACAAGAGCTTAAATTAGCTTCTGAAAAGTATACGGCCGAAAAAGCCATTGTTGAGCAGTCTTTAAAAGATGCTAATGAAAAATACAATACTTTATCAGCCGCTCAAGATTCTCTCCAAAAAGAAATTGCTGCTCTTAAAGCTTCTCTCGAAGCTGTTGAGTCCGAGAAAAAGGCCATTTTGGCTAATGAGAAATTCAACGAGAGAATGAACGCTTTTGATAGCGAATATGAACTAGATAGCGAAACTAGACAAGTTCTAGCTTCTGATATCGCTGGTCTTGATGAAGATTCTTTCGCTGCTTATAAAAATAAGATGGCAGTATTCATGAAGAGCAAAAAGAAAACCGGTAAAGAGAAAGAGGACCAGAAGGAGGACTCTAAAGAGTCTAAAGCTTCTGTAGTCCAAATTGTAGAAGATGTAGCTGATAAAGCCGAAAAGCAAGTTGTTAATATTCCAATGACTTCTTCAGCTTCAGAAGACTCTTTCTTCAATAAATATAAACAAGCTTTTGACTATGACGGATTCATAGTTAGATAAAACAAAAAACATTATAATAAAGGATAAAATATGGCTTACAAATTAAGACCTTTCAGAGATTATGATGAACACGATGTATTAAATCTGTTCTCATACGACACAACTGGTTTGACCGCCGGTTCAATCAACATTACCAAGGGAGTCTTGGTCAAGATTGCTACTGGTTGGAAAAACTTCGATTCAGGCGTTGAGCTTGGCGGTGGAATAGAATTCATCGGAGGAGCCGGGACGCTTCAACCCACCAACGTTGTCTCCCAACGTTATGGAGTTAGTGCTAAGGTTGTCGCTAGTACCACTGGCGAAACCCCAATTGGCATGACACTTTTCGACGTTAGAGACGCTGATGAGAACGGCGAACTTCTCAAGTATTATCCTCGCAAGGCTGCTGAGATGCAGGCTGTAATTCCTGGACAAGCCGTTCCTGTAGTTACTCGTGGTATTTTCTTGGTCCAAGGCGTTGGTGGTACTCCCGCCGCTGGTTCAACAGCTTATGCCGGTATCACAGGCACAATCACCGCTTCTACAGGAAGCGCTGGAATTAGCAACGTTGCTATTGGTAAGTTCCTTGGAGCTGCTGATACTAATGGCGAAACCCTAGTTAAATTGGCCCTATAATATAAAGGATTAAAATGAGAATTAAACTAAAAAATACACCTGAGCAAGTTGAGCTAATCAAAGCCCTTGGCTCTAAAAACAGATTGGTTGCCGCAGAGGCTTCTGAAGCTTTTGCAGCTTTCCTTGGCCCTGTTATTCAAAGGGTGATCTTACAAGCTGGTACAGCCTCTCAGATTTATACTGATGCTCCATTCGACGAAAATGACTCGCCGAGTTATCCTCTTGATCTTTATTATCAAGAGCTTAACAATGGCTTCGTTAGCGTTTATTCGCAAACTCTTGCAGGTGGCTTGCCTTCATCTCAAGATGTTTCTGCTGTTCAAGAGGTAAAAATTGCCACTTATCGTTTAGATAGTGCTGTTTCGATCAATAAGAGATATGCTCGTCAAGCTCGCTTGGATATTATCGCTAAGTTAGTTGAGCGTATGTCTCAAGAAGTTTTGATTAAACAAGAGCGTAACGCTTGGGCCGTAATACTTAAAGCCCTTGGAGAAGCTTCTACTACTCCTTCAGGTGGGTCTGCTCTTAAACACTACATCGCTGCCGGGACTGCTGGAGAATTCAAGCTAGACGATCTTAACAAGCTCATGACTCGCGTCAAGAGAATCAATGAGTCTTTTGCTGGCGGTACTCCTGCTGACCCATATAGCACTGGCTTGACTGATCTTTATGTTTCGCCAGAAATCAAGGAAAAGATTCGCGCTTTCGCTTACAATCCTCTTAACACTGTTGGCGGCGTAAGAACCGTTGGCGCTGGAACAGCTACAAGCACTGAGAGTGCTATTGCTCTTCCTGACGGAATGAGAGAAGAGATTTATCGTAACGCTGGTATGCAAGAGATCTATGGCGTAAACATTGTCGAATTGATTGAGCTTGGTCTTTCCAAGAAGTACAATATTCTTTTTGATAATTACATCTCTGAGACAGTCACTCTTGGGCAAGCATTCAATCCTTCTACATTCCAAATTCTAGTTGGAGTAGACAACACCAAGGGCGCTCTAATCCGCGCTGTTGCTACTACTTCTGAAACTGGTAGCCAATTCAACGTACAACCAGATGATCAATTCTTGCAAAGAAGCGACAAGTCTGGATTCTACGGTTCGTTAGAAGAGGGCCGCATTTGTATTGATGCTCGCGCTCTATCTGGTATTATTGTTTAATAAATTCAGTTGCAATGAAACCCGCTGGGGAAACCTAGCGGGTTTTTTTTATTTGATATATATGTTTAATTAACTTATAATTTTTATATGGCTAAAAAATCAAAACTACAACAATTAAATCAAATAGACGCCAAAGAAGAGCTGGGAAAACCGACTACTCTAGATCAAATTTGGGGCGATACTGGTTTACAAAAATACGGAACCAATAATTTAGATGAGTACAAAATTTATCTTCGTTCATTAAATAAAAGCGACATTCAATCTCACGCTATAAAACTGGGTATGTTGCCAACAGATAATTACGAAATACTTGTGGCTAGACTAGAAAGAGAATTCCAAAGGCACGTTTCTGCCTATCAAGCTCCAGCAAATGATAGTCGAAAACAAAAAAAAATATCTAAAGATGCTCAGAAGATATTATCAGAAGGAAGATAATCGGTGTAATTTGATTCGATGGCTAATTTAGTTAGGATTAAGCAGCTGGATCAACCGGAGCTATCTGGTTTTATTCTAGATGTAACAGACAAAAGTTATTATCCGAGCAGTAACCCTTCTGGTTATATTTCTGATCTTTTGTCTGAGAATGATTTTATTGTATTAAGTGGTAATCTAACAAATACAGGTTCTAGTTTAGCTTCTTCAATTCAATCTGCCCAAACCAGTTTAAGCGGTTTTGTTATTTCTACTGGGACTTTTTTAAATTCTAGAATAGATTCTGTCTCTGGAGATTTAGTTGCTACGAATTTAGACATATACACGCTTTCTGGCGATGTACAATCAACTATAAATTCATTTTCGGGATTCAAGATAGAAGTTAGCGGATCAATTAGCGGAGAGGTCTCTGGTCTAAATATTTCAATAAATCAAGCTAGCGGAACATTAAATACAAAAATTAATAATGTAAGCGGAGATTTAAATTCAAGAATAGTTATTTTAGAAAATAATTTCGCTTTAACAGGAAGTAATTTTGTAGACTTAGATTCAAATAATCAAGTCATCGAAGGTTCCAAAACTTTTAATAATAAAATTGGTTTTAAGCAAATAGATATTCTTCCATTCAGTGGCAACTACAGTAATCCTGGCGGGCAACATGGTATTTTATTTACTCAATTTATAGATGATTTTAGTTTTACTGCTAGCGGCTTAGGAACAGTAACTGGAGACGCTTTTGTAACAAAAATAATGCAGCCTAACAATATAGAATGTATAATATGTTCTATTATTTATACAGGATCTTATTGATATGGAAATAAAAAAAGTCTATGGTTCTTTAGATTCTGCCGCAGACTCTTGCGTCTTGTTGTATGATTTCTTTGGCAAATCTTACGACGGCGAACCAACCACTAATTTGTTTACTCAACCAACTGGAAACACAGGCTTTGCAATAAAACCGGTAGACACTGGAAGAGCGTTTTTTAAATTAGATTATTCGGCCAACTTAGACGGGCAAGGTAATTTTTTTGATAATGCTCCTGGACCATTCAATAATTTTGATTCTATTTATAAATATAATTATGTATCTGGTCAAACAGATTCTATTTCTAATAAACATGGTTTCAATATAAACGTAATAAGAGGAGAAACATATACCGCTTCTGTAGATGTTTTTGTTTCGACTGGCCACCCGAGAACTGGGAAAGCCACTGTTTTAAGTTTAACTCCGACCGGTCAGGGTTTTAATACAATTAGCGGCTTTTACGATTTTAACTCAAAGGGATCTTGGCAGAGTATATCAGAAAAAGTTTTTGTTCCTGCTGTGTCTAATAATTTTGGTAATAGCGCTTTCTATTTCGAGGTAGGCGTAGCTACAAAAACGGCTCAGCATCCTTTTTTTGGTTCTGGATCTGCGCAGGGATTTGTGGTTTCTAATATCCAAGGCAGAACTCTTAATTTATACAAAGGCGGTACTTATGTGTTTCTCCAGTCTAATATCAGTAATGCTGATAATGAATTTTATTTATCAACAACCGCAGGCGCGGGAGGTGACGCGAACGCTTACAATATTAATTTTTCTTATTACGGGAATAAAGGCTTTGATGGCTATGCGGTTTTTAATGTTCCGTTCAATGCCCCGAGTGTTTTATTTTATAATTCGAAAACTCAAGGGACATCTTTTTTCGGAGGAAAAATAAATATTTTAGGAGGATATAATTCTGGAAACGTAGGCAACATTGGTTCTTCAGGAAGCTCAGGAAGCTCAGGAAGCTCTGGCAACGTAGGAGTCTCCAGCGAAACAGCATTGTCGTATGCTGTTAATTTTGACCCTACAAGAGGTGAATTGACAGGCGCTAATTTAAATGGAGGTTACATTTTATATAGAAACATGCAGTTTGAAAAAAATAAACCGATGTTCAAGGGGATTATTCATAAAACAAAATTTACTTCTTCATCAAGAAGTCCATTCGGAACCTTTCTAGATCTAACTGGGCGCGGCAATAATTCTAATTTAATAAATACGATGTTTGATTCTAACGCCTTAATTATTTTTGGCAATAGAACAAATTTAAATGATGGCGGCTTAATAGATATAAACTTAAAATTTAATTCTCAAAAAACTTTTTCTATAGGTAGTGAAATAACACAAACTTATGATTTCTGGTTTACCCAGACAAGAACTTCCTTCAGGAGAGCTTATCTTTTCTCAAGGTCTAGCGCTGTGTTTTTAGATTACTTCTTGGAAAATCAAGGTGCTCCGCAGTTGATATACATAGAAGATCAACAAATTTATTTTAGTTTCGCTTCTGCTGCTGGCGATATCTTATCTGGACATACTGCCGCTATAATAGAAAAAAATACTTTATATAACGTATCTATTTGTATTAATGCTTATCTGCAAGAAGGGGAAAAAATAAAAATTTATGTAAACGGGGAGGAGGTTTCTGTAATTATATCGTCTGTAGTAGAACCACCTTCTTCTTTGTCTTTTTCCAATATATCGTCTAATGTAAATAATTTAACTAACTCTGGGAATGTCGGTTTTTTGAATAACGCTACAAATTTTTATTGCATATCTTCTTTCGACGGAGCCGGAGAATCGAAAGCTTCTAATATAATATCTGCAGCGAGTGATCCTATAAAAAAATCAATTCGATTATCTTGGCCTATTGTAGAGAATGCTTTAGGATATTATTTATATAGATCAGGATCTCCAGTCTTTGGTAATTTTTCTTTACTCGCAGAGCTTAATAGCAAAAACATTTTGTCTTTCATTGATGAAAATAATCAAACTAAAACTGGTTTTCCTAAAATCGCTCCAAAATATAGCATTAATTATAATAAAAATATAACTTCTATTGTTGATAATTCTGTTTCGAAAGTTTGTTTTGGAAATTATCCATTATCGAATAATACGGTTAATTATTTTGAAGGTCGTATATACAGGATTGCTCTTTATAAGATTCAACTTTCTTCAGCTCAGATAAATAGAAATTACAATTCGTTTTTATATAAGTATATATCTGATAATCCTTTAACAATAAACTCTCCGAATAAGCAAAGAAGTGTAATAAGTGGTAATACTGGGACTACTGGGTCAGCTGGGAGTTTCAGAAAGGTACTGGAATAAAACATGGCTATTACAAGATATGCAGGAGACAGGTTTTATGGGCTAGATTCTGAAAAAGAAACTTTGCTTTCTCAAGTAATTGATGGAGCGCAATTCACAGCATCAGATACATTAATCGTTTATGCTAAGGTAAATGGTTCTTGGTTGACTTCTATCGGGACCGTAGGCTCAATTGGAAGCAGAGGATCGGTTGGAAGCACTGGGTCAATAGGAAGCGTTGGAAGCACTGGGTCAATAGGAAGCGTCGGAAGCACTGGGTCAATAGGAAGCGTTGGAAGCACTGGATCAACAGGAACATCTGGCACTTCAGGATCGTCTGGAACGAGTGGTACGTCTGGCACTTCAGGGTCGTCTGGATCATCTGGATCATCTGGAAGCTCTGGCACTTCAGGATCATCTGGATCATCTGGAAGCACTGGATCAATAGGAAGCGTTGGAAGCACTGGGTCAATTGGAAGTACAGGCTCAACAGGTTCATCTGGATCATCTGGAAGCACTGGATCAATAGGAAGCGTTGGAAGCACTGGGTCAATTGGAAGTACAGGCTCAACAGGTTCATCTGGATCATCTGGAAGCTCTGGCACTTCAGGATCATCTGGATCATCTGGAAGCTCTGGCACTTCAGGATCATCTGGATCATCTGGAAGCACTGGATCAATAGGAAGCGTTGGAAGCACTGGGTCAATTGGAAGTACAGGCTCAACAGGTTCATCTG
>Ga0194115_10003363_pt1 | contig 18099 bp, 10 predicted proteins | sample TA2MahsurfametaG_3_FD_148656 | JGI IMG/M metagenome (GOLD analysis project Ga0194115, IMG submission 148656) | Freshwater microbial communities from Lake Tanganyika, Tanzania - TA2015002 Mahale S4 surface | ecosystem: Environmental > Aquatic > Freshwater > Lake | place: Tanzania: Lake... | reverse complement strand
ATCTGCTATAGCATGCCTGATCATCGGTATCGCCAAGAATGTCTACCACATCTGGCTTAAACCATTCCATTACCTTAAACCAAAGCTCTATTGCTTTATCGTCTTGATAGGGGCACTGCTGGTCGGACGAAAGCATCCATTTTAAATCATTTGTCATTAAACACCTAGGTATAAACGCAAATACTTTATATTAGCGTAAAGAGAATTGTAACATTAATTTGTAAACTGTCAATACCTATTGTTCTACTTTATATTTGGCAGAACTAATCCAATTTACTCTAAGCAGTGGGAATGGTCCTGGATTTTTTGTATTTCCATCTTTATACCAGGCTTGTATCTCTGGAGAAAAATCACCTTTTACTGAAACTCTAATTTCATTTGCACCAGGATTATCTAGCTTAGGTGTGCATACAGTAACTGGATCTTCATATTTTGAAGAATCCCATGTGAATCCACAACTTGCTGGTTTAGCTTCTTGTCCGTTAGGCATATTCTTAAACTCTACAACCCCAGATCTGTGATGAAATGTGAAATTTCTTGTAGCCCCATTAATTGTTGTGCTAATTAAATTGTATGCATTTCCAGCAGTAGCACGTATTTCATTTACTTGTTGCTGGATAGCTCTTAATTTTTGTGGATCTACTGGTTCTCCATCTGCAAAAACTGTTGACAATTTACTCTCCTAATTTTTTGTCTAAGGATTTATTATATTCTTCCTTAGCCCGTTCTTTTTCAGATAACTCGGTCAGCTCTGCCCTAAGCAAAGCAATCTGAGTTTCATAGCCTGTTACTAATTGCCCAATTCTTTCTTGTAAAGCGGTAACAACTAATTCCAAATTTGGCATACCTTACCTATTCTGTTAATTGATTAACTGCTGAAAGTTCAGAGTTTAATGCGGACACCTGGTTATCAACTTCTTCAATAGCGTCTTGAATTACATTGTATGCGCTTTCGTCTGGAGTAGCTTTTGCATTTTCTACAATAGCATCTAACTCAAGACCGTATTTGCGATACTCAAGCTGTCTCAGCTTGGAATTGATAATTTCTAATTTATCTGATTTTGTTAACATTTGTTTCCTCCTTATATATTATATCATTTTATTGTATATTGTCTATAGCCTGCTGTAGACTATTTTTTATAGCAATATAATCCTCAAGCAACTCGTTATATCCATCAATTTTTGAAGCATATTCTGAGCCTTCTTTTTCTGCCTCTGATATTTTAGTATAAACGTCAGAAATTTTAAAATTGTATTCATTTATTCTTTCTAATATCATATCTATTTTATTTAAGTTTTCCATTTTATCCTACCGCCGTTGTATAGCTTCCAGTGCCAACAGAGTTTACTGCAGCAACAAATACTCTAATCCATGTCGATGAAGTATTTATAACACGACCAGAAGTTACTGATGTAGATGTTGTAAAGAATGGGGATGCGGCTGTATATGTTGGTGTAGTTGTGGTTGCTGGTATTCGTGTTGTTGCTGCACTCCATGGTCCAGTAGAAGAGCTTCCTCTTTCAACATACACTCTGTAACCAGTAATTGCTGATCCTCCATTGTTCGCTGGTGCTGACCAACTTGCAGACCAGTTTAAATTTGTACCACTTAATGAAGAGGTTGCACTAAGACTTTGAACAGGTCCAGGTGTTGTGGCTGCCGATTGCCATCTAGCGTACATAGTTATAGAAGATGGTGGAGTGAATGAGCCACCAGCATTTACGGAATACAAGAAATCTGCAGATGGACTATCTCTCCAGTATAAGAATGTAAACCCGCTTCTAGTTGGAGTAGGGGCTGTCACTGAAGATCCCGCATTTACGGTATTTGAGGTCGGGCTAACAGATCCACCGTTTGCATTCCATGTTACTGTATATTGTACTGTAGACGACGTACCGCTTGCAGTTATATTTACAGAATTATATCCAGATAATGAGTATCTAACAGTTACTGTTGATGATGCACCATTTCCTAATCCAGAGGCTGACAATGCTCCAGTAGACGAGTTTACTGAAGCGCTACCAGCAGTTTGAGATACAACAGAATACGTTCCTCCAGTTGGGTTTGGCGCTGTTGATATAGTTGCACTCCATCCACCAGATACTCTTGTGGCAGCTCCATAAGCTGGATTTGTTATTAAGTTTGGAATAGCTCTGGTTCCAGAATCTGGTCCACCCCAATCAGACTTTGTTCCTGCTGGATTTCCAGACCTAAAAGCTTGCACATAATAATTACGTGTAACGCCAGCGCCCATTGAATCATCTAAGTAAGATGTTCCTGTAATATTTTGAAAATCTGGAGTTGAATCATAACTTGGTGTTGATCCATACCAAACTCCATAGTATGCTGCTCCAGAAACTGCATTCCACGTAACATTAATTCCGTCTGTTCTTGTGTCTGTAGCATTTACTCCTGATGGAGTTGCTAATTTGCTTAATGCTGACCCATTTGCTGTAATATCTACCGTATTGTATCCAGATAAGGAATATCTTACGGTTACGGTTGAAGAGGCTCCTACAGAAAGACCGCTTGCAGTTAATGCTCCAGTAGAAGAGTTTACCGATGCACTACCAGCAGTTTGTGAAACCACAGAATATGTTCCACCAGTTGGGTTTGGTTGTGTACTAATTGATGCTGTCCACCCACCGCCAGTCGATGTGGAAGATCCATAAGCTGGAGTTGTTGTTAAGTTTTGTAATATTCTAGTTCCAGAATCTGGTCCACCCCAATCAGACTTTGTTCCTGCTGGATTTCCAGACCTAAAAGCTTGCACATAATAATCACGTGTAACGCCAGCGCCCACTGAATCATCTAAGTAAGATGTTCCCGTAATATTTTGAAAATCTGGAGTTGAATCATAACTTGGTGTAGGTCCATACCAAATTCCGTAGTATGCTGCTCCAGAAACAGCTGTCCAAGTAATGTTAATTCCGTCTGCTCTATTATCAGACGCTGTAACATTTGTAGGGGTAGCAAGTTTTGCAGAAGCAACCACTGAAGTAGTTTTAGCAACTTCAGTTGATCCATTAGTGGTGCCAAGCTCATAATCTGTTCCTGAATTAAAAACCTCTTCAATTGCATAAATATAATTATCTAAATCTGATGATGTCGTTGTATAAGAATATGGGCTTGCTGGAGGTGGAGACGAAGTGCTATCTTGTATTGGGCTTCCTGCACTGCCGCTCTTTAGTTGTGAAGCAGTTAGTGTTGATGATGTGCTTCTGTACCATTTTATTGTGCTTCTACCTGATTCTATTTTATAGGGATCAGTTATATTCCACCCAGAAGAATAATTAATTGTGTTTCCTACTGTTGGCGTTAAATTACTTAATTGTCCATTAGATGATATTATTGGTTTTTGCCTAACAACATAATATCTTAAAGATTCTGCTTCACCATCATATGCAGCTCCGCCAGACGCTTTTGCTTTTACAAAAAATGTTACATATCCCCTATCATAATTTGCGCTTGTTGTTCCAGTTAAAGTAAAGTCATTTGTAGTTCCAGAAAGGGGAGCAAGTGTTGGATTATAATTTTTAGTTGTCTCTGAAATATCTAAATATGTATATGCTACCCATTTGTATTGATAAGATGAAATAACATAACCATTAGGATTGAATGTTCCTCTATTTCCTCTATATGTTGTTCCCACCCTTAAAACTGTTCCATAAGGCAATTCGGTAGATGAGCCTGTTGTAGATATCCAAGGATTTGTAGTTGCATATATTCCAGAAAGTGGCCACACTCTGACATATCCAGCACCTAGAAATGCATGGACGAATCTTATTGCTGCAGACCAACCAGTTTCTGTTTTTGCATATATCTTTTTTACAGGTGTTGACCAGCCGCTACTTAATCTTGCATAAATATCTGATGGCATATTTTATCCTATATCTGTATCCAGATATCTCCCTGTATGCCCCCAGATGGGGCACTTGTTGCTACTGTAATATTTCTAACAGCTTTTGTAAATGAATCAGTTCCAGTCGCCTCTGCAACATATACCGCACCTAATCCACCAGATATATTTACCCTACCTTCCAAATCAATACTATGTGTAGCACTGATCAGCCCACCGTTAGGTTGAATTCTTATTTTTGAGCCAGATCCAGTACTAATCATAAAATTATTATCTACAAATGCTACGTTTACTCCAACCGAACCTTTTTGAAAAGCAATTCCTAAAGAAGAAAAATTTGAATAGTTTGCACCATTATTAGACTGAATAGTAAGGGCTCCTCCTGAATTCCACCCAGTTGAAGTATCTACAAGTGAGATAATGGCATCACTTCCAACTGTAGTTGTTCTTGTTCCAGATGTTATAGTGAGAGAACCGTTTGTTAAAATTGCTCCAGATGCACTTAAAATACCACCTGATGAAACCCCAAATTTATTAGATTGAGTTGTTATAGTTCCATCTGTTGCAATATCTAAACTTGTTGTGTCTAATGATTTAGCAATTAAATCTCCTTGAATTAATACATTTGATCCTATTGTAATTTGCCCTGTAGTTCCTTTTGTTATACCAGTAGGTCCGCCCAATCTGAATGAGCCGTCGCCATTCCAATGGTCTCCTCCATTAACAATATTTCCTTTTATTTCAAGAGTTGTATTATAATTTGACCATTTCACATATGCATTAGCATTACCAATATTAAATGCTGGATACAAAACTCCAGCCTGAGAATCCCATCCCATATAGAATCCAGCGTTTGTGCTTGCGTAAGAATTTTTTGCAATTGTGCTTCCGCCCGAAACATAAGATGAATAAATAGCAGCGCCACTATTTTCAATTATTAAATTACTTACTAATGATCCATCAACTCCAAATTTTGCTGCTTTGCTTAAAGCGGTACTTGCATTTTCAGCAGCTGCTACAGCAGCATTTTGTGCAGCAGTAATGTCAGCATCCTTCATTCTCTCCCAAGTTGTGCCATTGTATCTCTTAAAATAATCAAAATTAGTATCAAACCATATGTCTCCAGAATTTGGATTAACTGGCGCTGAGGCGCCAAAAGTTGTCTGAGCTTTTGTATTTGCAGTACTTAATGCACTTTGTGCAGCAGATTGTGCAGCGGTAATATCAGAATCTTTCATTCTGACCCAAGCGGTTCCATCATAAACTTTAAAATAATTTATTCCAGTACTTGTATCAAACCAAACGTCGCCAGATATTGGGCTTGATGGTTCTGTCGATCCAAAGGTAGTTTTTGTTTTTGTATTTGCAACAGATTTTGCGGCTTCTGAATCTTGTGCGATTACCCATGCGGTACCGCTCCAGATTTTTAATTGATTATTGTTTGCTGTATCTACCCAAGCATCTCCCTGCTTATGCCCACCAGAAGGAACTGCAGGTGTGCTTGATGAATAATAAACCTTTGATGTGTCATTCAGCAGTCCGCCTAATGACGAGCCAGCCTCTACTGTAAGCTTTCCAGATATTATTGCACCTGTTGCATAAAGTTGACCATCCGCATTTACCTGGAAGCCAGCCTGTCCATTTGTAGCATTATTTGATGATGGAGTAGATGTTGTTCCTGCCCATAAAACAATGTCTGAACCAGAAGTTCCTTTTGGTTTTATTCCAACGTACCCTCCAGCATTTGTTGCAATAATAGATGTGGATCCAACATTTGAACCAGATGTTAATGTTATTCCACTAGAAGATATTGTTGATTCTCCTACATTCCACCCTCCAATTTCTGCACTCTTAGTAACAAATCTTCCAGTTGCTCCACTTATTGTTGTAATGTCTGAAACAGTTGATGAATTAAATTTTAATCCAGTACTGTTTAATATATACCCAGCTCCATCTATATCAGATTGATTTTGATTCATTACACCACTAAATAATGATCCGCCAGATTTAATTTCTACATGTCCAGAAAAATTACCCTTTTTAGCTCTTATATCTCCTTGTACAATAAATGCTTGACCATTCCATTGTATATAGTTTTCTGAGTCTCCACCTAATTTAAATGCGGCAGAAGCATTAGAATCTATATACCAATAGTTATCGTCATTAAATCTAATACCACGTTTTCCTGGTTCTACGGCATATCCAAATCTAAATTCACCCACATCAGATCCAGAGTTGGCGCCAAAGTATCCTGAAGTCGTAACATTTGTTCCTATAAAAGGAGTGCCGCTTACTGTTACATTTGCTCCTGATGTATAGGTAACAGATTCTTTATTAAATTCATTAAATGAGCCTACGGCTATTTCGTATGTTGTTCCTACCGCTAAGCCAGTCAGCCTATATGTTGTAGCAGATCCTGGAGAATCAACATAAGACCATTCTTCAAAAGGAGCCGATGCCTTATATGGTCTATACCTTATCCTATAGCCTCGTATGTTTGAAGATGAAAGGTGAGGTGTCCAACTAAAATTAATAAACCCATTAAACCCAATAGATCCAGAACTATCTAATCCACCAGTTCCGCTAAATGAAGTCGGAGGATTTGGAGCTTCATCATTAAGAGAAACTAAGGGGTCTGGAGTTACGTTAACTATATTACTATATCCAGTAAGTCCTCCACGTATTTTAGAAAACCTAGCTCTTACTTGACGTGGCAATGAATTGCCTGCTGAAACATATACTGGATTTGATGAAGAAGATCCTCTATCTACCCAGGTTGCTCCGTTGTCAGTACTATCTTCAATATATATTCTGTCAAATTCTGAATTGTTAGTATATGAAACAGTATAAGACAATGGACCTTTTATTGCTGAAATAACTGGTGGAGTCAATGGATCCGTATACATGGTTACCTGGTATCCAGTAACTAAACTTGTTTGTAAGTTTTTATCTCTTACGTAAATAAAACCATTATAGTTAATTTGAAATGCAGTTACTTGTCCAAATATTCCTTTAAGCTGATCTGCGGATATAACAATTTTTTGTTCAAGTGGGGGTATCTTATTTTTTTCGACAGCCGTCCACCAAGTACCGTCTTTATCATTTACGTCATCTACTAGCTGCAAGGCAAAGGCGTCTGCTAAAGTATTATCATTTGTAGCATCTTTAAATGTTGGATCAAACTTCCAAAATACCGTGAGGTTTCCAACCTTGTCCCATTCATGTCTTACATTATATACAGCCTTGGGCTGTTTTAACAGTGTAACACAAAACTCATTTGAAAATTCCGATTTTTGTCCAGAAAATGTTTCTGCTTGAAGTTTTACACAATATGTAGATTTAGTAGTTGAATTAATTTGTATTTGGCCAGGAGCTGTAAATGGAGTAGCATACTGAATATAGTTTTCTCCAAAATCGCCACCTTGAATCCAAACATTTACCTGTTTTAATTTTCCATCTCCATATGGTAAACCATTATTTGCATTGCCGTCCCAACTTATATAAACTATAGAATTAATTGCATATAAATCATTTGATGTAAAATTTGGTGGCAGTAAATCTGGTTCTTGGATTGTTTTAAAATCAAAAACATTTGATTCCCCACTTATGCCTAAACTTGCATCTTCATAAACCCAAGCAAAGGTAAACCCGTAGTCCGTATCTGGAACAAGTTCAGTAAAAACTAAATCAATATATTTGCCATCTGATGATTTAGTTTGGGTGGGATCTAAGTCAAAAAAATTAGCCATTGCTATACACCAAAGTCTAGATCCAACTTATACTCTATAATTAATTCTCTTCCTGCAACTTTTTCTACTTCTGTTATATTAGATCTTGCTATCATTCCATATGCTGGATCAAACGTATCTTCATCATTAACTCTAAGTCCGTCTACAGTTATTGATGTAGCAGATGTGGTTGGCACAACAACAATTCCTAATTTACTGATAGATGCTCTTTGTGGATTTCCAACAGATGTCATATCTGCAAATGCGACATCTTTTATATTCCATCCGACAGAATGTCCTGTAAAATTAAATTCAAAATAATCTGATTCTGAACTATAAAGTCTTACTTTAACTGAAGATAAATTAGCATTGTTTACTTTATATGAAAATGACAATGTGTCAAAATTACTATAACCTGCAATATCAAAACTTGGAATAATTGCAATATATTCTTGTTGAGATGTGCCATTTGAAGATAAGTTTAATGAGCTATTGCCTACCCTATAATCAGTTTCATTTAATGTGGGAGATGGAGTCCATTCAAATGGGGATTCAAATGTTGTTATAAATCTACTGTTATATGAATTATTAGATACCCTTCTACCAGGATATAATGCTATCTCATTAATCTTACCAGCCAAATTTGGTGGCAATTTAGTATTATAAATTGCTGTATATGTATATGGAGATGTAGATGTGTCAATATCTATTCCGCCGAAAAGCACTGGAACATTATAGAATTCAAATCCTAGTCTTGAGTTTGTATCGCTTAATGCATACTCTGCATTTGTTGCTATTCCAAAAGATAATACCTTGTCAGAGAAGGTTCTATTACCAGCGATGAAGTCTGTTAAAAATCTTTTCCCAAATCTAGTTATCATGCTGTTCCTCCTTGCGAAACTGGCTTAGTGCTTTTTACCTGGAATTTTTTTACAGGTTCCTCTGTAGAAATATAAACTCTAATAGAAACTTTTACCTTAGCAATATTATTGTCATAATATATTTCTTGCTTTATAGGTTTTTGTATATCGTCTAATTGTGGTCTAGCATCTGTGGGTGGCTTTTCGGGATCTACTGACCCTCCAGTAGATTCTCCAGAAGACCCAAACGGGGTTACGAGAGGATCTCTTGTGACATCCTTGACATCTGCTAACCATACCTTATTTAAATAGTATTTATCAATATCGTCACCTATAATAGGTGTTGATATTCCTGGAATACTATTTTTTTTTGCCATTTATTTATTATACCATTTGAGTATTAAATAGCTCTGCAGCTAATACTCGTAGTAATCCCCTCATAAAATCCTAGTTTAACTCCAGTAACAATATACTTTTTATCAGTATGCGATAGGTCTTGAATTGGATAATTTACTCCAACTATATCTCCTGCCTCAATAATTGGATTACCGAAAACTTCCATCTCAATACTTCTACCTTTGTTTAACTGTGTAGACACAATCCAGTCTGCCAGTCTTTTTGCATCTGTTTGAGACTGTATCCAATTTGAGTCAAACTGAACTGGATACTTTTTAGCTCTGCTATTTGGATCATCTGTTGAGTATTCTATGGTTCCTCCATCGGCAACAGGGTTTCCAACAATTTGAAATGTATTATATTCGCCATCATGCAGATTTACAGTTCCAGATGTATTATTCATAACTAACATTTCTGCAGTAAAAGGTTGAAGTTTATCGGCCATGATAGTAACGTTTTTATTTTGCCCTCTTGATAAATATAGTGGAATAGCTGGGTTTGCAAGATCATATCTTACTTTTATTTTTTTAATTTGCCTTACGACAGATCCAAACTCAACTAGTGTTCCATTTCTAGACTCTCTAGTTTCTCCAGGATTATAAATTAAATCTCCAAATAGTAAAGAAATAGTATCGTCAGAAAATACTCCATTGTATTGATAAGACCCTTTTGAATTAAGGGTTGTATAGTCTAATTCCGATATAGTATCTTTTTCTTTTATATCCATCGCATACACATAATCATAATAAACTACCCCTTGACCACATAGCAACCCAACATTTTTTGTAGGAGTAAGAGGTGAAGATGTATCTTCTCTATCAATTCTAAATCCATTAATAAAAATTGTTATAGTATTTTTTGTTAAAACGTTATTAGAGTTATATGTTGATTTAACAAGTACATCTAGGTTATAAGACTGAGCTGCATAAACTCCAGCAAATTCACTCGCTGCCGTTGTTTCTACTTTCGAGTCTAGTATTTTAGTAACTCCGTCAGCATTTGTTTTAAGTATTAGAATATCTTTTGCAGATTTAGCTCCAGCTGTAGTTGAAACTATAATATGATATCCCTTTTTCCCTTTATCTCCAGCAAATACTGTAAATCCGCCAATTTGATCTGTTGCATATTCATCCTTTAATCCTGTATCAAATTGATTATCAAAAAACATTCTAGTGCCCATAGAAAAACAACCTGGTTTATTTGAAATATTCATTGCATTAAAAGGTATCACCCCAGAAGTATAGTGAGTTCTGCTTTTATCAAAATTAGTTATTGGTAAAAATGCTTTACCTATTTTAGGAGCTTTAGTTTCCCACGTATTTTTTGCAGATGTGTATAAGCTGCTTAAGCTTCCTTTATATTCTGGATCTGTAGGTACGGTTAAATCTATTGGGCCATAAGTAACAACACCATAAGTAGCAAGCACTTCGTGTGCCCTGGCGGTGGTTCCTAGTGCCCCTCTTTTTTTAATTTTATATCTTCCTGTTGGTGTAAATGTATGAATGTTCTCTGCATTTGTTGCTGCTAAAGAATAGTGTTTCCAAAAGTCTGAAGAGTCTTTAGCAACTATTGTTTCTCTAGTAGAGGTTGATTGTTTTATATAAGAAAATTCAATTCCCTCATATTCTATTATTTCAGTATTAACTAATAAGTATCCAGAAAAATCTGGAACAATTAAATATTCATCTATAAGCTGATCGACGCTTTGTAAATTTAAAGCAACAAAATCGGATTGTGAGGATGTAAGATTTTGAGATAAAGTTCCAGCTGCCAAGGCATCATCTGAAGATATCCATACTGGCGCAGCATTATTAGCTACGTATCCGCCAACTCCAGGTGCGGACCATAAAACCCTTACAGAGTTTCCTGAAACCTTTTCCCTTTTATTTAATCTAATTATATTAGGTATATAGTCAACAGACCCATTGACTAATATATCCTCATTTGTAAAATTCCAAACTTGACTTCTAGTTGAATCATAAATTGCATCTCTGGTATAAATTTGCAGGACATCATTGTTATCTACGAACATATTTATTTGTGCGTCTCTACATAGTGCTTGTAATGATTCCCAAACTGTTTCCCCGTCTTTTGTCCAAAAATATCTTATTGTTGGAATGGACGTATCGTTTGTAACAATATTTATATTGTAGTTTGTAAAACCAATTGATTCTAAAACTCTTCTTATAATTGCAGTAACTGGAGTATCTTCAACTAATAATAATGGGGCAATTGTATCTTGCAATATTTTACTTGAATCAAGTCCTCTTATGGTTGCTGAGCCAAATTCTGATAAAGACCAGTCTACGATATAATATTTACCCTGTGGTATTTTAACATCATTGGTGCCATCATTAACAACAATATATGGTTCAACTATTGCATTTTTGTCAATGTAAATTTTGGAAGCATCAATTGCCTGATCCCTATTATATTCTGATATTGTATTATCTGCTTCATTAAATTTTGTTATATTAATATTTAATAGATTTGATGTTAGGCTTCCTACTGGCAAAATAGAATCATCATCTATAGTTGTTTGCTTTTCAATATCAAATGATTGTATATCTGAGCTTATATCTATAACCCATCTAGGGCTTAATTCTATGACCGCCAAAAATTTACCAGTATTTGAATTAGTGGCAGTAAGATTTATTTTCTTAAATGACTGGGTTGTAGTGTAAGATGTCGGTGCAGTTTTAGACCATGAGGTTCCATTATAGTAAATTATTGCCTGACCATTTTGTAAATCTGCGGAAGTTCCACTTACTGAAACTGTAGTATTGTCTGATTTAGTTGCAGTTATAGTCCAGCTAGTTGGAGTATCATGTCCTGTTTCAAATCTTGCAATGATTTTATTACATGGAACTAATTTTGCAGCAGGAGTTTCCTGGTTATCTTTATACTCTACATCTATGTTTATAGAAGCATTCTTTGGTCCCAACCAATATTTATATGATGTATCTGGTCCTGGATAATATAATCTTGGTTTGGTTGGCATGCCAATAGACCTAGAGCCTTCAAAAGAATTTGGAGGGGTATCTGTTTGTACCCCTGGAGATGTTTCTGTAGTATATATATAATATTTAATGCCTGGTCTCAATGGTCTATTTGCAGAATATATAGTGTCTATTGGAAATAAATTCTTGAACGCATTAGATAAAGAATGATCTGTTCCATTAGAAGTAGCTACAATTTTATCTACCATTAAATTTAAATTATATTCAATGGTTCCGCCCGTTGAAACTTGAATTGAATTATTCTTTTTAAATAAATCTTTAATTGTATTTGAGACAGTTATCATACCTGCTCCAATGCAATATTAACGCTCCAATATGGCTGTAGTCCTCTTTTTACCAAAGTACAATCAAAGCCATTAAATACTACCGTATAGGTATTTGCTGTAGCTTCCCAAAAACTGGAGTCTTCTATGTTAGATGGATTATGTGAGGTATTAATTTTTATCTCAAATGCTTTCTTTCCATCTGCACTTTCATAAAAAGTTTTTAAGTCTTCAGCCCCCCATGCTCCATCTACAGTTTCATTTCTATAAGAAGGCAACATGTTCCATGAAACATTAAATGTCTTCTTGTCTGCCACAATAAACTCTCTTAAGGTTCCGTTAGCCATTCTTGTAGACTGTTTAATTCTATTTGTTCCCATACCAAATTCAGACCTGTTGTGTTCAGATACTCTTCTAAAGACATAGTTGTTTTTAGAAGATTCAGTTAATTTATTTCTAACTGCAACTGAAGATGGGTAAGCCTGACCACCAGCAGAACTAGGAGAGGTTGCCCCTGGATATGTAAACCCATTTCCGCCAATATCCATAAATAATAAATCTTTTGCTTTTATATAAAGTATGGAGCCTTTTGGTAAATTTTCAAAACTCATTTAATCACCCTTACCTTACCACCCATTTGCAAGTTTTTATTTGACATGACCGCAAAAACTTCTTGTGCAGCCGCTCTGGCCAGCGCTCTTTCATCCATCCCTGGAGCTGCGTTAATAACTATATCACCTATTGTAACATTACCCATTACTGGACCAGCTGTGGAATACATTCTTCTTGTAGGAGTTCCAACTGTTCCGCCAGTTGCAAATCTAGGTATTCTTATATCCGTACCTTTAAATAATCTGAAGCCTCCCATATATTTAGGATCTTGAGAAAGCTGTGGGTTAGCCTTCATTATACTTCCTAATGAAATTCCAAATCTTCTGGCTATTCCAAATAGCGTGTCGCCTCTATCTACAGAATAATCTTTTGCATTTCCTAAATTATGCGGTGCAAGATCTCCGCCTACTAAATCTTTAGTTTTTGTAGCGTCCTTATAATCTGGTCTTCCAAATCCTCTGGTATAAATTCCAGCTCTTGGATTATATGAGCCAAATTTTCTTTCTTTAACTGCAACCATTCCGCCATTTGTTTGATTAAATCCTGAAGTATTTCCTTCAATTGTTCTAATAACATTCTTGCTAATTATTTTAGAAACAAGACCAACGTGATCTGTTATATTTTTATTTCTTCCAAAGTCAAAGAACACAAGGTCTCCTGGTTCTGGATTTTGATATAAACGCTTCTTGGATCTAAATGCTGAATATCCAGCTGCAGTTCCAACCACATTTGGAATTTTAACTCCAGCTAAACTTGACACCCAATTTATAAATCTACCACACCACAAATCAAATGACGGAAGTACTCTAGATATTGCACTGCTAAGTGCACGGGCTACTGGATTATTTGTAGCTCTTTCTATATATCCAATTGCTTTTTCTGCTACTCTTAACATAGCTGACTTTGTACCCATTTCCAAATTCATTCCAAATATATTCTTAAAGTCTGCCTCTTCGCCTGTTCCAAACTTACCTACTGGACCGCCATTCTTCATTCTATTCATTCTATCTAAATTCTCATAACCTATATTGGCTGCCGATGCTGCATTAATTACATATTCCCCATTTGAAAGCATTGCTGGAATTGAATCAGATGTTCCTGTTCCAGGACCAGTAACTGGTCCTCCATCTTGATATTTAATTTTATATTGTATTTTTTGTTTATTCTTATCAACAACAACAACTTCTATTGCACCGCTAAGTTTTGGCTTGCCAGCTTCTCCACTTTCAACACCTACAATTGCATCATTTTTTCCAGTTCCTATTGTTAAAATTTGTCCCACTTTAAATGCAGAAGCCGTTTTAACTCCACCATTAAACCTTGACATTGGAGCTTCTAGCACTCCTTCTTTTAACAAAACTCTTTCTCCACGTTCGTTAATTGTTGTAGCAGAAGTAGAAGGTCCGCCTTTCTTTCCTGTATTTTCTGGAGCTGCAGTTGAAGTAGAATTTTGTTTAGTATCGCTGCCATAATTGCCCGCAAAAGCGTTTACAATGGCATCCTTTAAATCTGCAAGCGTGACGCCACCAGTAATTAATGTTGCTTGAGTTTGCAACGTGGCCATATCTTTATCTATAACTTTGCCTAACTGGTTTGGAGATACTATAGATCCTCTAGTTCCAATTCTCCCAAAAGATAATGGGTTTCCATTAGCGTCAAAAAACTTGCCAAATGCATTCCTAATATCTTTAGCAATATCAAATCCCTTGTTTCCTTCTGTAACTGATGCAGCATCCTGGATTTCTTTAACAAGAATTCTTAACTGTGTATCGGTTTGTTTTTGTGCTTCTGTTTTTAAATTAGGATCTTGTATAAATTCATTAGATTGTCTCTGTAGAAGAAGGTCTTTATACTGTTGAGTAAAATTAGAAATTTTAGCCATTGCTTCTTGGGCTCTGGCTGCTTCATTTTGAGCATCTTGAAATTCTCTTTGTCTCTTTTTTTCATCTTCAGCATTCTTTTTTTGCTTAGCTTGTAAAGCCTCTTCTTGCCTTTTAGCTTCTTCCTGTATTGCAAGTCTAGCTTGCTCTGCTTGATAAGATTTTTGTAATTGAATTAAATCTAATCTTGCTCTTTCAGCAGCCTGGAAGTCTCCCCTTGCTATGGCATCTTGATAATTTAATCTAGCTTTTTGTAACTGTAACTCATAAGACTCTCTTCGTTCTGTAGCTTCTAAAGCTTTTAACTTTTCATCAGCAGCTTTACGAATTAAATCAATTTGTTTTTGTAATTTTTCGTTTTGATCTTCTACAGCTTGTGAAGCTTTTTGTTGAGCAATCGCTGCTTCTCTTCCAGTCTTATCAATAATAGATTGAAGATTTCCCATGGTATAGCCAATTTTCTTAAAGTTGCTATCCATTCCTTTTATGTCTAATCCATCTTTAAATGCTTTTCTTCCTTGTTGAACTAATGAATCTTGAGCTGCAGTAAATGCAGTTAAGTATTTATCTAATTTTTCTGCAGTTGCAGAGTCTAATTGTTTTAGATCTACCTGAACTCCCTTTACATACAATCTCCATTTTGCATAAATTCCAGCAATAGTGTCGCTTTGCTGTGCTATTTGTTGCAATTCAATTGGAAGTTTGCTAAAAGCTTCTGTAGTAAGAGTTGTGTCAAATCCCTGAGCTTTCATTCTCTTTGTTACTTCAATTAATGCTTCATACTCGCCTTTAAGTTCACCAGTAGATGTTTTTTGTGCAGCCGTGAAAGCTATAGCTTTATCTGTTAAATCAATTACAGAACTTGCTCCTTCAATAATTTTTGTTTTGTATTGATCATTCCATTTATTTCCATCTTTAAGTGCTTGAGTTAAATTCTTTACAGAAAATTCTGCTGCATCTGCTGCATCTTTGATTCCAGCAAATCCGCTGTTTGTCATGACGCTTATAGCTAATTTGCCTTTTCCAGCAGCAGCAATCATTCCCATAATTTTCTTATTAGCTTCTTCAACGCTCATTCCAGCACCAATAAATTGTGCTTTAATATTTGCTGCTAAATCTGCTATATTTCCAGAATTTGCTCTCTTAAATGAAGCTACAAATTCACCTAGATTTTCTTTAGCAAATTCTTTAGCTTCCTTTAATTCTTCCATGGACATGTTTAATCCAGCAATTCCGCCCATTCCACTCTTTCCAGCATTTTGTAATTGAGTTTGTCTTTGAGCAACAAGTTTCATCTTATCTGCAAGACTTGTATATTTGATTCCTGCCTGCTCTGCCGCCTTAGCATTCATTCCAAATCTTAATTGAGCATCTTTGTTCCACTCTCTAGTTTTTTTAACTAATATTCCAATTGCTGTAATAATTCCTGTAATTGCTAATAATGGTCCTGCGCCTTTCAAGAACGTTAATGCAGTAACAAAAGCTTTTACTGGAGACGTTCCTGCTTTGAATGCTGCAGCAGCGGCAATCGCACCATCTTTTATTTTTCCTAATCCAGAAGCTATTTGCGGCATCATCATAGGAGCTATGCTAGATCCTAGCATCACGCCCATTCCTAATCCCATTTTTCCTTGAGACATCAGTGTGCTTCCAGCCATCATTCCCGCCATGGAAACTCCCATTTGTGCGCCCATCCCCATCTGTCCCATTCCTCTTGGGGCAACTAGTCCTTGTCTTTGTGCTTCTGCTCTAGTAATTGACTGTCCGTCTAGTCTATATTCTGTTTTTCTAAATCCATAATATCCTTGTTTTCTAGTTTCTAGTGTTCTGCCATCTTGCAAGGATTGTTGTTGCCATGGAGTTAATCCAATAGGACCAGTCATCATTCCAGGTCTATATTTATCTAAAGTACCTGACTCACGATGTCTTTGATAAGCTTCTAATCTTACGTTACTTAAAAATGGAGAATGATAAATCCTTTGTCCCATAACATTTGCTAAATGCTTTGCATCTGTGAAATATGATTTCATTCCATTCGCAAGAGAGGTTCCAGCGGTTTTAAATGAAGCTGCCGCCATCTTTGCTCCAGTTAAAGCATTTAATGCTAACCCACTAGATCCTTCTTTTAAGGTAACTGCCATTCTTTGCATAGCTGCTTTTATCGCAGCTGGGGCATTTGCAATTTGTTGTGAAATTGCAGCAACATTGCCAACAAATGGGATATTCATTTGTCTAAAATTCATTTCTCCTGGCCTCATCATACCAAGAACTCTTGCTACAGTTTGACCATGAGCACTCATATTAGCGCCATAATAGTTTGTATTTGCACCAACTGCATTTGGAACTGGTTGACGATATGCGTCCATTGGAGCAATTGTTCCAACTGGAGGAACTTTTGCTAAACGATCTTGTTCTCGTCTTTGAGTACGGCCTCCTGCCGCTATATTTCTTGCCCTATTTTCTTCTTGTTGTCGTTGTGCTCTTCTTGCTTTTTCCTCTTTCTTTTTCTGTTCTCTAGTTTTTCCATAAGCAGTTCTTCCAGAAATAATTCTTCCTCCGCCTATCGAACCGCCACTATTAAATGCTGGATTTGAATGTACAGAATGATATTTACTCCAATTAACATTCATTCCATCTTCAAGTCTTGCAAGCATGGCGAGATAAGGGGCTCTGTCTGCTTTAGGTAATGTTTCAATAAATGCTTTTAATTTAGGATGCATGTCTTTCATTGCAGCCTTCATTTTAGATCCATATTTCCTAGAAGTCATTCCTGCAGCAAGTGGGGCAGTATTATGTGCAAAATCTTTTCTTGCTCCACCTCTAACCGCAAGCAAATTAATCATTGCTTGTTTTTCCATAGAGTTCATTGATTCTGCATAACCAGTATTCATAGAGGCTCTTGGGAATACTCCAGCTGGACCAACGTCTGCCAAAATATTTCCAAATACATTTGATTTAGATAAATCTTTATTATTCATTAGCAAAGATGCTATTGTTTGTCTAATCATTTGATCTTCTGTAAATTTAGTTCCGCCCGCCGCAAATTTAGGATCAAATGGGGACTCTAAGCCGAGCAACTTACTTTTTCTTGTAGGGTCAAGAGGATTCAGAATAGTTCTAATTGTTTGATTTGGAGAGTCTAAGCCAAATACTTCTCTAGCCATTCTTGTTCCATACATTTCAGCTTTTGCTGTTATGTCATTTGGTACGCCTTTAAAAAATACAAGCTCTCCGTTTGAATTTTTATATATTCCAGAGACTCCAGGGATAGGATAGCTTTTTCCTGAACTTGCAGCTATTTGATGACTATATGCCGTTGTCGGCATATTAGCAAATTGACCTAATGATTCTTTAGAACTAAAATCTTTTGATGTAGACAATACTTTAAGCATTTTTTCTGGAGACAACAATGAGATTCCGTATCCAGATCTTTGCCTGCTAATCATTCCTCCAGGAAGTGGACCACCAGCATTTCTAAAT
>Ga0194115_10003361_pt1 | contig 18102 bp, 14 predicted proteins | sample TA2MahsurfametaG_3_FD_148656 | JGI IMG/M metagenome (GOLD analysis project Ga0194115, IMG submission 148656) | Freshwater microbial communities from Lake Tanganyika, Tanzania - TA2015002 Mahale S4 surface | ecosystem: Environmental > Aquatic > Freshwater > Lake | place: Tanzania: Lake... | reverse complement strand
GTCTTTTCTTTGTGGGTGAATCGATACTACAATCCGATGAAGATTGGACGAGTTTTATGGGAAGAATCATATGCACACAACAAGTTGGGGTCACCGTCATGAAAAGAAGAAGTCATTCATCGTCCAATCATGCAAAGCCGACCGATCCGACCAAAATCTTCATAACCTTTGCTCGCTAACGGAATTCAACGGTCACAAAGTACATACGACGTGGTGGTATCGTCATGCTTCTAGAGTAGAGTGTTTCTAAGAAGGGACCCGGAACACACCCCGTGTTGCTATGCATATCTCCCACAAGATTGTATCGCTCACACTGCTGCTGTATCTGATGGACCAACTATATGGTCCAGCAGTCGCTCCTCTTTGTCCAGTATAGCTCGAAGCATTAGCAGTAGAAGTGGTGACGATATGGTGCCACCAGTAACACGGGGACTGTCCATCCGAATTGGGATGGGTTTCCAGTCCGATGCGGCCGGATGATCACGGTGGATCCATCTCTCTAGAGGGAAGACGAGCATGAAACACTTCTCTGTTTGCGTTGTGTGTTGACAGAAGTTTTTTTCTGGCTTTCTGAATTCCTACTTTCCTCTGTTTTCGAAGTCGCTGCAAGTAGAGGTTTTGGGCCATCATCACATGTCTCACAGGTCACTTGTGACTTGGCGACAGTATCCAAGACGGATCGTAGATCCATTACAGTTCCAAACTCGGATGATAATAATCCTATCCTCGAAGACGACGATATCACAAGTTTCATTGGCGGTAGTATATTCGATTTTGTCACCGAATACTAAACAAAAAGTCATCTACTACCGAAAAGCAGTAGAAATGAATCGAAAATATTACATTCCTAGAAAAAGATGTGGTAATATTACATTCTAAAGAAAAAGTATGGTAATATATGTATATGTGTGGTTGGATGTATGTGAGTTTTCTTTCTTTCTCCTCCTCCTCTTCCTTCCTTCTCCTCCTCTTCCAAGAAGATGAGACTTTTTCGTAAGTGACTTGTACCTTTATGGACTCCTAGTACCGTACTACTACTGTACCGAACCTTTTTTTTTGAGTTTTAGTCTTCTGTCAATGCCTTTTTAAGTTTTTCTCGTTGTTCAGGACCGAATCCAATGAAATCACAATACCCTTCAACACTCCCATATTGTTCTTCAATCGACAACAATGTATCTGCCATGACCTGAGGTGGTGCACCTAAAAAGGTTTTTGGATCAAGACTCCGTTGAGACAACGCCCCGACCATAGCCTGATGGTCATTCATTTCAGCATAAACATTCGCCGACAAAGAATAATCTTCGACAATTTCAGGTGGTTTCGCACCACAGACTGTTAAAATAATGGCTGTAATCATCCCCGTCCGATCTTTACCGGCAGTACAATAAAAGGCGATAGGATGTCGTTCCTTATCGGCACATAAATCCAAAACATGTTTAATACCGGGGGCACCAAAACGAAGGAGTAAATCATTCAACATTGTCAATCCACCATCATTAATTTCTTTGAGGAATGGTTTTTTCAATGAATTCCAAATCCGTTTACTCAATACAGCACCAGGTGCCTTTAATAAGGAACGGGTCAAATCACGTTTTCGTAACTTCGTAACTGTCCCGCGAACATATTTGAATTCATTCATCAAGGAAACGAAATGACGTTCCTTCCGACGTGGTGGTGTCTCTAAGAAGGTATTCGCTGGTTGTGATTTAGGATCCTCACAGGCATATTCACAAAAGGCATCTTCTTCCTCATCATCCATCATGACAGAATCATTGGGATTGGTTTTCTTGTTAGACTTTTGCTTATCAAGTGGTGATGAACCAGGTTCCAATACACGGACACAACCACTTTTCTTATTCCTTCGACTTTCAATCCATACTATATCTGTAAAGTCCTTAAAGACATTCGCCATAAGGGCTGGATCATCTTTTAGTTCTGTCGGTGAACGTAAATCGACCAAGGTCATAATACCAAGATCTTTTAGTAACAAGGTTTGATCTTGGGCAGTTGCATCACCTAATCGTCCTGTACGGAAAATCCGTCCTGATTTGATCGGTGAATTTTGTACCGATGCTAAATCACGACAATTCTTTACCTTTTCGAATGGCATATTCCGGGTAGAACATAATTCACGTATCTCTTGTTTAAATTTCTTCTCTTCTTCCTCATCTGTCGTTTCGGTCGTGATACTAGAGGAACGTAATTCTGACGTCGTCGTCGTAGTAGTAGTAGTAGTAGAACAAGTCGACGTCATTGATCCACTACCACCCTCTCCTTGTTTTCTCTGTCGTTGTTCTTGTTCTTTCCGGCTGGGACACACCAACGGTCTATTAATAAACCCATCTGCAACGGTCAACAATGATGCCGTCAGCAAACTAAGCTGGACGATGTAGCTTGTACTGAATTTCATGGGGATGCTTCCTCTACGATCTGATGGATACTTTTCGTCACTGTCGTGGATGCTTGATGATGCAATATTATTAGAGTGATGAATCAAGTTCCAAAGCACAACACAAAACAGTCTACTTTTCCCAAAACAGTGCTGGGAAACACAAAAGACACAGACAATCTTTTTACAGACAAAGTTTGCCCACTTCGCATGCGTTCGTGTCTCTCTCTCTCTCTCTACATGTAGTATTGAACGCGAAGGATTCGCAACCCCATTTCTTCTACCAAACAAAACCAAAAACCAGGAAGAATCCGACCAACCAGAAGACTTCGTTTCCTCCGGTTTTGTCGTCATCATAGTTTGCCAACGACCTACGTGATGTCGACTATCGACGCCCTCCCCCAAATGGATTTGACCACGTCTACTCTTTATTAGAAAGAGGGGGGAACGCCCTTTGGGAAATATTGGGGGAAAACCAATACTCTACTCTGGGGGACGACTACGACGACTGCTCAATGGAAGATTCGTCGAAGTACGACTCGATGGACGCAACTAGTGTGACGTATGTGTCGAATCTTCCGAGAACTCCACCACACAACACTTTTTCTCTGACCGAAGAATCATCCTAGAGCAAGTGACACCAAAAACGTGGAGGAACACAATCCGAATCCAAGTAATACAGATGACCGAAGCAACAAATTCAAAAAAGATTCCCAATCAAAATCGAAAAGGGCTTTGGATGGTCAAGACATGATCTCCTCTCTCATTCCCCTTTTTTTCGTGATTGAATGAATGAATGAATGGATGATGGGATTTCACTGTTGTCAAGGATTTTCGGATCTTTTTCCCAATGAAATGACACATCGTGTGACCATATCAAACAATGCCAATGGTATCGAGATGTCCCATCATCAACGAAGACTCGAGGGAAAAAGAAAGTAGTAGGAGAAAGAAGAATTGAGGGCGCGAGGGCGGGGGTGAGCATTCTTGGAAGATTCGATGTGGAGAATCAGTTTCCATCACACCAAGAAGCAAACAAAATGACTTGACGGATTTTCGTATGAAACACGTGAGCTCCCCTGCCCAGTCTCCGATATGTGGTATGAATGTTTTTATCTCGCTTTAGGAAAAAAGAAGAATCTATGGCAGGAACAATGAGAAAGAATTGAAGGGATTGAGTGAAGGGTTACCTTCTTCCATTAGATGACGAGATTTTTGCAGACTTCAAAAAGTCTCTAGAGAAATAGTTGTAATGAGGGGAATACGAATGTGTTCTAAAGTTTCCTCGAGAGGTACCGTAATGTAAAGGCTCAATGCACACCACGAAGAATGGAAATAAAGTTATGCAGACTTGATATAAAGTCAAGATTAAACGCACGGTATGACCAACCAACCAGCTACCGTACATCAAGATGGTACTGTTCTCCGCCGGGAGTGGCAGGTTCTGTCATAGAACATCGAAAATATATAGATTCATGGCAACCCCAACCCCAACCCTCTCTCGGTAACGGTTTAGAGACCAAACGAGTCTGGAGAGTCAACATAATTGATTTTTGTTCCATGATCGTATTCTTTTCCTCCTCGTGTCGTCGTCATCATCGAAAATACATATCGTTCACTATACATTGGTGATTCTCGACCTGGTAGGTCAGACGTACGAAACTCGACGGTCATGTCTTCCGGCAATTGTTCCGACACTTGCCTCGCAATTTCTTTGCATTCTCGATGTCTGAAATATGTCCTGACCCGATTGATGATCCTCCTCAAGTACTTGAAGGCAAAAAACGACAAAGGAGGTAAAGAATCGCAGCATCAAGCGGCGGAATAAAAATAATAATCAGCGGGACGGAGAAATACCAACCCAGAAACGTCCCAATGAATTCAGCGTAGCTTGACAAACAGCCTTTCTTCATACTTCGTTGATGAGTGGATTGAAGAAGTTCCCATGTCTCCGCATCGATCTTCATTGAAGAGGCATCATGTGGCAAATCGATATAGATTTCTCCGGGAAGGAATGGATAGATAAAGATGGGAGGGAAATCATCATCTGGAATGCCAGTATTTCTATCGCCTCCCTCCTCCAGTGCTGCAGCTGCATCCTCAACGTCGTCGTCATCGTCTTCTTGTTGTTGTTGGGAGGCGATTTTTGGATCGCGGTGGCGGCGACGAAAATAGATATAGTACAGAACGATAGAATGACCCTCCTTATCCTTCTTACCGGTGTTAACTTTTTCCAAACCCATCTCAACGTTGTAGGAATTCAAAAAGAAAGGTTTGTACGACTCGATCAATGCATAAAGTCGACGTTGACCGACACAAAGCGAGTGAATGTAATGGAGAACATTGAGGGCGGCCAGTACAAGAATGATTCTGCCATCAATGTATTCCAACCAGAGTATGAACAGTGGGTGGAGGACCAGCAATAGAATCGGGGCCAATATAACTTTCCATTGGATTTTCTGGAGGTCATGACAAAATCGTCGAAAGAGTTTGGAATCCATCAAGGGGGAGGAATCTCGTCCATTCGAAAGTCTTTATTCACATGTGGATATTCCAGTTCGTCACGACGATTAAAAAACAAGCGCCATTCCGAATACTTGCTTATCCCTTGATTATCATCTCCGGCATCACTATTCTGCTCATTCGCAACAAGCGAGACTACTATCATCGACTCTGTTTCTTTCGTCACTAAATCGTTACTAGTGTTTTGGTTGCTATCGGGCAGGCGGCTTTCCATCTTCCCCTTTTGTGTGTATGTGAAAGTGACAAAAGGTATGGAAACGAGTCAACACCTCTTGTGCAACGATGAAGCCTTAGTGTATAAACCAAGTTTTTGTTCGTAGTTGGGATGGCACCTACCGTGAAGAGTCTATTGTGATCTCAGAACTTTTTATGAGACTTCTGGTTTTGTCATCTTCCTCCTACGGAGCCGTCGTATCATTTCAACAGCGGTTCATCCTCCCGGACCCGTAAAATTGGATGGTATCGTTTCAACAGCGGTCATCCATCCTCCCGGACCCGTAAAATTGGATGGAGAGAAAGCTGGAACGTCCAGAAGTTGTCAGAAGTCCTTGAAAGGCACGTGTATATGTTATGTTACCTATGCCCCAGGCCGACCCATATAAACGCCACTTACCCCTATTTTGAAGATACGGTCGATACAGTACAGTAGTACGGACGACGTCAGAAAAAGTTGGTTTGACTGTGAGCGAAAAGAGTTGAGAAAGGCCATTCTATAATAACGGGATGTTGGTTGACTTTGATGAGAGTGCTTGATCCCACCAATACTGTTAGTCGTGTTGTTTGTTTTCGTTGTTGTCTACTATTAGTAGGGTGGTTTTCCAATCTCTCCTTTGGTGGAAGAATCTACTATGACATGAAATGAAAAGAGTGTAGCCACATTGACTGTGAGAGAAGGGGGTCCCTTCATCTTACTGTAGAGATGACGAGATTTTTTGCAGGGCTTCAATGTTCTTGAGAGGAGGAGATGTGACGAGGGGTATAATAGGCAACGGTTTCGAGGTCTCCTTGAGACGTACCGTAATCTAGTCTCTACTATGGGGACCCCCTTTTAAAAAAAAACAACGCCGAAACCGTCGCATATGACTGTCACAGTGTGCTGGATCCAACAACATCTGGATTTTCGGGATCTTCGCCCTTTCTCCTCCACGCGGGAGATTTCCTTCGTTGGACATCGTAGTACATATATAGGGGGCACGGAGAAACCTTTTGTAGTGAGTTGCCATATTTCAGGAGTAGATATACTGCTTCTTTTGGGATTTCATAATCGCTCCATTAGAATATGTAAAATTCCATCGAGAATAGGACTCTTATCACATTATCTACCACGACGCGCTTGAAACAGCGTGCAAAATTTACGTTGAGGAGAATCCCCAGAGTGCTGCTTTTTTACCCCTTGACGGGGTAGTTTGGTCCTCTTTTTTTTGTTGTGTGTGGGGTTTCCCATCGTGTGTGTTTTCGGAAGATACGGTATGTCTAACGATGTATCTTCTCACGTTGAGAAGCGTTGGTCGTTGCGGTAGTCTCCGCTTCTTTTTTTCTCCTTTTCCCACATACACGCACAGTTTTCGTTGGATCCCCTCGTTTTCATCCTCCTGCTTGTGACAACTAGCGAGGACTCTTTGTTTTACTACTTTTTTCATTTCAGAAACGGGGACATCCCACCTGTTGGAAACACTAAACAAGTCAACATCACATTATCTTCCTACTACTATGCCATTCCGACGAAGAAAGACAGATCCTTCGTTAGAAGTCCTCGATCGTCTTTCGAGTGACTTTTTGGATTTTTATCACAGCCATGAATATCCCTTGATTAATACTCGAGATGAATTGTCTAGAATCTTTATCGAGTTTATGAGAACAAGAAACGAACCAGATAATGATGAAGGAGAAGATTGGAAGACACTCCGGAGGAAGGAATCTTTAGTCGTAGCACGATTCCGACAACGAAAATGGATGAAGAGTATTACTAAAAGTCATAGTAAACAAGATCGTGATCAGATGGGGACAGTCATTATCAAGTTAGTTGGGAAGGATCGGATGACATTTCCAGAATATCAAGAGATACAAACAGTCCGTGAACGGTTGAGAAACCAGGCATTGGAAGTTCAAAAGGATAAGGGTGGAGTCTCACTTGAAATTTTTCAAGATGGTGGAATCATTCAATCTAGTCCTACTACTGCTCTATCTGTAACGGTGGGGAAGGAAAGTATCTTTGGTTTCCGATTAACCTTGTTATCTCAACAACAAGATGATTCTACTCCGACCAGTCCCTATTCGATGGTGAATATCGATTCGGTCAAACTCTGTGGACAACATTCTCATGAGTTTTCTGTCCATGGAACGGAGACAATTTCTAATCTTGCCCAATTACCACTTCTACTTTTATCTGGAAAACGTCCACTAGTATTGGAATATCGATTGGAACCACCTCAAAGTATTGGTCTTATCAAGGTCCGATTCCATGTTTCCTTTGAGAAGGATGATGCGACATATGAGATTTGTCGGAATCTTTCGATTTCCTCTGGAAATCCAGAAATGGAACGTATCCTTCAACCGACATCGCCCTACAAACCTCGTGGACCAAGACATGGTGGAGATGGACCGAAACCGAAGGCTATCCATTGGCCAGAAGAGTCTTCCAAATCATCATCCTCCAAACCTTTCCCAAAGGATGGTACCCTCAAGCTTCCGAAGCATGCTATACCGAAGGAAACACGATGGTTAATAGACAGTAATGAATTCAGTGCCCTTCTTGATACATTTGATTGGTCACCAAAGACGACTGTTGCCACCAAACATGCCGATGGTGATGAATCCTTCAAATGTGATGTCAACGATTATGGAAAGTTTTGGTCTCAATTGTTGTTTGCAAGTGAGGAACAAAGTCTGGTGGATATTCAAATGTTTGATATGGAAAATGTCAAATTGGAACATGCCCCCCAACGTATGTTTGCATTGATTGTTCCTGGATTGGCCGAAGGCCGTCCCAGTGTGTTACGTGGTGATATGATCAATTTGACTTGGAATGGACAACTATTCAAGGGCCGAGTCCACAGTACACAACTCCTACAGGTCTTACTCCAAGTCCCAGTCGCCTTTAGTAAATCCTTTAATCCTGCATATGATCGAGTGGAAAGGGTACGATTCACATTCAGTCGAACAACCTATCGAACATCTCATCAGGCATGTTTGGAATATGCGAATCAATATCTTGGTCCTCAAGTTTTGGAACCTACGAAACCAATGATGGAAGCTCATCGGACACATGATCCATCCTTTGTACGCAATCGTCTTTCCTTTGCCAACCGAAATTTAAATCCAGAACAGGAGGAAGCTATTTATCGTATGGTTCAGGGAAATGGTGGATCCATCTTGCCATATATTCTCTTTGGCCCACCCGGAACGGGCAAGACGACTGTCGTAGTGGAAACGGTCTACCAGTTGGCCTCTCGAAGACTATCGAATCATGAAATTCGGACGAAGATTCTTTTGTTGGCTCCAAGCAATGATGCTTCGGATATTTTAGTCCAACGTCTATCGCAGTTCTTCCCCCCGAAGGAGCTTGTACGTGTTCTCGCATATAGTCGAAGACTGGAAGATCTTCCCATGAATTTGCGCCCCTACGCTGTCCAAGTTGGTGACGCCTCGACTGTGGAAGACATTACGGCAGCTCGTATCGTCGTATCGACAGTGAATCTCGCATCTAGATTCCTCTACATGGGCATCCCACGGGGCCATTTCCATTGTGTCGTAGTCGATGAAGCGGGACATGCGACCGAACCAGAATTGATTGCCGTCGCGGCATCTCTTATGGATATGAAGGGTCCAACAGGAACACGATCCCAACAGTTCATTCTTGCGGGTGATCCGAAGCAGTTGGGTCCGATTACAACTTCCAAAGTTTGTGAAGCTTATGGGTTTGGTGTTTCCCTATTGGAGCGTTTATCCCAACGACAAGTGTACAGCAAGGATCCCAATTTACGTGCCTATCCACCTGATCTAGTCATCAAGTTGGTTCGGAATTATCGTTCCCACCCATCACTTCTGAAACTTCCCAATGAGTTGTACTATGATGGAGAACTACAAAACTGTGGTGATGTTCTATCGACTCATTCTCTTTGTCGTTGGGAATACTTACCCAAGGCAGGTTTTCCAATTGTCTTTCATTCTATGAATGGTCAGAATTTACGGGAAGGCAATTCGCCTTCGTGGTTCAATCCAGAAGAAGCTCAACAGGTGGCGGCATATGTCGATTTGTTGATTCGTGAAAGTCGACCTCCAACAGCCTACGAAGATATTGGTATTGTGACTCCCTATGCTCGACAAGCTCAAAAGATTCGAGCTGCCTTGGAAATGAGTCACCCAGGAAATACCATCAAGGTCGGCTCTGTGGAAACCTTTCAGGGTCAGGAAAGACGTGTGATTATTCTGTCGACTGTCCGATCAGAACCAGACCTTTTCTTTGATCATGATATCAAGTACAATTTGGGTTTTATTGCCCATCCCAAGCGTTTCAATGTGGCTATGACCCGTGCCAAAGCCTTATTGATTGTCGTAGGATGCCCTTCTGTCCTTGCTCTTGATCGACAGAATTGGCTTCCATTCCTCATGTATTGTCATGAACATGGTGCTTGGGCTGGTGAGGAGTGGGAACCCACCAAAGATTCGGCGAATAATCATGAAGAAGTGGCGGAAGATAACTACTACTATGGAGGAGATTTGGAAGGAGTCGTATCGAAGGAAAATGGAGGAGAACCAACCTTGATGAATCAGGAGAGTTGGGATGTCGTTCAGGCGGAAGAAATCTTTGGTTACATCCATCGTGAGGAATAGAATGAAGATGTTGGCAATCTACTGCCTTTATGTCATGGTCCGATTTGTGGATCGACAACAATGGACATGTGCATGATGTACACAAAACGCATGACCAAACTACTTGTGCTACAACTACTGAAGCACCCATAACTACCACTACAACTACTACTGAAGTCAGTTACCGGTAATTGACTAAACTAAGAAGATACTTTTTGCTATGTATCCTTGGTGCTACTAGGTAGCATAGCCGCTCGTCCCATGGTTATCTGCTGCGATGACATCAGCTGCACCGATCTTTCTGACTTCTTCGATTCCTTGTGACACCCGAATTCGAAGAACGCAAAACTGCGCACCGGGCGACCTTCAGCGATGCTGCCCTCCATCTCAAAAGCCGATGACCAACAAAATCAACCGAAGCGGGTAGACCGTTGTTCAGTCTTGTGGCTTTGTAATGGAAGGATCTTTCGCGTCGTAGTGGTCGTCTTCAAGTCAATCATTTCCCTATTTTGAAATTCGTCTTGGACGTCGACGACATTTGGTCAAATAATGGAAAGACGAGTATTGTCCAACGACGACCTCCGCATATCCGGCGACGAGACTCAAAATTGACTCTGGTCAACCGTCTAAACAAACGGAGGAGAAAAAACAAATACAATGGTCTATCACACGTTGAATACAATGAGAAAGAATGAATCAAAATCATTAGCCACCACCACCATCATCTTCTATTCTCATCGTTTCATAAAAACTAAATCAATACATTTTACACGGTCAAAAAAGTAAGTTCCGAATCAACTTTGGGGAAACACTATCCATGTTTTGCTTCGTTTTACCTTACGGATACTGTATCGATGAATTGAATTGTAGTGATGACAGCAGATTCTTCCACGTCTTCTTCCAATTCTCAATATCCTGCGGATGGTTCTATTTCTGTGAATACCAACAATCTCATCGAACGACAACAACAATCCAGCATCAATCAGTGTTGGTTCCTTTCTGTATCTTGTTTAGACGACATTGCGGAACGATTTACGACGACACCAAATCGAAGTGCCTTTGATCCATATCAAAGACCTGTCCACGTAATGTCTCTATTCGATGCAAGTCTAGAACGAGATGATCAGAATGATGATGAACGTGAAACGAATGAGAACATTCCCACTCGAGAAGGTGAAATACATAACGCAATGGATGAGGACGACGAAGATGGGGATGACGAGGAAGAGAAGGAACCATTCCATAACGGCCATTCTTGGCCCTTGATTGAGCGGACTTTTCCTTTGATGACTGGAAACTAGATGATGAGTCTGAGGTCATCCCACCACCACCACCGATTTCGCCTGTTGCATTCCGGTTCGATGAGGGAATCCAAGAGACGACGACGACGACGATTCCTCGGGTAGTCTCTCAGGACTATGAGTACCACCCCGGGATGTCAACATCGTACGATGATCTTCGTTTATCATCATCTGGTAGATCGAATAGTCGATTCTTCATCGAACAATCATTTTCGATGCGACCACGTCTTCCATCATCGGATTCATTTCTCTTCCAACCGGTAATACAGGATGATCCAAACAGTTGGGGTACGGAGGATGACACATCTGCAGTACAGACCATGAGCGTTGTTAGTATCGATTCACGAAGTCTCTATCTGGACAGGGAAATCTTTACAACACCCAAGGGTATGAGGAGTCCAGAATGTCGAGGTATTCAACGATTGGCTACTTTCGAGGATTGGCACGGTCAGTGTCTACCCCTGGGACAATTCGAGATTGAATTAACGTGGAAGAAAATTCATGATAAATCGAATCATGCCACCACCCACCACCAATGTCATTCGTCGGCATCACCTCCGATCCCAGAATTCATATTCGTCCCTTCACGACGTCCTACTACTACCAATACTACCGCCCAAAAGCCACCAAAGAAATCTTGGAAGACAATCATTCGTATCGGTCGTAATAAGAAAGAAAGTACGAGTCGTCAGACCAAGAAATCGAGAACTTCGGTTCAACGCGGAACCTCGAAAAGTGATTTCTAGAATACCACAGTCACGACTTGACTACATTATTTGCCCTGTCATTTCATGCATCCCATCTCTCAGCCTGCAGTTTCAACTAATTAGAAGCCAAACATCGCTTGGCATTTCATTCATCTCCCGAGTTCCCTGCAATTTCAAAATCATTTAGAGAAGCCAAACATCGTGGCTATAAGAAGACTAAGAGTAGAGGTAAAGATAGCATCAGCAGCATTTAATGATTTAATTTTGTGCTCCACTTTTTTGTAGCAGCTTCAACCCTTTTGCTCTTTCGTGTAAAAAGTCTTGTGATGAGGGGAGCTTTTGGAGCGTATAGCCTTTGTCATTTCATTTATACAAAAACAAATATTCGAAACGTCAAGAAAAGAGATATTCAACAACTCGGAATGAAACTCCAAAAAAACTCGGGAAAGAAGCACACATAAGATCCATGCCGTATTTACATGCTGTCCGGCAGGAAGAGAGGATGTGCTCGGATATGAAAACGCGTTGTTTCATTTTCCACCGCTTTATCTTCGTAGGTGATATTAATTTTGTCCCCTCGCTGGTCGGCTCGATTGTCGACTGCGGTCTCCTCCGCATACATGGACAGGGCCATACCCAGTGTCCATTCAACTTCACTACCATCGACTAAGAACGTGAATGTAATATCACGAGAGGACGGACGGAATCCGTATCCATCCTTCAGCAACGTTACCATGTACACAGCCTCAAAACACCGATGACCCAAAACTTCCTGTCGAGTAAATTCATGAGCACTGTGAAGTAATTCCATGTCCCCCTTCCATTCTCGCGAACATAGTCCGTACAATGCGTCATGGAGTTCCTGAATACTAGGTGTAGGCCAGGAACGATTTAATGCACTGTGGGCTTCGCCATGCGGTTCGGAGAATACCCGAAGACTGTCAAGGGAGAAGAAGAAAAGAGACATTGCCAGAAACTTCCCCCGGAGCGGTGGGTGTTCAACACCTCCGACGGTATGGGGACTGTGTTCCTCGACGGGGATTTCAGGATGTGGAATCAATCGTTGTGTCTGTCGAATGCACTCGTCCGTATCCCCCGACCCCACTAGAATAAAGCCCATCCATTCTGTCGAATAGCCCTTGTTGGCACATGGATTTTTCACGACCTTACTCGCACAGCTTTCGCTGTCTTGTTTACTTTCTTCCAGACGCGCTTCGACTAACGCAGTCCACAGTCGCTCCCGAAACTGATCCACACCATATGAAAGGTGGGAGGTGGAGAAAAAGTGATCCCCATTCAAATGTTGAGAGCGTTCGTCAGGTCCCATGTCGATATTGGCACAAGATTCTTCTTCTTCTTTCGGTGCCTTATTGTTGTGTCTTTGCGAATCTGGCAAGAACACAATCTGTGTCGAGCTTCCTCCCATATCCAGTGCCCCCACGGGACCGAATTCGCTCGTCTCGTTCCCGTCGGCGATGAATCGAAGTTCGGCATTTACAATCCCTTGCAAATAGTTCGCAGCAACAACTCCATAGAATCCTTCTAATTCACCACTCAAGGTGGCAATATCTCCCCGTTCCATCCCCCGGAAGACGAATGTTTCAGATTCCATCAATCCCTGATACAGTGCATCGTATACGGCCTCCTGTTCCGATTCCGATAAGAGTCTCATTCCTGCCGTGGCTTGATATTTGACGGACGTATATGGATGATATTCTGAAGGGATGACACTCGCAGCATATTCAAACAGGGGTAACATGTGTTCAGCGACGTACGTCGAATTTAATGGTGGTAAGGGTATCGTCGTCCTTTCAGACTCTAAACGACCGAATGCCGAAAGAGGAATATTCGCACGTGACGATCCCCGACGTACACATTCTACTACATCATTTTCATCATTATCATCATCCATCACAAATTCAAACACATGGAGTCGTGAACCTGTCGAACCACCATCAAGTATCTGGAAGAGAGAGAGAAAATATATCTTTGTGAGATTTTCGTCCACATCCGACAGATAAACTTATAAAGTGTGTGTGGTGAAGATTCGGCAGGGCGAACTTACAATATTATACGGAGACCTCTTAACGCCAAACGATGACCCCCTACTTTTCTCGGCATGTACAAAGTATGTCCACAGCGTAAGCAACGCAACGGCCTTGAACATAGTTTCAGTTCGTTATCACTTTCTTTCTTCAGTTTTTGTTTGGTGTGGATAAAAACGACGGCTCGTGAAATAACACGAGAGGACCTATCACTCCGGAAGAAAAGAGATAACTACCGAACCTTTCGCCGCCACTACCCGCTGATGTCTGTCAAGGGATCAGATGGATGTGATGTCTCACACCGATTTTAAAACAGATGATGGGTCGTGGGTTATATTCAGTATCGCGCTCTTCTCCCGCAAACTGGCGAAAGCTACCTTTTAATTGTTTTGATGGATTGTCTGTGCCTCCTTGCTCCTTGCAGCTGGTTTTTTCTCTTTTGGTTTTTTCTTCCTTTTTCGCTGGCGTCCGCGCGTAGACCGATCGGTCCGTTTTTGGAGGTTATGGATAAAATTCGCCGTCACACAACTGTCGGACATACAAACCATTCATTCGTATTCTACGATTGAAATTCGGCGCTACATCATCGCCGAACTTTTGGAATCATTTTTGGTTGGTTGTTGAAGTTCCGGTTGGTTCGCTTGATCGTGGAGATACGGGGACGTCTGCGTTCCGAACCATTTGATTGGTTCGTCCGTCCGTTTGCCTTTGAAGTATGCGTTGTGCTGACGTATTCTAGATAGTACGTATACATACTATCCATTAGTATTTGGATAGACACACGTCATTCGATATATGCCCATGCGATGTCGATGATAGGGTATCTTTCGATGCGTTGGACACATGAATTTCCCACAAGACTTGACAAGTGGTTGGGAATATTGCACACGGAAGGTTTCCTTTGCTGGACCTCATCATTGCAGCACCGTCACCAACACCGTCACCACCACAAGCATTGGACTTTTCCCCTAACGCGAGGGGTAAGGAAGAAACGTACTACTATCAAGGACTGACAAGGAGACACAGGGAGGAATGATGGAAGGGCCTTACTATCACGGGATTCAGAACGGCAATGGACCGTCGTACCTTGTGACCCATAACCATGACGAATATGGACACTTGAATGGGTTTGAGTGTGAGGCTATTCTCTACCAAACGATGGATGAAGCAGGAGGAGAAGCTTTCAAGAATACTGTTATAAAGGATTCGCAGAACGATGATTTTGGAGCACCTCTACCGGTTGGGACGAAATCGATCACCCTTTAAGAACTTCAAGAAAGTACTTCGATCTATCCTCCGAAGGAAGACAAACGACGGAAAAACACCAAGAATCCTAGCGACGAATCTTGATAGCGATTCTGAGACGATTGGTACGCTATCGACTATCTCGGGACACTCAGCTCGTAGTAGTACAATCCGGGAAGGCTACATGGTCACGGTTTGCAAAGAAACGACGATTGATGATCCTACTGAGACAGATTCAGTGGCTGTTGGTGACGGGGATGAAATCGAAGTGTACAAGGCTCATGCATTAGTATACGATGATGATGATGCAACTGCCTGCACTGCCATATCACATAGCTCATCACTATCAAGCCGTTCGAAACGAGAGGATTCGGTTCCGATATCCCTGATGGAGGAACGGCTTTTGAATACTGATCTAGTGAAGAGAGATGATTTCGATTTCGTACCTGATTATGTTTCGAAGGAAGTCCTCCATTTGATCGATGAAGAAACAAGGCTGCGTGTTGCTAACAACAAAGAAAATGTATCACACGTCAAGACGGGGATATGGGAGGTGACGATCTTTGAAGATGATGGAAGTCCTAAGGACACCTACTACATCGTCATAGGAGTGTCTATGGATGGTCGTGTCGATACGAAAAAGTTACGAAAACAGTTGTTCGCTGGACAGCAAGAACAATATAAACGCAGACCGAAAATGGAAATGGCACCAACCGATATTGCGGAGGGACTTGCTGGGTATCGTTCCGGTACTATAGCACCCCTTTGTCATACCAAGAATATGAAACTCTTTTTGGAAGAAAGTTTGGTGACAGGCGTCGACGATACCGAAACGCATCGATTATATGTTGGATCTGGTATGTTTGGAAAGTGTCTATCGATCTCGGTGAAGAATTTCTTGTCGATTGCAGAAGCCAACCCGAATGGACTAAAGATTTGTCCCATTATACGAACCGGTAAGAAATAGATCGTTTTTTTCACGATACTGGACTGCTGTTACAATATGGAGTTCCGGAATCGTTTTTGGTCACTCGAGCGGCCGCATGGATTGCAACGTGGCTGGCCAATGGTTCCAGTTTCTTCGGTGTCATGCCATTGCAGGGGCGATCTTTCCACAACAGGGCACAGGATGATTGCTGGGCCTGTAATCTCTGCCACGATGTTGGCCATAGCACTTTGGTTTCGATTCGTTGGCTACGAGAATAGAGCCGACGACGTTTCTTCTGGAATACCAAGTTAATTTTTCGTGACTTTGTTAGCCACGTTTGAAAAGACGAACGACTCAAGTACGACTCGGGGTTCAGGACCCGGGACCTGCACGTTTCATAGTCGAAACGTAGGAGCAGAAAATCAATGGTCTTCATCCAAACCTGCACCTTATCTTCCAATATTCCCCTTGAGGTTGACCATCATAATAAACAAAGAGAGCAATTTGTTCCAATGTCCCTCATACAACAGCACTCTGATCCTGTATCCCTCATTTGGGAGCAATCTGATCGTGCCATATCCCCCAAGTGGCAGCAATCTGTTCCTGTATCGTCCCTCAAGCGACGAACAGCATCACTCAAGCGACATCGATCTGTTCCGATGTCCCTCATACGACAGCAATCTCTGTATAGCATATCCCTCACGCGGCAGCGATCTGTTCCTCTCCCGGATAAATTCGAAGTATTACATGAGACGCATACAATAGTACATGCAGTTCATAACGATGATGATAATGATGAAAGAGCAACCTGCGTAGCAACATCGCATACCTCATCATCATCAAGCTGTTCAAAAGAAGAGCAATCGATTCCTATATCTCTGATGGAGGAACGGCTTCTGAATACTGGTCTCCTCACAAGAGATGATCTCGATTTCGTACCCGACTATGTCTCGAAGGATGTCCTCCATTTGATCGATGAAGAAACAAGGCTGCTACGCGGTGCCAACGATGAAGAAAATGTTTCTCACGTCAAGACTGGGATATGGGAGGTGGTGATCTTTGAAGATGATGGAAGTCCGAAGGACACCTACTACGTCGTCACGGGAGTCTCTATGGATGATCATCTCGATACGAAAAAGTTACGAAAACATTTGTTCGCTGGGAAAACATATTCACGAAGGCCCAAAATTACCCTAGCACCAACGGATATCGCGGAAGACCTTACGGGGTATCAGTCCGGTACGATGGCACCCATATGTCATGGCAAGAATATGAAGCTATACTTGGAAGAAAGTCTACTGCAAGGCGTCGACGATACCGAAAAGCATCGTGTGAATGTTGGATCAGGTATATATGGAAAGTGTCTATCAATCTCATGGAAGCATTTCCTATTGATTGCAGAGGCCAATCCCAGTGGACTAGAGATTTGCCCCATCATCCAAAGGAGGAAGAAGTAGGTAGTTCGACTTGATAACGCATGCTCTTAAAGAAGAGTACTACTCAACCTACCCACCGAAATAGGAATGCAAAAGAAGTTTCTAAAACCCAATAGCGTCCATCAACAAACATCCATTCTCAACCTTTTGGTTCATCCCCACTGGAGGCCCCCATTCTATCGAAATGAAAAAACCTCACCACTCATATTATTCCGATTCGTCATCGTCTTCATCATCCTCATCTTCTTCTTCCTCCTCTTCTTCTTCGTCTTGGGGGATGAAATCCAGGACTAATTTTTCAAATAATTCATTCGCAGTCTTTTCATCCTTGAATTCTGTGTATGGGACCCCGTTAATCTCCAAGACACGATCACCTGGTTGAATATCGGTTGATTTGGAAGGTACCGCAGAGACTGTTTTTTGGGGGTGCAAAGAACCAATAAAGTCGATGTTGGAGATTCAGTTACGGATATCTTAGGATAGGGGGGGACATGAACAGCAACCTATGGGCAATCATCATTTACTTACTATAGTAGAACCCATCCTTTCGTTTCTCGACTTCATATCCCACTTTTTTCTTGGATGGTCGCTTGATCATAACTCTCGTTTCCTCCGACATGATTATTGCTTCGAATGTATCGTTTCACAAAAGCTACAAATTTATTGTTTGACAATTTTCTTCTTTTTCGGGGGGGGGGGAGGGGGGAATTCTTCTG
>Ga0194115_10003354_pt1 | contig 18126 bp, 16 predicted proteins | sample TA2MahsurfametaG_3_FD_148656 | JGI IMG/M metagenome (GOLD analysis project Ga0194115, IMG submission 148656) | Freshwater microbial communities from Lake Tanganyika, Tanzania - TA2015002 Mahale S4 surface | ecosystem: Environmental > Aquatic > Freshwater > Lake | place: Tanzania: Lake... | reverse complement strand
ATACATATTCATATACCGAAATTGAGGGAGCAACCATCTATCAAAGTCATATGTATCGTACCTAGCACCATGAGCGTCGTAGTTTGAATAGGTACTCTAGTCTCTCACGCTACCGCCATCAATGCCTCACTCTTTTTGTTGCGTGTGTCATCGGAACATTCTGGCTTTTCATGTTCATCATCGATTGTTGTCCTAACGCTGTCAACAGTAACGTATGTATGAACGGTACCGGTAGCAACTTGACGGTAGACGTCCAGATTCTAACGCATAGGATAGCGCGAAACTCGAACGATAATGACGTCATCAATTCATCCAAACATGTGACTTTGACAGGATCCTCTCCATCGACGATGCTCGGAGTGTGGAGGTTGTAGAACCGAACCTACTGGTTCACTGGGAGCTATAGTCTTGATGCCATTTATTGTGTCGTATCAATATCGTCCTCTAGACAAAGGTTCACAGTTTGGTGAGTGAGAATGCAACAGCGTGTGATGGCTGTTCTCATGAGCAGGAATGTATTGCGATGGCTTTTCCTAGCCGGATTGGTCGTTTGGATGTCACCTCGAGGGTTGGCCTTTCAACCTTACAGCAACTTGCATGGCATCAAAGTCCCACGACGACGAGGGTATGTATCGTCAATGTAGAGAATGTGAAGACCATTTCCCAGTTTATCTTCTTGCCTTTTCTTGGAGGAGGACTGTGGCCTTCGACATCGAAAGCTTACACTTTTTCTTCTTTTTCACTTTTTCTTCCATGTCTCCCGGATTGTTCTGTCCGTCCATCTACGTATACCCCCTTTTAATTCTTCTTTCTTGATGCCCAGTTCATCACCATCTTCGTTAGTATCACTGAAAATGAGTGCTATTGGATTTGTGGGGCTTGGAATTATGGGTGAGGGGATGGCCGCTCGTCTATTGTCACAGGGTGTGGCGGGGTCTCCAGAGACACCCCTCGTCGTTTGGAATCGGACCGGACAAAAGTGTACCGATCTGAAAGAAAAATTCCCAGATAAGAGTATTGAAATTAAGGCGACTGCTAGAGAAGTCATCGAATCCTGTGGTGTCACATACAGTATGTTATCAACTCCAGAAGCGAGTAAGGCAGTCTTTTTTCAGGAGGAAACAGGTGTCTTGGCCGGTATTAGTGAGGGTAAATCAATCGTCGATTGTGCGACGTTAGCTGAAGCCAATATGCAAGAAATGGATACTGCTATTCAAGAGAAAGGAGGGTACGTACAAGTGACAATTTTTTTCCTTCCCACGCAGGGATCATTCATTGATGACCGTACTGTCGAGAATGATATCTCACAAAGCATATTTTGTGTTTTTGCATTCAATAGGAGATTTTTGGAAGCACCAGTTTCGGGATCCAAGGGACCTGCCCATGCCGGTGCTCTCATCTTTTTGTGTGCAGGCAATGAGGATCTCTTTAACGAGATTAAGGATTCCGGTTTGGCTGCGATGGGAAAGGCAAGTCATTTCTTCCGGACTCAGGTGGGCTATGGGACTCGTGCGAAACTTGTCGTAAATTCCTTAATGGGGACCATGATGGCTGCGTTCGGAGAGGGATTAGCCCTTTCAGAATCACTCGGTCTTGACGCCACCAAGATGATCGAAGTGATTGGACAGGGAGCTATCCAAAGTCCCATGTACGCCATGAAGGGTCCGAAAATGATTGTGAAGGATCATGATCCGAATTTCCCCCTGAAACATGCACACAAGGATATGGACCTAGCATGTGCCATGGCGAAGGCGGCTGGTGTAGAATATTCAGTCATGGAGCAGGCCGAAAAAATTTTCCGAGATGCACGAGAAGATGCTGACTTGAATGTAGCCGACGAAGATTTCAGTGCTGTATACGAAAAGATCAAGAAAGAATCTGCTTGAAATTAAAAATGGAGCATGTCACCTACTTTCCTTGAAAATTATCATTGAGGCTGATTGACCCTATCCTTGTGTCGTAAGAGATGCATAATCTAGGGCACTTTCCAGACTAAACGACCAATAAATTCGTCTTAAAGTACAGCACACACTAGCTTATTTTATGAGAAGAACAGACATGGTTGCGCTCAGCGTTTTCCGGAAGAAAGTAGCGGACATCGCGTTTTGCAAGAAGTGGTGGGGATGTAGGGAATTATTTGCCATAAATCTTGTGGTCGAAGGTCGCTAACAAATCAATGGCACGGCTCAGCTCCTCAGGAGTGACATCACTCACGCATACGCTGTCGCCAATATCAGTGATCAGTGGGATTCGTTGGGCACCATGTCTGTGCTCGACAGCGTCTATGCAGCTTTGCCATGCGAGATCCGGAGTGAGGTGTAGGGATGACGTCGCAAGATCCAGAGCTTGCATACAACGGAAGACACGTTCGACCGTTTCCATAGGAATGAAGCCTCTCATGTAGCTCAAAATGCAGCAGAAGAAACCGTCAATGTTCACCGCTTCTCCATGCATGATGTCGACGCCAGGGACCATTTCCAATAGTTTTGAAAACGTATGACCATAGTCCACACAGCGTTCCAAAGTATGTTCCCAGAGGTTTGGTCCCAGCTCTTCGAGCATAATTTGGATGGATAGATCGATGACTCGTTGACCGACTCCATCGGGAATTTCGTTGCAAGGCGTGAACTTGGATTCAATGAGCTTCTGACCGTGAGTTTCAAGTAGTTCGAAGAGATCAGTCGATCGAACAAGTGCAAGCTTTACGATTTCTCCAAATCCGTTGCAAATGTTTCGTCGATCTTGGCTCGCAATGAAGGACGTATCCAAAAGGCAGGCACTTGGAGCGTAAAAGGAGCCGACCCGATTTTTGTATGTTTCGTCTGTATATCCACAGCAATAGTCGACTCCATTCTTTACGCCAACACTTGCATCTACGATTGCCAACAGAGTTGTTGGGACTCGAACGAATGGGACTCCACGACGGTACAGACAGGCTGCCATTCCTGCAATGTCAAGGACGACACCTCCCCCGATCGCGACAAAGGGCTCGCGACGTCGTAGTTTGTAAGCACAAAGTGCATCCAACAAATCATTCACAGCCTGAACACAGCAGATAATTTAGATTACACGATTCGTTGTCGCAGCACGGAGAGAAAAAACCCGTCACTTACCTCTGGACGTTTGTCGGCTTCCCCACCTGGAATGATGACTGTGGTCAATTCAATACCCTGGGCAGAAAAATAGTCAACAATCTTCTTTCCATGAATGTTGTTCACAGCTTCATCAATAACTGCAAATCGGCGGTTGTATCCCTCGGGATGGATGCCGGTCGATTCCAACATTTGTGGGTTGGCGGGATCCAGCAGAGTTCCATTCGGAACCATATTGACATCGTACGAAATCGGTAGTGTGAAAATATTTCTCCATCCTTTCGTAGATGTCATGACGGTCGTCTTGGTAACGACAGTCGATGAGGCAGTCCTCGTCACTTTCGTCGTTTCACGAGAGGTTGTCTTCGTCAACTCGAAAACATTGTCAGGTGCCCTCTCGAGTGGCCTCAAGATAGTTTTGATGCCACTATCGGCATCTTCTTCAACAATTACACCTTCATTATCGTTCTTTGCCTCGCTGCTGGCATCTGATTGGCTGCTATTACTTGAATCGAGACTCGACTCTGAGGATACCTTTGTCGAGGCGACTGAAGACATTTCCGATGCAATGAGGGCCGCCCGTACATCAGGACTCAAAGAGTTCCAAGCCTCAAGGATGGAACTAGGCAGCAATGGGCTAGGCAAGGCCGAAGCTTCGTCTCTACACGTTCAAGGGTTATGCATTAGAAGTCATTTTCTTTCGTAACTTCAAGTCGCGTGGACCCGTCGTCGTGGTCGTCGTCGTCGTCGTTGCATGATATGAACTTACCGAATTGACGCCAAAGCAAGTTCCGAAGATCGTTTCTGGAGACTCTTGAGCGTCATTTTGAAAGAACTGATATGATTTCCAAGAAACGAGTTGAAATGAAAGGGGGGATCGTGTGTGGTTAAAAGAAAGTAATCGGTCTAACCACAATGGATACCTTGGGGTGGGGGTGTATGTGGCGGGATTTTTTTCTGTTTTTCGTAGGCAGAATCGTCAAGACGTGTGCGTTTTTACCACTTCCGAATGCTTTATATCGGCGTTCGGGCAGCAGGCCTTGCGACCTCGTTGAGAATGCAATTAGACCTCTTCTGTCACGAGTTCAACATGTATTCTGACACCATCGAAATTCCTTAGTATGCAGATCATGTATACGCAATTTACTTCCGCATATAGAATTTAGGATATCGAATTTCACGGGATTCAACATGTGTAAACCTCCGGCAAGATACAATTCGTGTGACGTAAGTTTGAATTCAACCCTTAATCACAATCGTATACGGTGTATAGTTTGTAATTGTATTTTTGGCCACCTAACATGAGGGGAGGTGTCACGCTTGAGGATGACGCTCCGATTCGGGTATGCTCGAATTCCCTCCAATACGACGCGCGTCGGAACAGAGAGAGTTAAACCGTATCCATCAAGAAAAGGAGAAGCCCACAAAACTTGGCATGACTGCCATGATCTGCCGGCATCTCACACAATCGCCTTCTCCTCACAGTACGGCGCTGTTGTTTTTGGTGCCGGCCGTAGTCATCTTCCAAGCCTCTTTTTTAGGGCTGGTCTTCTGATACTAACTTTATTGATGACTCCGTTCACCTATAGGAATGATGCCAATCCTACAAGTCGTAACTCTATCGAACATGAGTCTTCGTGGTATTGGAATCAACCTGTCTTCCGTCTTGTTCCAGACGGTAATATCGATTTTGTTGAATCGAACAACATCGTAGTTATCGTCCAAGCCTCATGGGGCTGGGCTTCCGATACCAACTATTTTAATGATGACTCCCGTTCACCTAGAGGAATGATACCAATCGTACAGGTCGTAACTCTCTCGAAGGCAATAGTGAGACAGAATCACTCTGTCTTCCGTCTTGTTCCAGGCGGCGAAAATATCGATTTTTTTCATTCGAACAACATCGTCATCATCTTCCCAGCCTTGTAGGGCTGGTCTTCCGATGTTAACTATAGTGATGACTCCGTCCACCTAGAGGAATGACGCCAATGGTAGAGGTCGTAACTCTGTCGAAACGCGTTGTGATATTTTCTAATTTACATGATTAAACGGAATCACCCTGTCTTCCTTCTTGGTTCCAGGCGGAAGTATCGATGTTGTTCATTCGATGAACAACCATAGCCTTGAAAAGAAAGAAAGAAGACATACCATCTAGTCTCTTCCCTTGAGAATTTGGTTCGTTCGTCCTCCAGCCCTTTGACTTTAAGAAACTTTAATCTTCTTCAAAGTCATCGCACTTGTCTAATCGTGACGAATCATCCACCTCGGTATGGAGCCATTCGGTGAAGATAGCGAGTGTCCTTTCCGCAAGGTGGCTAAGGGTATCGTCGGCTTTTATTGCCGAGTACTGCAGTTCCGTTTGAATTAGTTCCTTCTCCAGTTCTGTTTTCGCTAACGAGCTGGGATGAGGGAAATGCGTCACAAAGCTTCCACCCACTTGCTGGAGTCGATATCCGACACGTCGTAGGTGCATCATCCAAGCTGCGTTGTTGTGCCCGTATCCCACAAAGGCTTCCTGTAGCGGAGGGAGATGACTGCATAGTCTCAATACCATGTAAGGTTGATAGTGGTTCGATGAGACGCAGGGAATATCAATGAGTTCTCCATGTGCTTGTGACATCCATCGTCTATAATTTGTGCTGCCTTGATGCGCGAAATTCGTAGGATCGTACGGGAAGATTTTGTTGGAACCAAGACCGATGACTAGATCTTCAAAGTCTTTTGGCATCCAATACAGGTGACGATTCAGGCATGTCGTAGATGTCCCGCAGTTGAGGTCTTCAGCTTGAAACGCGGGGACCACGAGAGCAAGTTTAGGATCTCCCGCAAGAGCTTCTCTAACGATAGGGATATTGAGCGTATCAAAGAGGTCAATAGAGGGGAACATGTCAACATCGAGAAGTAAGGCATGCGACGTGGCAACTCCGCTAAGAGCCAAGTTCCGCAACTGATTAATGGGGTAGTCTGCCAAAGAGTGGTCCTGAGAATCAAGTGTATGAAGTGTGATGTAGTCCAGCTTGCATCCAAGGTTCTTCAGACTCTCCAGAGTTTCATCAATCGACATCGCTGTCCATATCGCAACACTAATAGGCGCCGTTTCTCCCCATAAGGCACAGTGCTGTTGCATCATCCAGAGTCGACTTTCGGATAGGTGAAGAGCCAAAGTATAGGCGACATCTTCTGGTTGTAAGGCATCACAAGCTGGTGTATCCGGAAGCCAAGATTGAAAGTCCTTCAAGGAGACATCTACCATTACATCACCCGGTAGTGTCGTGAGAGACACAGCAGCACCATCCGGGATGATAGGATTCGCAATTCTGGTATTTCTCCATGCACTGAAGAAGAATGTCAGACTCCGGAGTGCGTAGCCTAAAATAAGAAGATCAGCTGCAATAATCGTAATATTCATAAAGTTTCGTCCCTTGAGATTACGTCGTCGTAGATGTGCGCTCATAGGTGAGAGTGCCCGAGCCTGTTTTGACGGTGATGCGTTAAAACGACTCATTATCGGCGAATCGTCGTCCTTACTATGCGCCCGCCGTCGCCGGGCAAAATCACCATAATTTCCACTCTTCGGATCCTTAGTACTAGTCGGCGTCATGGCCTTTGGAGCCATTGTTTTTTTTTCTCTTTCAATCTTTTTCTACCTGCTTGTCCCTACACTGTAGCCCCCCCGTGGACCCGGACTACCGTAGGCAAAGTGTAGAGAGGATTATGTGAGACCTAAAGTTTTGAGAATGGTTTCTATTGACCGTGGACACATCCACAAACTTTTTCGAAATGAACGGTTAGTTGATAATCTTTTTTATTCAGCTGCTAATATATTTTAATGTAGGAATATTGCGGTCTCACCGGCCGGGTACCATTTTCCCCCATTTAACCGTAACCGTGAAGTGGCAACCCAGGGACTCGGTAGGCCAGTACCGAATGTGATGTGTCACCAGGTATATTCGTACCTAGATATCGTTCTTATGACGTCGACTAAATCAATCAAAGCAAAAATCTCACGCCCCCTAGATAAAGATACGGTATCGAGAAAAGAACAGAACTAATAGTACGGTACACCAGTTTACGCAGGACTTCTTCTTACAGTTAGTCTTCGTCTTCTTCTTCGACTACCTTGCGCTTTTTCGTGGCCTGTTGCTGCTTGTCATTAGTACTACCACTGCCACCGTCGTGGCTACGCTTGCCTTTCGATGGAACCAGCTCCTCATCACTATTTTCCTCCTCCTCCTCATCATCATCACTATCCCCAAACAAATCCTCCTGGGTAGGAACCGGTCCTTCTTCTGCTGCTGTTGCTGCGGGAGCATCCTCTCCCTCATCTTCCGAGGCATCGGCATCCTTATCGCCCTTCTTGCTGCTGTTCTTCTTCTTATTGTTGCGGTTATCCTTCTCGTCATCCGAACCCTCAAACAATTTCGAAGCGCTAGGCGCCTCGCCTTGTCCCTCATCGACATCATCATCGATGAATGCATCGTCGGCATTAGGAGCTCCCTTTGTCTTCTTCGATCGTTTCTCAGCGGCGGTTTTCAATGCCGCCTGGTCTTGCGCCCATGCACTTCTCAGATTGTCTACCCTGTCCATCTTTTCATGAGCCTGAAAAAAGAGTTCGCGCGAAATCGCTTCTTTTGTTAGAAAAAACTTCGTTCGCCGTGTTTCCTCAAAGACATCAAGACATTCACTTACCCTGCGATCACGTTCTTCTGCCATCCTTGCCTCCTGTTCCTTCTTCAATTGATCTTCCATTTCCTGTTTCTTCCGCTGAGATTCGGCAGTTAGCTGTTGGAGTTCTCTCAATTCTTTGGCTTCTTCCTCACGTTTTCGTTCATCTTCCAAATGAGATCTGGCACTTTCAATATTGCTCTTACAGTGCGTCAAAAAGTCATTCAACATCGACGTCGCAATGTTGACCTTCAGCCCCTCGTTTTTCTTGGACAAAATCGCTTCAACGGTTTCGTAACTGTTCTGCAAGCCAATGAGAGATTCTTCGACTTCTGCTGCAGTTCTACGAATATTCCTTGTCAACTTCTGAAGGACGCAATTGGCAGCCTGAAGCTTCGTCATACAGAGATTGTACGTCAACAAAACACGCTTGGATTCACTGGAATTTTCTTGAAGTGCCAGATCAAGATGTTCCATCGCCTTCTTGTATCGTTCATCTGCGGGTGCTGCCTTCACATTGTTGAAGAGTTCTGTCTGCCGGGCCCAGTCGAAATACGCGAATGCAATATACATCAGTACCTCGACTTTATCATCTGTCCGACTCTTTGAGGTAATGGGAGCACTCCCATCCTCAGTCCGTTTCAGGTAACTTTGATACATCTGAAGGGCCTCTGGATGGCGCTTTTGTGCCAGATAGACATGTCCAAGGTTAAGGTGAGCATCGGCAATCGCGTCACCACTAACTTCACGGACCCGATTAAAGACTTCCTTAGCCCTGAGAAGTTCCCCTTTTTCAGAGAGAACAGTACCAAGTCCATTCGCAGCGTAGGCGTTGGCAGTATCCTTTTGAAGGATTCTCTTGTAAAAGTCAGCGGCGTAACCAATGTGTTTGGCGTATTTTCCCGGTAGACTCAAGTTGGCAAAGTAGATGTTACCCAAACTCAACATCGCATAGGCTTCGACCTTTTGAACTTTCTTAGTGAGCAAGCCATCAAATACCTGCTGCGCAGGAGCCCAATCACATAACGAGAGGTGGAGATTACCGATCAATGTCAACACTTCAGGATTGCCTGGAGCTGTTTCGGCGGCAATCTTGAGCCAACCGGCACATTCCTTCAATGCACCACAGTCGATCGCAATACATGCGAGTCGAAGATAACTATTGACATAGGCAGGATTCCTCTTCAAGATAGCCTTATGTAACTCCACCGCCGCCATAGTCCGACCGACTACCTCATGAAGTCTCGCCAAGTTGAAGGCAATACTAATCGCCGGGGATTGATCCAACCTGGTATTCTCGCGTTTGACGAAGAGGGAAGCAGTCTTGATGGGCTCATCATCTGCTGCTGGGGTGTCCACGGCTTCGCCGTCTTCGTCTACTTGAGGGACTTCCTCCTTTCTCAACATGTCCTTTAATTCGATTTTCGTTCCGTCTTCTCCTATGTTGATGATTTGTGATTCGAAGGAATCGCCGATCTTTACATGATCGCCAACGACCAACCCGATCCCGGCCACATCTTTTCCTTCAGAGCTCGTGATAGTAAAGGAGGAGGTTCCCTCCTCAGTGTTTTCATAGCTGACCATGAACTCAGTATCGACATATCCGAAGAACATGGAATTGTCTGGGTGTCGAATTTGTCCACCGGCGATTCCAAGGTTGGATAGAGTCGCCAGACTTCGTGTTTCACTATCATCTGCAGCCACAAAGGCTCTTCGGTACATTTGTAAACTTTCTTCATAATTCTTCGTTTCGTGGCATAGGACACCAATATTGGTGTAAATTTCAAATGGAATTTTCTTCCCCTGTCGTTCCATAAGGTGGGCTGCCCTCTTGTACTTATCGAGAGAACGTAGGAAATTTGATTCATGTTGTTGCAATGCTAAAGCTTCAAGGAGGATAAGATCCGGATTCAATGGATCAAGATCAATCGCTTTTCGGACATGGGCTAAACCTTCTTGTATCTTCTTCCCACCTCGAACTTCCAATAATCCGAGTGTCGCCAATGCGTCGGTGGCGGTATTGGACGTCCCTAATACCTGATGGAGATGAGTCGCAGCTTCTTCATATTCTTCTTGCGCAATCAATGTCTGAGCAACTCCAAATCGGGCAGGAGTTAAATTGGGTGATAGTTTACATGCACGATCATAAAATTGATGTGCATGTTCTAAATCATCTCGAACATGATAGACCCGTGCCAAGAAGAATAACGATTCAGCTTGGATTTCTTGGACCGTCGTACTATTGTAGGCACCCTTCGCCAACGCAATCACACGATCATAATCCTTCTTCCAAACCTTTAGGGCAGCTAGCGGTACAAAAATGTAAGTATTCCAATAAACACTTGCCATAGGAGATCGAATAGATGGATCGATTAGAAGTCAGGACACTTACTCGTCGATTCTCCATTCCATACATCCTTCATTCGGAAGGAAGTCCCAGCATTATCATCATCATCATCCCCGATATCTATAATAATCGTTTCAAAGTTTGTCCCGATACGGATCCGTTCTCCATCTTCCAAGGGCATTTGATGTGATCCTTTCACAATGTTCGAACCCTGTGTGACGTTGACCGTGCCAGCGACGGCGGTCCATTTCCAAAAATAATGATTCGCTAAATGATTTTGAACCATAGCATTGGAATGATCTAATAGATTCGCGGTTGACATCATTTTGATTGCCTTTTCAATCGATGAACTGAAGGATGTACTTGTCTCATCAAGACTTGCCATGTCAAGGACAGCAATTCCGACCATTGCATCGACATTTTCAGGATCCATTTCCAATGCCCGGGCAAAGGCAGCCTTGGCTCTATCGACTTGACCTAACCGGTAACATGCCAATCCGAATCCTACTCGTGTCGATGCACCACTACTTTCTGGATACCGTCGAATCGCTTCCGCATACATTTTCTGTGCCTTGATGAAATTCTTTTCCAAATAATGGACTGCCGCCTGACCAAGGAGAGTCGGGAGGACATCACCACATTGCTTATGTGTCAAATCGAAATAAAACATCGCCTTCTCTAAATGGACTTGTTCTAGACGAGGTGTACTCAAATGTAACATCCCCTTCCCCATCCATGTCATGGGGAAAAGATTATCGACAGTCGAAGAATGGGTAAAACGGACATCTGCTAAACTTCGTAGGTCATCCTTCGGTTCCGAACGGGATCGATCTAAAGATTGTTGTGCCTGTGTTAGTTGTGCAATCCCTGCCGAGGCGAATAATCGGACCCGTTCTTCTGGTGTCCCATCTAATCGTTCACATCCTGCCTGTAAAATAGCCGATGCCTCACGTGCATTTTGTTTATGTTGGATATATAGTAGTGCTGCATCTGCCCATACATTCAACGGAGCATTCTCATCCTTCAATACCTGTAATAAAGTCGACGAGGATGTATCTGGCATTTCTTCAGGGAAAATTTCAATAAAATGATTGTCTTGGGTAATATCCCCCCCCGATGTAATCGGAATCACTAAAGACTGATTCCGTGAGGAACTATTGACATCTTCAAAGACCTTGACACGATCCAAAGTATCGACTACCATTTTTTAGTAACTGTCTTGGGAGAGATCTCCAGTGAATTGTTTTTGGTTTTGTTTGGAAATTACTGCAACTGTAATGTGAAGTGATGATTTTGACAAAGAGTAACTTAACTTATTTGGCACAGTTGCAGCCTCTCTACCGCACGTGATGCTGTTTGCTGGATTCGTCGCGAAAAAGGGCCAAGGGATCTAACGTAAGTATTGGTGCCCCGACCCTAGATATCCTAGATATATACGTGTCCGAAGATTTAGATCTGACTTATATACGAGAGGTACATACGTATGACAAAGTATATGTCATCTTATCGTCCCTGTCAATCATAGACAGGAAAGGAAAGTCCATCAGCAATCTAGGGCAAGATATCGACCGACCATGTTAAAGTATAGCCTCTAGGAAAAATGCCCCCTCAATCGCAATGCCATCGGACGGCCAACCAACAAATGATTGCATCCGGAAGGATGGAGAGGATCCCTTTAAATACTTTGCGTAAGATTTTCCATGTTCGGATGAAGTGGAAGGATATCACCAAGGATTTTATTCGGTGGACAACTTTTGTAAAGAATCGCATGGATCCTCTTTAGATGTCGTGCTGTACCCAAATGATGGAAGCTGACGGACTGACTACTGGTTAAGTTAAACCCAGTCCGGAACCCATAGATTTTCCCCCAAAATTGGTATAGATTCCCAAAAAATCCTGATTCACCCTTCATAGTACATGTATCATGTGGATCCATACCATGAAATCGTTGTGCATTCATCGCATCGACACTATGATTCCCCATTATACCGACGGTGTTTTTCAAACATTGTCCAAGGACTCGATCTTCAGACGAATGGACATCCCGTATAAGTATTTCCAATATTCTTCGATTCAAGACATACCACGGACCACCACCGCAGAAATAACTTCCATCTGATCCATAGGGGATCCAATGACCCAAATGTAATGGATCATTCCAAGCAACGTCACCCAGATATTGAATCATCCGTCGTAAGTTTTCGACGATCACATATGTATCATCTCCAGATAGGAAGAAAAAGTCAAATTGGTCCAAATAATGGTCATGCATGTAGGATAGAATAGAACGAGTCTTTTGCCACATATTATCATATCGTTCTGGTCCAAGATGGGGCAAATCTACAGAACCAAGACCTTCGGCGTAGTAGGAGGAGGACAGATTTGTGGTTGGTTCCATGGACGAGAGATCATATGGAATCGATACAGTTTTGGTCGATGCTGCAAAAAATCCATCACATTTCCATCCCCATGTTTCTGCGACGGCCGTTGCCATTTCTTGACGTTTTTCGTACGTATAGACGGCACATAGGATTCGTGGTGTTGTCCGATTTATTCCTCTACTCGTCGTCGATCGATTGCGAGAAAGGGTATCAAGTGTCTTTTGTAAGACAGAATCTTCAATAGGTTCTGGATCGGGACCGCCCACCTGTACCTTCTGGGTGAGGAGTCTCCATCCGGCCTTCCGTTCCTTCCCCTCTCTTGGTCGAGCATTACAGGTCGTTTCGAATTCTCGTTCATCACGAAGAAAAAGATGTGATTCCAAATCTGTATGTGAAAAGGTTGTATTTTTGAATGCCTCATATCGCGCTGTGATGAATCTACGAACCCCATAGACATCTGCAATATACCCCCATACACCATTTGCATCTCGAGCACCCGCATGGGGATGAGGTCGAGAATGTTTATTCTTGTCGCTATTGTTGGCTGCCAACACAGGAGGGACGGAACGAGTGCCATTGCGCGCACCGGAAGTGGAAGAGGCAGTCGAGGGTAGAATATCGGTGTTCAGTTCATGGATGGTCGTCGCTGGTAGAATGACGGAATCAATGTTGCCATCACCAAATGTCATCGTGCTACTAGTATTCCATAGGACACCATACTGTGTCACAATGATGAAAAATATCGTTGAAGCCAAAATGAATCGTACAATCGCATTCCGATTTTTCATTCTACTTCTGAAACCTCAAGCCATTCACGGTCGGTAACGTCATCTAGTAGAAGTCTTCCATTCCGTTCATAAAGATTCTCTCTCGATGAAGAATGGAATACTGCGACGTGCGAAATTTGAGGGCTGTGTGACTACCGGTAGCGCGATAGCGCAAAGCGCGCCATTTTTTAGTCGATCTACTCAATTGACCGTGACTGGTCATTATTTCCTCTGAAAAAAAGGCATTTTCACAGGCCCCGAATTTCTTCCTGACTACGTACGGTGGGGAAACTCTAGTTCATGACACTGTCAGAAGACAGACAGAGCTACTGCATAACTGATAGTTTGTATCGTTGTGCTGAAGCACTCAGCCCTTGCTAGTAGTTTAGTAGTTGTAGTGATTGGCTACTGTTGTTCATTTTCGATCGACGTCGCTCAATCTGTGAGAGAACCACAAGTAGTGTACTGCAAAGCGGTTCGGGTTTCCCATGATGGCACCCGTTTGACTGTTTGAGAAAGTGGCGACAGGGAAGGCATGCAACGACTCTCCGATCGGCCAATCTTGGCTCAAGACCCATCTGTTTATGTAGGCAAAAATCTGGCCTGTTAATGTCTGGTCATCGCCCAGTATGGGAAAAAGAGATTCTACTGTCAAAAAGAATCCTTGAAGGAAACGGCGGTCGATTGCCAGACGTCAAAGTGGAAGAATTCGACTAGTCACGCTAACTGCTTCCAGTATCCCTCCATTTATGGGTCTGATTCGTGATGTGGAATTCACATGATGAGTCTTCGCGTTTCATATATTGTAATGAAACTCCTTCACCGACGGAGGATAATGAATGATGAAGGAGTGTGAAACGTCGTCGGAGCATCATGAAGTGGAATGGAACTCCTTCCGATAATGCTTCTCTCCATTCCTCGATAAGTCTTTTTTCCATATTTCTATCTATTTCTGGCGACTACTCCTCCATTGCTGGTCGTGTGTCCACCCATTTCAAACCAAGAAGCAATAACGACTCCCAATTCGATTCTGGTTCACTGTCACAAGGAGAACTCTGAAACTGAACCCCCTGTGGATGAATTGTTCACAAAAAATTCACACAACTCTCTTTACCCCGATAATAATAACAACAACCACTTTTTCTGCAACATGAAGACTCGACGCATCTTCATTGCTTGTCTAACCCTCATTACTACCACCACAATTGTGGCGGCTACCACCACCAGTGAAGCCCATTTTGATGAAGTCGAATTCGGAAGACGGACTCGTCCACGTTCTCAATCACGACAACTCGAAGAAATTGTCGAAACGGAAGCGTAAGTCTAATTCACGTTTTTGTGTTTCTTCAATGCATTCATCTCTCACTTCATATTCTTCTTCTTCTTCAATTCTCCCGTTGTACAGCATTTTTCGTGAACTCGTGGAAAATGACATCCTATTCTTTTCCATGTCAATGAGTATGTCCATGTCCATGATCGATGGACTTTCTCCTACGACTGCAACTACTATCAGTGATCCGACGGACGGTCCTAGTACAATCGGCCCCTCGGCAACAGCAATAGTAAATGAGACGTTGGAAGATACCGACCCTGTCGTCCCTGATGAGGATTATTCCTTTACTCCAGAACCCATCGAGTCCTCACTAAAGGCCTCGCGGATAACTTCCGACAGTCCAACAACAGCGACAACGGCGGTCGTCGCAATGGCTTCAGTCGGAGGTGTACTAGTCGCATTGCTTTTCGTTCGTCGACGCCCAAGGAACAATGCTCACTACCTTCACATGGATACTAAGGAGGAGGATGGTTGGATTCCCGATAACTTTTCCTTTGCAGAACCCTCACGAGCAACAAATTCTCCTCTCGACGTCTAAAGATGTCTGGTAGTGGTGTGAGGATTGGTCTGTCGTTGTCGAAACGAATACACCCAGAAAATGGAAATAGACGTTAAACACATAGTAGATGTAATTTTGAAGATGTGCTGGTGATTCTGCTGTGGAATGGGAGGAAGCAACGCATCGTTTCTGTCATAGTTGTTGATGACTTGGTAACCCACGAGGAAGATGTTCCCAAAATACTGCCCATCAGATCCATGATAGAATGACATGATCGTTTTGTTTGTAGCAGTCTCTCCTACCACCTTCTTTCGCTGTGAAAACGTACAGTTTTTACTACCGTACGTTAGTAGTGCGTGGACCATATACGCGAGGATTTTGTTGGACCGCTTTCTCTTTTTATTGATTTCTATTGGATGAAGGGTGTCGTACACACACCAATACCGAGCGAGGCTCCCCATGGGCGAAGAGCATCGATCACTGTCATTTGTCACCACGTGACTCCTCCTCCTTCTTCGTCCTTCTTGACACTGCAGTAGAAGACTACTGCACCGTATCATCACCACCCCAATTCGATGGTCATCGGATTCGACTACCGTAGAGAGGAATAAGGAGACAACAACAAAAGTCCGGGCCTACTACGAGTTTAGAGTCGTCCAAACTTTGTTGAAGATGTGAAGAAGAAGTGAGGAGGGATGATCATTGATCTCTTTAAGTTACAAATTCAGGGAGTATCACATCGACAGGAATATTATTTTTGCCTTCCCTGTTCCATCAACTCATGGCTGTTTGTTGACACGTACATTACAGTACAAGAGTCTTACGGTCTGCGTCGGAAGTAATACCAACATAATTGATCCTTTACTCCAGGTTGAATTAATTACGTTGCTTTGAGAATAGGTCCATCGGTAGACTTCCCCAAGACTTATCTACGGTAGTGTAAGTGTTCGATCCTCCATTGACATGTGACTTCTGATCGAATTCATTAGCCAGAACGCTTCCCTCAGAAGTTGGAATTATGCCGTCGTCGAACGTCACATCTCAACTCTTGTGGAGGAATTCATTCACCGCCGGAAGCCTTCCCATCAGAATTGGGTGGAATGCCTTTCCTGAGTGGCTTACACTTGGATGACAATTCATTCACTGCAAGTCTCCCCACTGAATCGAGTCTTTCGACTTCACTGAATGTCATCGTTTTGGATGCCAATATTTGACTAGAAGTCTTCCATCGGAATTGGATCTTGTGACGTCTCCGTCCATGTATGCAATAATGTATTGAGAGGATCATTGCCTTGAGTGATAGGCTTTTGAACTGCTCTGTCTCAACTTACGGTTGACTGGAACACTATCAATATCGGAAATCGGTCATTTGAAAGGACTTCTTCATCTTGAATTGGCTGAGAAATCAATGACGGGAGGACTTCCCGTCCGAATTTGGTCTCATGACAAATACCCAATCTATCTGCTTGGAGTGGAATGATTTTATGTCCAGGTTTCATTCCGATAGAGATGTGGTTGCTTCTTTCAAGAAATCTCGAATATTTGAGTATCAATCATACCATTATTGCTGGAAGCCTGGATGATATTTTCTGCAATCAAACTTCATCATTATAGCACATTCTCTTTATTGAAGCGTATTCTTGTTTTGGAAATGTTTCAAGCGTTAAGGGTCGTTGCTGCAGTTGCTCTGACCGGAAAAAAGGGAGATTACGTTGCTCGGAGGAAGTTTTCTGGGTAGCATCTATGGCCTGCAGTTTCGCTTATCATGGTGAACCGCTTTGTTTTTCTCAACAACCCAAAAGGAAAGGAAAAATCCAAAAAGAGATTCGTGGTCTGTCCTGACTGGACTAGGCCACAATTCTTGTCCGATAAATCCCTATATCCGTGTCGGTGAAAATACGTGGCATTCACACACGATTGTTAAGGGAAACGACATTCCTCGTAAGGCTTTGATTATAGCCTTGTTTTGCATGCACGACTGTCTAATATGCCCTAAATTTCGTCCTATCTTGGTTGTCCACAGTCACAGTGAAAGACCAAGACACTATAGGACGCGAAAACGCTATGGCCAAACAAAATGCACGACAAAGTGACTATCATCCGAAGAAGGGCTCTTATCAATACAAGATTCGATTACCACACGTTGATCTACAGTTGATTCGTCATTAAGTCTTTTCGTCCTCGGATCCAAGACCAAGAAGACATTCCACAACGGGGTGACAAGACCACTCTAGATGGGAATGAAATCGTTCTCCTCCAACCCAACTATCCTTCACATAGTTCACAACACATAATTCACAAAAGAAGGAAACAACAAGCAACGAAAGATTGATGAAGTTCACCAGTACCGTCCTCGTTATCCTTGCCACTGGGCGTGCTCCCCATACTTCTGCTGGTCGTCTAGGGTCGTCTAGGATCGTCTACAATCATCGAGAGCGATAACGTTGATGAGAAGCACCCAGAACAAGAAGTAAAGGCAGTTCTCCATATGATGAACGAACCCAAGAACGAGCGTCGCTTGCACGACAGCGCCGAAAAGATGGACTCCCTGGAAAGGAAGAAAGCCGCGACCCTTGCAAAGATGAATGCAGCAGAGGGCAGGGAAACGCCGGCCTATGAATTACACCTCAAAGAAGCTAGTGAAGTTATTGATCCGATTGATGATCTCACCACTGAATCCACTATCGAATCGGATCCCGAGAGCGCGACCCAGAGCGATTTCGGAATCAGTATTGTTGGAGGTGACCCATCCGATCCCAATGAATTTCCATAATTCGGTACGTTTCCGGCTGCTTGAGCATCTCATTGTGAAGCCTGGCGGATATGATGGGTAATCTGTCATCATCTCACATCATCATCGTAATGAATTCTGCTCATTCCGCATGAAGTGAACATGTGGGGTTGCGGTGCGACACTGATTGGACCTGATATTGTTCTGGGAGTAGCTCATTGTGGTGGAGCCCTTGGTCGAATCGTCGCGATCGGAGGCGGAAGCCAAACTGCCGAACTGCCGAAGTTGTTGATCAACGTCGGCACCCGAAT
>Ga0194115_10003353_pt1 | contig 18128 bp, 43 predicted proteins | sample TA2MahsurfametaG_3_FD_148656 | JGI IMG/M metagenome (GOLD analysis project Ga0194115, IMG submission 148656) | Freshwater microbial communities from Lake Tanganyika, Tanzania - TA2015002 Mahale S4 surface | ecosystem: Environmental > Aquatic > Freshwater > Lake | place: Tanzania: Lake... | reverse complement strand
GTACTGGTGAATTAATTAAAGAATGCCAACGAATCAATCACACATACTACCATTTTGACCACGCTTACTACTTTAAAGAACAAAAGCATGGCAATAATTCTCTATTTAATGATAGAATATATCGCTTAACAAAAAATAATATGATGTTAACTTATATAGATAAATTAAACGATACTGATAAACAAAGACTTATTAAATATAAAAAGTATGTACAGATTAAACCTTGGACTAAAAAAGGCGATTATGTGTTAGTATTGTCACCATCAGAACACGTTAATTTATGGTATGATTTTACAAATTGGGAAACAAATACAATTAATAAATTAAAACAACATACACAAAAAGAAATAAGAATAAGAAAAAAAGACAGTAAAATACCTTTTATGAAAGAACTTGAAAATGCTTGGGCTGTGGTTACTTCACAATCAACGGCTGCCGTGGATGCTATAATAAATGGCGTGCCATCATTTTGCGATAGTATGTCTTTTGCTGTGCCTGTATCTCATACCGATTTATCTCATATAGAAACACCTTTTTATCCTGAAAATAGAGAAGAATGGATAGATAGTTTATTATCAAATCAATATACTCTGACCGAAATATCGAATGGTTATGCATTTAACAGATTAAAAAACAAATGAATACTTTTCACTTAATGGATTGGACAAAATGTTTATCTCATCAAATATGGCCTGAGTTGAAAAAAGGCTGGCCTGAAACAGATAAACCTGTGCATTTTTTTTGGGGTTTAGGTGGCAATAATGTTGCAAAGATAAAAGAGGTGATGGCTAAAGGCGAAGAATGGTGGTATGTTGATGTGGGTTATTTAACACAACAGATAAATCGTTATCCTGAACCTTTTATTCATGATAAAAACAAAACCTACTTTCGTATTGTAAAAGGTCAATTACATACAACATCTGGTAGAGTAGGTAATGGTAAAAGATTAGAAGAACTTCGAAACAAACAGATTGATGTAGAGTTTAAGGGTTGGAAAACAGGTGAGACAAAATATATTCTATTATGTCCGTCATCACCTACGGTAACTTATCATATAAATGGCATATCGCAAGAAGAATGGATTAAAATTGTTACAGAAGATATTAGAAAATATACAACACGTGAGATACGTATAAGAAATAAACCTAGACCAAACAATCAATGGTGGAACACAGACATAAAAGATGAGTTAAAAGATTGTCATTGTTTAATAACAAATATGAGTTTAACAGCTGTTGATGCAGTAATGAATATGACACCTGTAATTTGTAGTATGACCAATATTGTTTCGCCTATTGCTTCACACGATATTAAATATATAGAAAAACCTTTTAGACCAGGTCGAAAAACTATGAACGAGTGGTTAAAGTATGTGGTTGAAAATCAATTTACTTTAGAAGAAATAGCTAATGGCACGGCCTATGAAACATTAAAAGCTCAAAAAAATGATTAACTTTTGTTGTGTATATTATGGTAACAAATATCCTACAATCTATGTACAAAAATTATATAATATGGTTCAAAGACACCTTACCATACCGCATAAGTTTTATTGTTTTACTGATCATGTAAATCTGTTTGATCAAGTAAAAGGTAAAATATATTTTCAACCTTTTCCTAGACATGATTTAGAGGGGTGGTGGAATAAATTGCAGTTATTTAATCCTGATACAAAATTAAAAGGCGTAAACTTTTATTTAGATTTAGATGTTGTAATAATTAAAAATATAGATTGTTTTATTAATTATGGTGATGAAAACACTTTTGGTATTATAAGAGACTTTGGTCAACCTAATATGTGGTTTAACTCAAGTGTTATGAAATGGAATAATGTTAATGCTTCGGCGAATATCTGGGAACCATTTATGGCTGATAGACCAAAATGGAAAAAAATGCAAGGTGATCAAAATGTAATTACTGATTTAATGAGAAATAAGTCAGAATTAAAATTATATCATGACACTTGGACACAATCATATAAATGGTTAGATAGAAGTCAAACAAGATTTCATAAAAAAAGTATGACTTTTGAACAGTCACCTCATGCAAAAATAGCTGTTTTTCATGGTAGTCCAAATCCTCACGAATCAACACAAGAATGGGTTAAATACAACTGGAAATAACTATTATTACCTTTAGAACATAACCAGAACATTAAAAGTGTTGATTTTATTGATAAAATAGACGTATTATTTGTCAAATAATGCTTGACTTTACATATAAATTATGTTAGATTATATGTATAAACAATAGAATAATTAACTAATAAGGACTATATTATGAAACACAGTGATAAAATTTTGAATACTCAAGAACTTAAAGATGTATTGTTGTCGGCCGAAGGCCTTATTCAACAATTTCAGTCTCCTCATCATGAGAGATCAATAGCTAAAGGAATACCTATTAATTTTTTAAAAGTTTTTTATGATTACTCTAAAATGGTTCAACCTTTAAGAATACGTTATAGAGGCTCTAGTAAATGTGATACTGATGGATACAAATATTATTATAGACCAAGAGATTATGTTCACAGAAAATATGCTGATACATTTGCAATTTATAAAAGAGTATAAAAACAGAAACAATTAACTAACAAAAGGACTATATTATGATATATTTAAACAAAGATGACATTGGTAAAAACGTTTACAAAGTTGTAAAAGATTACGGCGTACAAGTTTCTTACTTTGTAAAAGCTAAAAATTCAGATGAAGCTGAAGACATTGTGAGAGATTATGGTGGTTTAAATCTTAAAAACGATAGCTTTAACGTAGATTCTGAACAATTAGAACTTGATTTTTACAGAGATGATTTTGGTGATACAATCACTGAACATTTAGGTAAAGTCGTTGTAGATGAAAATGACCAAGATGAAGTAGAGCTTGACAAATACGCTACTGAAAGTGTATAATAAAAAATGAGTTGGTCAATAACATTGTTTGTAATTATCGGTATAATGTTAATAATGTTTATGTTAATATCATGGCATAATGATGTGCCTAAAAAAAATATGAATCCTTTTGAAGAAATACCTAGTAATTTAACTGACCTCAAATTAGTAGAAAAAATGTTAATAAATCAATCAATAGATCAAAAACGCACTTATAAAAAATATAAAGAGCATGGCGAAGATATATCACACGAGAATGAAGTTGTTTTTAAAAAATTAAAAACAAAAAACAATTTACAAGACGAGCTAGACAAAGAAGAATCAGATATTGATGTAATGTTAAATTTAGAAAACGAAAGTGATTTAGGAAAATGAATACAGCACTATTTTTAATTTGTAATATTATTAGATATAGTGTTATGGCAATTATACTAGCATCTATATTTTATTTTGGAGCTTTTTTTATAGGCAAGGTTTTATTAAAAATGATTATTTTTTCATTTTGGATAATTGATAATATAAAAGTATTGATATAATAAATTAATGTGTAGTAAAACTTTAAAATCAAAGCGTAATAATATAAAAAAATGGCTTAAAGATATATCTAACAGTAGCCCAAATACTGAGCAATTTAAACAAAAAAAATATTCTAATAAAAAAACAAAAAAATAAAAAAATGGAAATATACATCTTTATATTACTAGTGACCAATATAGCTTATCATATAACACACAATTAATAAATGTTAACTAATAAGCAAAAAGTTCAACTAGCGAATAGACAACACCTTGCATGGTTAAGGTCATTAGGTTTAAAGTTTGATAAAAACGGTAGAATTATTAGTAGGTATAAAGGCTATGATATGCCTGATTATAAAGTAAAAAATTCTATACCTACAAGTAATAGAATAGTGGGTAATACTTATAAAAAAACATATGCTACACAATTACCTATTGGCAAAACCATTAGTGTGGCGTACAATAAAGGTCCTTATATGATAGTAGATGCTAAGGATTTTAAATCAATGGGAAGGAAAATATAATATGTACAATAAAAAATATAATTTAATAGGAGCAGGAGTATTTACTTTAGTATTAGTTTTATTACTAATGTTTATGCCTAGAGCTGCTATATCAGATGAAAAAGTTAATGAAACAACTTGTAATGATAAAACTACTTGGTCAAAAAAAGAGTGGTGTAATATTGTAGAATATCAAAAAGTTGTTTGGAAAAAAACAAATGAATACTTATCTACTAAAGAGGTTCATCCTAATTTAATTAAAGAGATAGATAAAACTGTAAAATATCAAGATAATGCTTGGAAACAAGGTAATCAACAAAATGCAGATAACTTGAAAAAAATAAAATCAGTTTTAGGTATTAATGAGTAACAAAAACTTTTTAGAAAAAAAAGATAAAAAAAATAAAGAGAAAAAAAAATTAAAAGGTTTTTACATAAACAAAAAAAAATTATATTCTTTATTTGAAAATGAAAAAGGTGAGATAAATTTTAAAAAAGAAAAAACATGAATTATATAGATGGCTTTCATTTTTTGTTTATTGGTGTAATAATTTATTTTATATTTTCTTTAGTATTATTTTATTGTGTTTACAAAAATCAAAATAAAAAAATTAGTAAAAAAACAAAATAATATAAAATGTTAAAAAATAAAGAATATAGTTCACACGACTGGAGAAAAAATACTGAAGATGCTATTGTGGTAGCTTCAAATATGAATGTACAGTTAGAAGTAAATAAAAGTAAAGTAATTTTTGTAAATCCTAAAACACAATATACAGAGGAAGTTGATGTATCAAGGCTGATTAGAGTGTTTGTAAATAACAGAGACGATCTAAAAAGAAGTGTAAAATAATGGAATTATTTTGGCTTATTGGTAAAATTTTAATAATAATTGTTTTTGTAACATTATTTTTTTATACACTAAAAAATAAGTAATATTTGTAGTATTTTTAGTTTTAAAAAGTCACAAAAAAGACACAATTATGTCATACAAAAAACATAATTAAATGTTATATTAAAAGCGAGTATTAACAAATAAAAGGATATATTATGATAAATTATGATAAAGATACGTTTTTTAAAGAGTTTAATGTTGCCAAAAATAAAGATATAGCTCTTGCAACAGAATTATTAAGTAAAAGTAAAAAATCTATTTCAGATATTATATTAGATAACACAAGTGTATTAGAAACCACAGTTTATACAAATAGAATAGAGTTTTTTAAAGATCATATTAAATGCAAAAAAGAACACCCTAAGTATTATAATTTACTAGACGTAAATCTTGATGAGCTGCTAAAAGCTTATGAAAGTGAAAATCCTAGAGATTACTTTTATATGTCAGTATTTGGTAAAACTTTTGCTCAGAAAAAAGCAGAAGAAACATCTGAAATAGATAATGAAAAACTTGCGAATATTTAGTTTAATTTTATTGTTATTATGCACGACACAATGTGTTAAACAAAGATCGCACGTTGGTGCTATGGCGGGTGCTACCACCACAACAGCTACCTGTTTACAACACACAGAAAATCCTGTGGTATCTGCCGTATGTGCTGTCACAGGTGCTTTCATAGGTGCAGAAATTATGTATGACTCTGATTATGATGTACACAATGCTACTTTTGTAGATCACTTAAATCGTGGTACTTCCTCATCTTATACAAATTGGTATAATCAAAAAACACAAAATTCAGGTAATATAAAAACTTATTCAACATATTTTGAAGGACCTTTAAAATGTAAAGATTATGAGACTACAATTGATATTACAAATCAATGGCCGTTAATTGGTATTGGTGGTGTTAATCGAGGAATGAAATTTGGTACTGCTTGTCAGTTACCAGATGGTAGATGGATAGAAAAACCATAAGATATGACAGAACAAATTAAATTATTAGAAAAAAGAGAAAAAGAAATATTAGAGGAAATAGAATTAGGTTTTTCAGTTAAAAGTTTAGAGGAAGAGCTATACGAATTAAGAGACACACTAAAAAAACTAAACACAAAGGATAATAACGCTACATATGAATTTTAAAAAACATTTTTTATTTTTAATTTTTATTTATTTTTTAATTGCAATTTTTATAACATCAACAAATGCTAATGAAAAGTTTGTATTACCTGAGGTTGAAATTACAGATGATGAAAAAGAGCCACTTAAAAGAGTTAAAAAAGAGCAAGGTAAAATTTTATATGACACAGTAAAAGGTTATGAACCTGAAAAAGTAGATAACCAATATTGTTATGTAAAAATTGAAATAGTACAAAAAGGTGATGAGATTATTAAACAAGAAATTTTGGAGTGTGCTGACGGTAGACGAGGTATTAATACACCAAGCTATTGGGAACTATTTGCACAATTCTATTATAGAGATGTATCGGTGCCTGAATACTGCCGATTTTATAGTAGACCAAATCATGTCTTTAAATCGTTCGGAAAGACGTGCCTTAACAAGAACGGCGAATGGGAGGTACAATAATGTTTAAAAACATTATTATATTAATACTCTTAAGTATCATTATGTTTGATGTGTCCAGTAAAGAGTTTTTTGATTATATGCAAAAAGGACTTGACAAAACACAAGAACTAGTATATGATATTAGTAGGAGTAAAAAATAAGACTATATGATGATAAGATCAATAATGATAATAGCGGTGAGCCTTATATTAGGTGCTTGCTCTTCTTCAACATACAAGATTAAAACAGAATCTAACAAAACTTTAAATACTGTGCCATCTTGGTATATGATGGATTTCAAAGAAAAAAGAGCTTGTAATATTGGTTCACAAGATGTCAACGAAAAACAATGTATTTTTGGTGTCGGAACGTCAGTATCGCCTGATCTTGGTTTAGCAATTGAAAAAGCAAAGATGCTTGCAAAAGCTGAGATGGCAGATATAATCAAAGGCGAAATGAATAAACAATCTAAACAGTTTATAACAGAACTTGGTAAAAATGAAACTAAGTCAGTTGTAACAGATGTTGAAGTTGCTTTAGTAAATAAAATTGAAAATACACCTGTAAGAGGTTATGAAATATTTGCACAAGAGGTAACCTCAACTAAACAAGGTTATTATAGAGCATGGATTGGTTTAAGATTGCCTTTAGGTGAGTTTAATAAGATGTATAACTACACAATAAATGAAGTAGTTGACTCTTACAATCTAAAACAAAAAGCTGACGCAGCTTTTAAAGAAACAGTTCCAGTAAAACCTTTACAGTAATATGAGTGAAATAACTCAAGTTGTCATATACAGTAAAAACAACTGTGGATATTGTATCAAGGCCAAAAATTTAATAACAAGTTTAGGCCTTGAATACACAGAAAAAAAATTTGAAGATTATTTAAATACAGAAAAATTATTTGAAGACATAGGTAAAAACGTTAAATCAATGCCCCAGATAAAAATAAATGGTGAATTAATTGGTGGATATAATCAACTATTAGAATACTTAACTGATAAAAAATTAGTTAATTTTAAAGGTGAAATTATTTAATGAACGATAAGAGTAAAGTTATTCTGTTTCCAACAAATAGAATTGTTAATAAAAATAGAGCAAAAGAAGACCCTAAAAAAGGTGAAAAGGTAAGATTAGATGCAACTAAAGATTTTGTAGAGGGCCATGTTGATGAAATTGCTATGAACATATTGAGAGCGTTTGTAAAAATGGCTATGAAAACGGACAAACCAGAATTTACAAAAGATTTAGGTTTATTAGTTGATGTTATGAGAGGTATGATTTATAGAGATTTTGATGTAGTACACCCGGCACAAAAATTAGTAGATAAGATTGTACAGGTAGAGACGACAAGATTTGGCCCTAAAGTTTTAGTTGATTATAATAAAGTAATACCAAATGAGCTTAAAGATGGTTCTCAAAAAGACGTATCACATAAACCAAACAAACCTTTAAGTAAAGATATAAGAGATGAAATTAAAAAAACAAATGATGGTTGGACAGATTTTCAATCACCAGATATTGATGATGAGTAACAGATTTTTAAAAATTCCTCAAGGAATCGCCGTAGCCGGTTGTAAAATAGCTAATTTAATAAGGAGAAAACATAATGTTAAATACATTAAAAAATCTAGTGGTTGTAAAAACTGCTAAGAGATCAACTAAAGGTGTTAGAGTATTATCTAAAACACAAAGAGTGTTGAACTTATTGTCAAACGGTAAATCAGTATCGTGGAAGACATTAAGAACTAAATTTGATCTAAGATCGCCAAGAGCGATGGTAGACAAATTAAGGTCTCAAGGAAACATGATCTACATTAATAGATCAAGCGAAGGTACTTCTTACAGAATAGGTGCACCATCAAAAGCAATTATTGCTGCTGGTATAGAAAAACTGTACGGAACAAACTACGCTTACTCAAATAACTAAGAGTGGTAATAAAGAGGCGAGAAATATATAAAGCTCGCCTCTTACACAAAACAAAAAAATTATGGCATACGAAATAAAAAGAAAATATAATACTGGTTTTATAGTAAAAAAAAAGATAAAAACATTAACAGATAGAGAATCTTATTCAAAAGAAATAAACACTGAATATGGTGAGGGCGGTGGTTTAAATGCTGGCTATGATATTGTAGAAGCTGTAGCTAAATATGCAAATGAGCAAGGTAAAAAAGGTAAACAATACGGTAGAGATTTTGTATTTAAAACCACAAGTTATGATGATACCTCAGATGATGAAACAATTGTCTTTGAACACAATGCCGAAACCTAAAATATTTGAATTTGATTTAGATACTGGCAAAAAACAATTTAAAACTTGGGTGTATAGTGAAACAGGTTTAGATATTGAGGAAAGATTTACACCATTTAAAGTTACTAACATAAAAGAAGTTAAAGAACCAGTTTCAAAAACAACATCAGAAAAATTACAAGACGAACTCGAGCCCATCACATGATATTAGTTGACTTAAACCAAGTGCTTATATCTAATCTGATGGCACAAACAAGAGGTAAAGCTGAAAACTTACCAAATAAAGAAATGGTAAGATATATGGTCATTAATTCATTAAGAGGTTTTAATTTAAAATTTAAATCAGAATATGGCAATAATCTAGTGTTATGTGCTGACGCTGGTGAACCTTGGCGTAGGGATATTTACCCTAATTATAAACACGCAAGAAGAAAAGGCCGTGTAGATTCAGACACCGATTGGGACAATATCTTTAATATTATTACCGAAATTAAACACGAAATTGCAGAAAACTTTCCGTATGTAATGATGTATATAGAAAAGGCTGAAGCTGATGATATAATCGCCACACTTGTAAAATACACTAATGAGCCTATTATGATTATAAGTGGCGATAAAGATTTTGTACAATTACAAACTAATACTAAAGTAAAACAATATAGCCCTATACAAAAAAAATTCATAGGTGAGGGTATTGACCCTAAAATATTCTTACATGAACAGATTATAAAAGGTGACAGATCAGATGGTATACCTAACATATTAAGTCCTGATGACATCTTTTTAACAAAAGAAAAACAAAGGCCAATCAATAAAAAAAGACTAGAGGAATGGTCAACTATAGATAGAATACCATTAGGAAGCGAAACCAGTAAGTTTTATGAGAGAAATAAACAGCTAATAGACCTATCTTGTATACCATTAGAACTAGAAAAAACTATTATAAATACATACAGAGAGTATAAAACACCTAGCAGGTCCAAACTGTTACCGTATTTTATACAACATAAACTAAAATCGTTAATGGCAAACATTGGTGATTTTTAATATTCGAATATTGGAGATATAATGCAAGAACAAGAAAAACCTAGGCATTCAAGCCTAATAAACCCTAAAGGTTTATCAGCATCGGCTCGTACAGCCACTAATGCAAGACCTTTAGCACACGAGATATTTACAAAAGTAAATAACGCAAAAGACAAACCACTAAAAATAGAAGTTTTAAGAAAAAACGATAGTCAATCTTTAAGAACATTGTTAAAGGCTGCTTTTGACCCTAAAATTATATGGGATATACCAGAGGGGTCACCGCCATATATGAGTAATGACGCTCCTGCTGGCACAGATCATACATCTTTGTTAGATGAGTCTAAAAAACTATACATTTTTATTAAAGGTGGTAGTAATATAGCTAAAGTAAAAAAAGAAACTCTTTTCATACAGATGCTCGAGGCGCTTCATAAAGATGACGCTCAAGCATTAATTAATATAAAAGATAAGAAATTAAACATTACCTATAAAGGACTTACGGAAAATGTTGTTAAAGAAGCCTTTAATTGGAATGATAATTTCATGAGAAAATAGATTTTTTTAAAAATACTTGTAAAATCAATGGTTTAGCAAAATTAAATCATTGATTTTATTATGTAATTTTTTTAAAAAAGTCTTATAAATCAATGGTTTACAAAAACTTAAATCATTGATTTTATTGAATAATTTTATTTTTTAAGATAAAAATAATGCTTGCAATTAGCCTATAATATGATAAGATATATATGTATAGATTCATAAGATTTATATAACTAATAAAAGATAAATATATTATGAAAAAATTGATTATAACAAACCTGATTATAGGTGCTTTATTATGGTTTAACATGACCACTTTTGCTAAATCAGCAAAAGCAAGTGAATATAATACCGCTGTAATAGCACACGTGATTACACAAAAAGTATCTGGTCAATCAATAGATACTTCAAAGTTGATGGAACAAGAGTTGACAAGATTAGCTCATTTATATGCCATTGACATGATTTCTGTATTTCAAAAATATTTGCCATCTCTTTTAGATGGTGTGACAGCAGAATTAAGACTTCATGCTGATAAAAACTATAAGTGTAAATTAATTAAAGATACAAAGATACAAGATAATTGTAGTTAAGTATGCAAAGATTAACAAAACAAAAAGTTTTAACAGTTAGAAAAAAACTAGAGCCATTATTGTCTCTAAAAAGTAAATATAAAACAACTTATACAGATATTAAAAAATACTTTAATATGTTAAATCAAGGTATATTTAATAATAAATTAGCATCATTTAATGAAATTCAAATAAAAAACCTTAAAAATTCAAAGTGCATGGGACAAGTTATACAATATGAATACACACGAAAAGGCACAAAAATTCTAAAATTAGAAATGGATAAAAAGTACGATACCAAAAAAGACTTTATAGAAACTTTAGCACACGAAATGATACATTTACATCAATTTTTAATAAACGATACTGGTAATCATAACAAACTATTTTACAGCTTTAAACCTAAATTAAAGTATGTAGGATTAAATCTATAACATTAAAAACATATATTATGAAAGAATCGAAAACAAAAAAATTCAAAGACCCTTATCTAAAGCCTCTGATATTAAGAGCTGTAGAAAAAATTGAAGAATTTGCTAATGTTCAAAAAGCTGGCGATAAAAGCATTTATTATGAAGGCAACTTTCAAGAAGATGTTTTAAACAACTTTCCTAAAAAAGAATCAAATATAATATTTAATAGAATGAAAAAATGTCTTGAAGATAATAGATTATTGTTTTTACAAAAAAAAATTAAAGTTAATTTTAAGAAAATATTAGATAATGGTAAGTCAGTAAATGATGACCAATATCATTATGAGTATATTGTGAGTAAAAGATAATGAACAGATTTGAATTATTAGGTAGAAAATTTAAATATTATTCACATAGACTATTAGCTATTTTTGCTATTAGTGTATTTGGTTTTAGCATAGGTACATTTTATCCTAATTTTATAACAAAAAATCATGTTGAGCATTCAGCAGTTAATAAGACTGTGAATTGGATGAAAGAATTAGGTTTTGGTGATCCTAAAATACTAACAGGCACAGATGAACAATTTATAACAACAATGAAAAATTGTATCTCATGGATAAATTTAGAATTAAATAAAAAAGAAAGAATACCTGACGAACTTATAATAGCACAAGCTATTATTGAAAGTAATGCAGGTTTAAGTAGATTTGCAGTTGAAGGAAACAATTTATTTGGTATACGTATTTTTAGTAAAAACACAGGTATGTTACCTAGAGGGTATGATGAAAGTTTACCTTGGCGTGTAAAGTCTTATGTAAGTAAATGTGCTTGTGTTCGTGATTATATTAATATTTTAAATACTAAAGGTGCTTATAAACAATTTAGAAAAATACGAGATAGGCAAAATAGTGTATTTGGTAAAATTGATGCTATTGAATTGGCTAGTGGTTTAGATAATTGGAGCACTACAAAAGATTATGAAGATCAAGTTATAAGTATTATAAAAAAATTAAGAGAAGATAATAAAGTTATAATAAAAAGACGAAAAGGATGAACGATATATTATTTTTAATAGGCACAGCCATTGTAATAGGATTAAGTTATTATCTAGGCAGAAAAGATGGTCTTAATTGTAATCTTAAAACAGAAATGAAAACTTATTTAATGAGTCTTACAATATCTAAAATGACAGCTGACTATTTTGAAAGGTGTGCTATTAATGAAACTAAACAATTTTTAAAATTTTTAGGTGTAAAATACCCGAAAAATAAATTTATTAAATTACCTAAAAAACTTACACTAGAGGATTTAGAAAATTAATAGTAAAAATGAAAAAAATAATAATTTTTTTAAGCTTAATACTACTAACAAATTGTGGTTTTAAACATAAAGTTAGTTGTGATTTATCTTTAAAAGATAAATCTATTTCAGGGATTGCAAATAATTGTATTGAAACTCCACAAATGGCTATCTCAAAAGAATTTTAAATAACTTGACTTTGTACATAAAATTTGATATAATAAACATATGATTAAACTAACACATAAAGCACAAACAAAAGCAATTAAAAATGCCTCAAAAGCATTTAGAAACTCAGAATCTCTATGGGCTAGAGAATTTTGGTTTACAGTATGGAAAAATCTATGCCTTAAATATAAAAGAACCATACATTCAATAGACACGAGGTATATAAACTAATATGAACATATTTTACTTAGATAAAGACCCTATTGTGGCAGCAGAAATGTCCTGTGATAAGCACGTATGTAAAATGATTATTGAGTCAGCACAAATGCTATCTACAGCACATAGAATTTTAGACGGTAAAGAATACTATGGTAAGACTGCAAATGGCCGTAAAATTAAAAGATGGACACATTCAGATGAAAACTTAGATAAATCATTATACTTAGCTAGTCATGTTAAACATCCTAGTACAATATGGGTAATGCAGTCAGCATACAATTATTATTGGTTATATAAACACATGATGGCACTAAATGATCAATTTAAATTAAGATATAAAAAATCTGTAGATCATATGACTGTGCAAAAATTAGGTGTAATATTAAAAAACGTACCTAAAAATATATCATTATCTATTATAGGTAATGAGCCTACACCTGCTATGCCAGATGAGTGTAAAGTACCTGGTGACTCTGTAGCAAGTTATAGAAAATATTATATAATGAAAAAAGTATCTTTTGCTACATGGCGTAGTCCTTCAAAAATGCCTGAATGGTATAAAAAAGGTATAAATGAAAACTTACATACACGTCAATCAGCATAAGATTAGAAGTAATAAAAAAAATGGAACAAGTGAAGCAGTTATTACAGTTAAACAAGGTAAGAAAAACACATATTGTAATGAAGTTAAAATATTGGGGCCTTCTACCGTGGTTTATGGTGGCAACGATAAGCCTATACTTTCTTGCGGTGCTAGAGTTGTTATCTCTACCGAATCTGATGTTGAGATATTAAACTAATGACCAAATTAAAAAAATTAATACATACTATAATAGATAAAGTATCAGGCACAAGTTTAGGCCGTACAGTTATTTACACAATAGGACATATAGTTATTGCTATGGTTTGTAATAGAATTATAACAGGTGCTGATTGGTGGTTAGCAGGTGCTGACGCAATTATAGAACCATTAGTTAATGGTTTTTGGTATTACTTTTTAGATAAAACATGGCACAAATTAAGTAAATTTTAATGCCAACATACACTTTTGAAAACACAAAAACAGGTGTTATAACTGATATGACCATGTCAATGTCAGAAAAAGAAGATTTTGTCAATAAAAATCCACATTTTAGACAAGTATTTACTAAACTAAATATAATAGGTGGTGTCGCTGGACTTACACATAAACCAGATAGTGGTTGGAATGATACTTTACAAAAGATAGCTGAAAAACATCCAGGCAGCCCATTAGCAGATCGTTATAGAAAAAAAAGTATAAAAGAAATTAAAACAAGACAAGTGATGAACAAACACAGAAAGAAAAAAAATGTCAGATAGTAAAAATATACCTGATTATATGCGAGGTTTCGACCTTGATGAAGACTTTGGATTTACACCTGTCGCTAGTAAACCTATGACAGATGCACCCTCTATTGATCCAAAAGTCATAGAAACAAATAATATAGAGTTATCAAAAATTAAATCAGATGTAACTACAATTAAATCTATGATGAATGAAGTTATTGAAATTGTAAATGAAAAAGAAAAAATTACAAATGAACTTGCAAGTGTTGAGGTCAGCAAAAGATTTAAAGATATAGAAAAAGTCATATTACCTTTTTTATATAATTTAAGTAAAAGTGACGAAGCATATATACACTGGCCAAATAGAGGCCCTATTATTAAGGCACAAATAGATAAGATACTAAAACTAACAAGAGGTTAATTTGAACCTTACAGAAAATATATCATTAAAAGAATTGACTAAAAGTGAATCTGCTACAAGATTTGGTTTATCAAATCAACCATCACAAGTAGAGATAGATAATTTAAAAAAATTAGCAGTCAATATTTTACAACCTATTAGAGATCATTTTAATAGGCCATTAATTATAACCTCAGGATATCGTTCAGCAGAGCTGTGTGTAAAAATAGGTTCCTCTGTGTCTAGTCAACATACTAAAGGCCAGGCGGCCGATTTTGAAATTGATGGTATAGCAAATAAAGCATTAAGTGACTATATTCATTTTAACTTAGATTATGACCAATTAATACTCGAATTTTGGTCTCCAGACGCTCCTAATAGCGGTTGGGTACACTGTTCTTATAAAGGTGAAGGCCAGAACAGAAAACAATATTTGAGAGCATATAAAGAAGGAAATAAGACACTATACGAGGCAATTGATTTTGATTAGATCATACTTGACAAACAAATTAAATTATGTTATATTATAAAAAATGCCAAAAGAATTTAAATTTATAAAACTAGACACTAGTGTTTTACCTATGACAAAAGGTAAAAATATAGATGGTGTGAGGTTCTACGAAATAAAAGGAAAATCATTTCCCTCGGTAACATCTGTGTTATCATTACTAAAAGCAGACTCATTAAAAGATTGGCGAGCAAAAGTGGGTGAGTCAGCAGCTAATTGGGAAATGGGCAGAGCTGCTAGACGTGGTAAATCAATGCATACTTTAATAGAACAATATTTACATAATTCAACACCTACCATAAGAGATATATTACCTTTAGGTTTATTTAAACTTTTAAGACCTTACATTGATCAAATTAATAATATAAGAATGATTGAGACAATTATGTACAGCAATAAACTTACAATAGCAGGACAAGTTGATTGTATAGCAGAATATAACGGTAAATTGTCAGTTATTGATTTTAAATCAGCAAATAAAGAAAGAGAAGAAAGTTGGATTGAGAATTATTTTTTACAAACAACAGCTTATTCAATGATGTATGAAGAATTATATGGTCAGAAGATAGATCAGTTGGTTGTAATGTTGGCTTGTGAAGACGGAGCAGCTCAATGTTTTATAAAAAACAGAGCTGATTATGAAAAAAAATTATTTGAGTCAATTGACAACTTTTATAAATATTTTAATAATAAATCAAAAGACAGCTAGTATCAAATATACTGCTATAGGGGGATAAATGTTTAAAATATTAATAACATTTTTATTGTTTTGCACTACAGCTTACGCCACACATGGCAGACCTAATCACTACGATTTGTACACTGAAATGGTGCCTGCATATTGTGGAACAGTAGCAGAGATAGACAGATATATAACAGATAATAAATTAAAACCTACTGATACAAGTTTTGGTAGAGAACAATCACTGCCTGATGGCGAATTTGTGTTTTTATTAACACAATACGAAGATATAATTGGCAAACAATTTTTAGTTACTATTGATTGGCCAGATTCAGGTGATACAAGATGTATATTGTTCCACACATTTGACTTAAAGTCGCTTAACACTTTTTTGTCTAGTTAAATATATAAATATATCAGAAAATAATCAAGACATAATAATACATTAGTAAATTGACCTATGTCAGAAAATAGGCCAATGTTAAAAAAAATATTTTTTATATTATTACTTTGTTGTAGTATTAGTTACGCACAATCACCTTTACGTAATTATGACTTTATTATACAAAATATACCCATAATTTGTATGGAGAGAGATACGATGGAAAAATTTATTAAAGATTTTGATTTTACATTATCAAATATGTCCCTAGGTAGAACAAATATGTTAAAGACAGGTGCTCCTGTTTTTTTAATAGAATATTTTGTAAATAGAGATCATACAGAATCTTTAGCTATAGTTACAGCTCCTGACGCAATTGAGTCTTGTATTTTGTATAGAAGCTTTGATTTAAAAAAATAATATGAGAATAAAAACAGAAGCTTCACACGGTAAAGATTTTACATATAGGTACTCTACACATATACCTGTTATTAATACCATAATAGAAATATTAACACCAGAACTTATAGTTGAATTAGGCGTAGGTTTATTTTCTACACCTGTATTATTAAATTCAAAAGCTCAAAAAACTATTCATGTTGAAAATGACAATGATTGGTTAAATTATATAACACGTACATATGAAAAACAGCTAAATCAAAAAAATGAATTATTATTACATACATTAGATAATTATGTTACCGTAGGATTAAATGAAAAAGAATTAAAAGAAAAAACAAGGCAAGATATAATACAATATTATTTAAATCTATCTGAAAAATTAAAAAAAATGAATTATAAAAAATCAGTCTTAATGGTTGATGGTTATACTTGTACAAGAAAAATATCTTTAGATGTATTAACAAATAATTTTGATGTTGCTATATACCATGATGCCGAAGATAAAATTTATAATTATAGTAACATAGACAAAAAGTTATTTGAAAATTATGATAATTATGTTTTAGAAACTCTTAGAACACACACAGGCCTTTTTATAAAGAAAAAAATTATAGATGAGAAAGATTTACGATATGTGTTAAATAAACATATTTTAAGTTATGTAAATAATTTAAACATTACCTCAGAAGGCTTTAATTTAGTAAAAACTTAACAATTCTTAAGGATTGTGTTATATTCATAACAGATATGAGATAACTACATATCTCATATAAATAATAATAACGTTCATCTTACTATGTAAGACGGAAGTAGGCACTGCCGAAGGAACGCACCTAACTTTTAAGAAAGGGGGGTGTATGTTAGATAGATTCACCCATTTATTAAAAAACTGGAATAAGCAAAGGTCTGAGGCAAAAAGTGATAAGACCTTATTTAATGCTAGACAGGAAGTGAATATAAATGGAAATGGAACTAATGGTTATGTAATTAAATCAGGACCTAATAAGGGTAAGGTTTTAGGACATACCACTAGAAGTAAACCAGTTATATAGACTTGACAATTATTAGAAATTGATATATATTATTAGTACTAACAATAAATGAGGTAATTATATGTTTACGACACGTAACATAATTATAGCTGTAGTTGTATTAGTAATGGCAGTAAGTGCTTATTCATACTTTAAAATAAGTGCTAAAAAAGTAGAACCACAAAAACCTGCTGTTACACAACCTGCAAAACCAGCCGATAAACCGGCAGTACAACCAGCAAAACCAGAAGAAAAAAAGAAGTAGTCACTATTATGTGAGGCTAAAAAAGCCTCACATATAAATAAAAAGTCATAAAACACACACACAGAAAGGAGTTATTATGGCAAACACATCAAAAAACGGTTATGAAATCCGTTCAGACCTACTAGGCTTAGCAAAAGAACTAGTAGAGTTTAATTTTAAAGCAAAAGTAAAAGAGTACGAATACTCAATTGGTAAAGACGGCGATCAAGTTGTGCAATCATTTAAAGCACCAACTTACTCGGCAGATGACATCATTGACGTTGCAAAAAAGTTTAA
>Ga0194115_10003351_pt1 | contig 18135 bp, 15 predicted proteins | sample TA2MahsurfametaG_3_FD_148656 | JGI IMG/M metagenome (GOLD analysis project Ga0194115, IMG submission 148656) | Freshwater microbial communities from Lake Tanganyika, Tanzania - TA2015002 Mahale S4 surface | ecosystem: Environmental > Aquatic > Freshwater > Lake | place: Tanzania: Lake... | reverse complement strand
GGAAGGACTCAAGAAGAAAGTAGCGAGGGTGAATAATGGGGAAGAATCCTCTGGACCGAGACGAGGAACCGAGAAATCGAAGAAGAAACGAAAGCTGAGCCTAGAACGACGAGATCAGGAATCTCAGATGGGATCAACGAAGAAGCAGAGACATACTCAACCACTCAAGGGTATGACGTTATCTGTTTCTACATTGAAGGATAGGATTATCACATCGAACACATCGGTAGATGAGGGAGGTACAGCAGATCCAGACGATACCCATGGATTTCAAGAAGTTTGTCAAATGTGTCGAGAATTAGGTGCTCAAGTGACCAATCAAGTGTGTAAACGCGTTCAGTTCCTTCTTTGTACTAAGTCTGCCGTCGAAAAGGCGACACAACGTGTACGGAAGGCCTTCAAGAAAAAAATTCCTATCGTCGATTTGGCATGGTTGGAGTCGTGTCGAAAACAAGGAAAATCGGTAGATATTGGACCCTTCCTTTTGAAGGATGAAGCCAAGGCAGCCGTGGATCGTCGAGAAATCAATCTGATGAAGGACACCGATGCCCCAGTTGTTGGAGAAGCAGTAGACGACGTAGACGCTGGATGGACTAAGGCTGTTTCATTGGGCTGTTGCTGTGTCTGTCATGAAAATGGATCTGAAAAGGATTGCCCATGGTGTCGGAATGGTTGTGGGAGGTGATACATTCACACTCTAGAGGAAAATGATATCAATCCAGTCCATCGCAAAAATGCCTCGCACCTACAGACGGCTAGCTGTATGACCTGAAGAAATAATCCGTCGATGCTTCCCCCTTCGCCCCAAGAATCACGGCAAAGGAATGGATGATGGCGGCGTTTCTCTCGACAGACACAGCCTTCCACCAACGAACAGTGACACAACAGATCATGTAACTAAGGAAATTTCCGCAAAGTACCGTAATCCATCACCAGTATACAACGAGCGGAATGGTAACACCGCACGAGAAAACTTCGATGGATTGCGACATCAAAATTGGCTACTCCAATCCACTATTCAGATTCTGGCGAAATGTAGCGTGTAACGAGCTGCTTGGGGTAGACCATGCTCGACAAGTACGGTAGGAGTGTAGGCACCCTTGTCACATCTGTCCGATCAGATCGTATGGAGTACGGACGATAAGGATCAACCTATGGATCTATCGTTCCCGATGCAGATCCGGTTGGATGCAGGTTTGTAGAACCTACAGATTAGTTAAACATGTATTCATTCTAGTCGAATACTACTCGTTTTCGTTGAAATCCTTCAACCCAGTCAACGTACGGAGTATTCGCTAGAGAGCTATTACCTCGACTCGGTTCCCTTGAGAGTATCGTCGTACTCGTCTACGAAAAAATGAGCTAGTTGGATTTATACATGTGTAAAGAGATGGAAGTGAAGGCTGTTGTCACATTCCAGTTATGTTATGTCATGTCCGCGCACCATCTTCTATTAATACAGCGCCCAGTCGTGACCTCGTGACACATGCACTGGCGAATACAGTATCGACGAGCTCCTGGAATATCCACGACTGGCGGAGTACCGTCTTCAACGGTCAGGAACCTCTTGGAGAACCCCGCCCCCCCCCCATTTTTGAACTTCATCGTCCATATCTGAAGTTATTTCACAAGCCAAGACGAGCACGAAGCCACCATCCATCCAAGAGAGAAAAAGAAACAACGACGACGACGAACACAATGGGCCGAAGATGGACACGAGTGACACGGAATATTATTACCTCCCTGTTAGATGTCGCGGGTGACTGGTTGTTTTGGCAGTATACTGTCCGGAATAATCCTATTTTGGAAAAATATGACCTTCCCGTCTTTGTATTGGCAATCGTCTCAGCCTGTTTCGGATTATGGAGTATCGTTCAAGAATGTTACAAATGGCAATCCGATGTATGTGATCTTTGCAAGGAAGATCGCAATAGGAGTCCCCTCACCTGGTTGGTATGCCGATTCAATAGAGCACACTTTGCGGAAATGATCTTCGAAGATATCGGACAAATTGCCATGTCCATTATGGTCATCCACGAGTTACATGGATGGACACCGACTTTGGTATTGAATCTGGTCACCAGTGTCATAAATGTATGCTTCAACACTCTCGACGTTATCGATGATTACATTGATCTTTCTGAAGCCGCGAAAACTATAGAGTAGGTGTTAACTCCCCTCAACCTGGACAGAATTCGACCGTCGTTATCATAGGAATTGAGATTAAGTCAAGTATAGCTGACCATACGACAGCAGAACAGATACCCTATCAATTTATCTAGCTCTAGAGGTATAGAGAGCTACAAAATACAATGTCGCGCTTGAGGAGTTTGCTCCCAGCTTCGAACTTGGCTTCAAGCTCCTTGTCCCCAAAAGCCTTGGCGGCATTCGTGATCTGCCTTACAAGCTCTTCCAAACGACGAAGGGTACGAATGGTAGTTCCTTCAAAGGAACCTGTGAGTTTTTGAACTTCAAGGAACTTAGCCCCTTTGCACCATGCAAACACCGCTTCCATCCTGTGAAGATCACGAAAGAAAGCCCGAGTGAGTCATGAGTTCCAGGCAACCTTAGTAACGGAACACTTATTCATCAAGTGCTCAGAGAGTATGGTCGCTTTTCGAGTTCCTCAATGGCAAGGTGCCAAATAGGGTCACCCCGAAGTGCAAGCAGACGAGCTCCGTTGCCGAAACAACGCGGCTCAAGAAAGCTCGCCGAGGCAACAAGAAATTCTATAATCATAGCACAAGAATCTCGACGAACGCATTGTGTACTCACATTCCAGGGTTAAACTTGTCAAGAAATTCATCTTCATCCACGTCCAAGCCACATGAGGCCTGTACTTTGGCGACAGTCTTTGCAACTTCCTGTAACTTATAAAATGGATTCAGGAGGAAGCTCTTTAACCCTTTCGTAGGGTCGTCCTCGTCTTTGTTTCGTTCATCATACGTCATTGCCGACAACAAGGCCACACATTGCTCCACTGTCAACGATTTGAAGACACCGGTAAAGATAAGTTCGGTAACGACCAATTCATCTGCCGTATTGAGCTCGCACGCCGTCCGTCCTTTCGTTTGTATCACACCATTCGCATCGACATGACCAAGCTTCTTCAGAACGCGTTTCATCTTCTTGAGATCATCCTTCATCGCCATAGTTTGGCAACTTCTCGCCTCATCGCGTAGTAGGCGAGCTCGTTCCTTCAATTCCAACCTGCTTTCATACGTCTGAACAAGCTTGAAGCGTTTTTCCTCGTCCCAGTCAGTCGACTCTAGGAATGTAGTCATTCTATTTGCCAGGGTTTCCGCTCTTTCGATGAGGACCTTAAAACTAGCTTCCTCAATACCCAAGTTCTTCACAGGATCAAGAAGGGGCGGTCCTTCGGGGAAACGCTTCAAGACCTCCTTTACAGACAGCGCAACCTGTTTCCGAGCTTCTAGCGAATTCAATGCTGGTGGACAGAAGATTCGGACTTGAGAAATTCGTTCAATATTCTCGAGGCCGACACTGAAGACTCTCATGGAAATGATGTCTGCTGCGTCGACTCCTTCCTTTACGGGGCGGCAATGTCGTGCAGTACCTCGCCACAACATAGGCGCATCCTTTGCATCCTGTTCTCGTTCGTTCTCATCGATGGTGTCGAAATGACGATCCACGCAAAAGAGCAAGACTTCGAGACTGTACGTCGCTGCCCCATTCTTGGCAGCAAGTTGGCCAGCTTCTCCCCCCGAGCCAGTTCCTTGCTTCTTCTTACATGCTGAAAGGACACCCCATCCATAATTCTCACCATCAATGGTGATGTCAAGAAAACGTCCCGCGACTTTCAAGAACTTCAGAATATATTCTGGCTTATGAACAATCTCGGATATCTTCCGCTTTGTCACCAGCAACTGCTGATCCATCTGGTAGTACTCCTTGATTAACTCTGTGTCTTCGTCTGACCCAAGATCCAAATTCGATGCCTGGTTTTCAAGAGATTCGGCCTCGGCGATCAAACCGGGTGCTTCATTCTCCTTTTGAAATTGATGAAAGGAAGCACGAAGAAGAAACTCAGGTTCGACATCTTCTACACGCATAAGGTTCAGCAACATATTGTAGGAGATCCGATAACTGGAATTGAGTGGATCAGGATCACCATAAAGAATACCTTTGCAGACTGCAGGCTCCATCTTCTCGTCCAACATTTGTATCACCAACCCTCGATCGTCTTTCCCTCTTCTTCCAGCACGTCCACTCATCTGAATGTACTCTCCAGATGTGACCCACCTGGTACAGTAGACGATGTATCGAAAGTGAGTAAGAATCTAGTGCATTGTCACCAACGGTTCACATTTCAATCTATCGAACGTACCGAAAGTCTTTCCCATCCCATTTTCTTGTATTCGTGAATACGACAGTCTTCGCAGGCATGTTAATACCGATACTGAATGTCTCCGTAGCGAATAGACATTTGATCAAACTTTCAGCAAATAGAATCTCTACAATTTCCTTCAAAATGGGGAGTAGACCACCATGATGGACTCCAATACCTCGTTTCAACAAGGGAAGTAAGGCCTGAACTTGGGGTAACTTTTGATCATCTTCACTCAACGCTTCAATGGCATTACTGTATACTTGTGAAATAAGATCCTTTTCTACTTCATCTGTGTAGTCCTCTCGGTTCAAGGCCAAGGCGAATCGTTCACAATCCTTCTTGGAAAACGAAAAGACGATGACTGGATTAAGGTTCCGTTCCATAATCAATTTCACGATACGGTGTAAATCGTTAAATTGTCCACCCTTCTTCCCATCGCCACCACCAGTCGAGCCTCGTTTCCTCTTCTTCCCATTCCCCGATGCGAGCATAGCATCGGATGCCGCTGCTTCTGTACTTCCTGATTGTAGAGCTGCCATTGCCTTTTGGAAATTAGCCTCTCGAAACTTGCCCTTTTCATCTACGACTAGATGTAATCCCTCACCACCTTGGGGGAAGATATAATGTTGTAATGGGACAGGACGAAAGTTGGTGTATAGGACATGACAAGGTTGATGATGAATCTCACAAATCCAATCAGCGAACTGAGAGGCATTCGGAATTGTCGCACTTAAGAATACGAATCGGACACGATGTGGTAACAGAATAATGGATTCCTCCCAAACAACACCCCGCTCCGAATCACGCATATAGTGAACTATAGTGGGTTATACGAAGAAACAATGAAAAGGGCGTGAGATGAATGTGGCACATAGAGTGGCTCTGGGAGCAGAAGATCACCCTCCCACCCAAAAAAGAAAAGACACGTACCTTCATCATAGATTACCCATGCGACTTCTCTCATCAATTCGGAACCACGATATAACATACTACGTAAAATTTCTGTCGTCATGACTAGGCAGGTTGCACCTGGATTGATCGTAATATCACCCGTCATAAGACCGACATCTGAAAATTCTTCCTGTAAGTCACGGAATTTTTGATTTGATAATGCCTTGATTGGACTTGTGTAGACGACACGTTGTCCATTATTCAAGGATTTAGCGATAGCATATTCAGCGACAGTCGTCTTCCCCGCAGATGTATGAGCAGCGACTAATACCGATTCTTCTTTTTCAATATATTCAATAGCCTGTGCTTGGAAGGGATCTAATGTATATGCATATGTCTTGGCGGGTATATCACTTGGTTTCGTTTTTGGTAAGGTATGTCCCTCGGGTAGATTTTTAGGATAGGCAGAATAGGATCGAACCGATTTATCATGTGAAGTTCCTGTAGAAATATTTTGTTGACTGGAAGCTTCTTCTACCTTTTTTGTGTTTTTTTCTTCTGTATCTACAGAAGGTTTGACAGCAGATGCTCTCGTCACTGCTTCTCTCATCCGAGATGTCGTCGTCGCTGACATGGCAGTTTGAAACAATCGTTTTGCTGCTTCTTCGTCATCATCATCCGTCTTGTTATTATTGTCGTTCTTGTCGTCGGTATCCGAAGGTTCCTCCTTCATGGTAACATCCTTGTTGTCGGCGGCAGCAGATGGACCTCTTCGATTCGCCGTCGTAGAAACCTCCTCCTCAGGTTGATCATTTTCATCACCATCAATGGCACCGAACAGATCATCTAATTCATCCGCCATTCTAACGGGAAATAAGGTCTTGATAGATACAGTTATCGAATACTTCTTGACAGATATCCTTTATTCAACCATTGTGGTGAAGGACGGTTTTCTTCACAGCATTCAGCGTTTTCGTTTGTTCCGAAAAAGCCCGAGTGGACACCGAGTAGTCGTTTGAATCAAAGCTTAGCAAAGATTTCTAGGGATGGCGGAAAGACGGACTTTCAGATCGACACGATTGGTTTTCTACCCCTTTGAAAATTTATTTGGTATCAAATACTACACTAAGGGTAAGTAGAAAGGGGGGAGAGTCCCGTCACTTTTCTGGCCCCACTCCTCCCGGGATCGACATTCAACATCTGTGTATGTGATATGTGATGGTGGTCACACATACACCCTTCTCATTTTGCCAATCGGCAGACCAATCATTATCACCGGTAGTGACAGCGAAGACTGATCCCCATCCCCCACTTACAAGTCAAGGCGTCGTACTAGTAGTAACAGCAATCGAAACCATGCGAGGTAGTAGTGGAGGTGGAAAATCATCATCTTCGCCCAAGGCAAATGGGAGACCTCCAAAACCACACTTTCCAATGAATTTAGTAACATCCTGTCGAGGACCGCGACGGTCAACCTCAAGTAATGATGGAGGAGGAGAAGAAGGAGGAGGAGGATCATCACAGCGAGTTGTGAATGGGATTTCTTGTGGTTCAACCAAGGAAAATGTGAGAGGGGGGAAATTATCAACCGTTGCCTCCCAGGAAGAATTAGAACGATATGCTGCGACACAAGAATTATTATCACTCGCTCAATCACCGGATGAGGCAAGTCAGGTATCGAAATTAAGTCATTCCGATTCGATGGAGGCATTAGCAGCATTAGAACGATCTGGGACGAATACACTTAGTGAATCTGGAATATTATCGAATGGGAACGGTAGCAATAAAGACAGTACGAAACGACGAAGCTTTCGTGGGTTCCGTAAGGGACCACCAAAATTTTTTGGAAAAATTGGACATGCTCTCAAGGGGATTGAAAAGACAGTCTTCCCACATAAGCCGGAACTAGGAAGTGCCTCTCTACGCTTTAATGGCGGCCCTACGGCATCCGTCACACCCAAAGTTCCTGGGGGGGTACTTCTTCATGGTTGTACAGACGATGAAGAACATTATGAGGTAGTCCGACAGTCTATCGCCATTATGAAGAAATTACATGGCATGGAAGGACTTCGTGCCATGGGTCTTGAGTATCGGAAAGTGGAATTGGTAGAACACTGTGATGATGTACGACAAAGGACAATCTCAAAATCACAAGTACCCCCCGTCATGTCATCCGACGGTGAAGAGTCGAATACTCCAGTGACGAACGAAGGTAGCTTACCCAGTACGGAGGCTGACAAACCCTGTGAACCGGAGGCAATCATGTCTCGGTTATTCCATAAGGAGTCAGACACGATGATTACGATGAAGAATCGAAAAGTGTTCATCGCTGATGGGGATATGTACGATCAGGTAGCTAGGTTGTGCCAGGAATATGCACAAGAGGTCATGATAGAAGAGGGAGATCTGGAATGGGTCAATGTGTGTGATGCAGGGAACAACCCTGAACCTATTCGGGCTTTAGTGAACACAGCTCTAGTCAAAAATGAAGATACCCTAGGTACCTCACCAACCTTATTGATTTCGACGGGGAATGGTAAGGTCCGCGCTGGTATCTTCTCGAGGCAACATCTCATCACGACAGGGATGGAATGTTCAACGGCTGTACCCGTCGTCCGGGAGGCGAAAAAACGTGGTATGAATTGTGTCCTTCTTGATCCGAACGTTCATGGTGATCGTTTGGGGATGGTAACATTTGAAAAGTCAATGGCACGAGTCTTTCGGAGATTAGAATGCGATGATCGGCCTCCATTACCTAGCAGTGACCTTTATGTCCTTTCACACTCACAGTCCGGTGCTCAGTTTGCACGATACCTGTTGGACAGGTCCAGCCTCTACGTCCCTCATATTCGAGCCATTGCCTTTACAGACTCCACTCATAACATTCAATGGACCCGTGACAAACAAGATTTGCATCTTCTATTGCAATCAGATCGGAGTGTATACTTTAAGGTTTCCAAAGAATCGACCAACGATACGGTGTTGAAGCCTCTCAAGACGACGGGAATGGTCGTCGATACAGATCATTTTTGGAAGCATCGATTTGGTTCCCTGGTGACACGTTGCGCAGGAACGACAGAACACTCTCTGACAAATTGGTTTGCTCGTCATCATATTTGGAGTCACTTTGATAGCTTTATGGACAAAGAAAGTCAAGAAAGCGCCATTGCATCATGACTCTATCACAGCCCTGTCGACGACGAGCTTGTTTGGCCGATAGTGATCGCCTGCAGTCTTCTACGGTCTACCCGAACGATATCGCAGGTTTCTTTACCGCTCGTTGTGAATCGATGGCTGCATCGACGTGACGTAAGGCTATCGAATATCGCTCTGCGTCTTCGGTGGCTGCATCTTCTTTGTTTAGCAACTCCTTTGATGCAAACAGTTTAGCATCATTGCAAACACCAACAACACTGGCACCGGACAACCCATTGGTTCTCTCCGCGATGTAAAGGAAGATTTGATCTAAGGCAGGACTACCTTCACCAAAGTTGTCGACTGCAACCTCGCGTAATTCCTGTTCTACTATCCTCCTTCGTGCTTCTTTTTCCAATGGACCAAGTACGATCGTACGTTCGAGTCGGCCTGGCCGACGAAGAGCAGGATCCACCCATTCCGGGTTGTGTGTAATACCGACGATTGCAATACAGGCTGGATTTTCAATAGAAAGAGTTTCGCTATCCACACCATCGACTTCTGTGAGCAAAGTCGATAAGACTCTATCCATAGTTCCCTCTGTAGTGTTGTCGTTCCCCCGTACGGCGGCAATATTCTCTATCCCATCTAGCAAAAGAATACACGGTGCAGCCGCTCTTGCAGTCACGAACAATCGATGTATAGCTTGTTCTGAACTTCCCACCTCTTTGTGAATCAGCGACGTACAGCTAACATCTAGCAATTTCACGGATGGGTTTCTAGCAGCGGCAAATGCCGCACAGTGATAGGCTAGGGCGGTCTTTCCACTTCCTGGTACTCCAGTCAACAGTACACCACCCGCAAATGTCTTACCCCCCGATGATCCATCATGAAATAACAGCCTATGTAATGCAGATGCTTGACAAATCGGAGTGACGATTAATCGTTGAAGCTCTTCCCACGCATAGCTTATGCTGCTTCCAAATAAGGAAATGTTTGATGCGTCTGTCCCCATGGAAAGGTTGCCTTTCAGGTCACGAAGGGTAGATACCCTCAGGTCAGCAAAGTCTGATAACGTCCCCGTCTTTAAAGACTCTGGTACGGTATGTTCCAGTTGTGACTTGACAGCACTGAGAAAGTCCAAGGGACTAACATCATCATCATGATTATTCGATTTGGATTCCAACATGGCCTGACGACATTGGAATGTCATGTCGGCATAAGATAGACCCATCGTACAATCCACGACACTAGATAGTGCTTCTGTGATTTCGTCAGTCATTTCCGGCATGGACTTAGGGAAACATTCGGATAGGTACTTTTCCAGGAGTGTCCTTCGTTCAGTACTGGTCGGATTCCCAAGGATAAACACCCGATCAAACCGATCTACTTCTTTACCCCAGTTATTTCTCGATGTACAGATCAACATAATTCGACGATGTATGTCATCACGATGAGCAAATTCAAGAAGTGACAATAAAAGGGCACGATTTCGAGAAACAAGATGTGCTTCCTTGGAGCCTCGTCCACTTGTCATCGTACTTTCTCCAGATACCGATGGTGTCGACCTTTCAAACCCAGTACCGATAATACTTTCGATATCGTCCAACAGTAAAATCGATCTATTCTCTCCACTCATGGCATAGGAAAACAATGAGAGTAGTAAATCTTCTGAGGAGCCCACCTTTTTCCCCATCAAGTCAAATGGCAGCGATGGTCGAATCACTTGGAAGAAATCATATGAGATGAACAAGCTCATTACCGGCGTCCATGCTTAGACTTCGGAAACCTTACCTCGTACTTTCGATGAACAAAGTTTTTGAATTTGATCCAAAGAATAGGATTTACCTGATCCCTGTGGACCAACAAGCAAAATGCATCGCTCATGTTCGGACCCAGCCTCGCCAGCCGCGAAGGAAGTCGCAGCACTCACGAAACATGTTGATCGTAACCGCCTGCTGCTCACCATGGAATCCACATACCGATTGCTTGCACATGGATCGACCGGGACGTAATCATCCATGCCAGTTAGGAATATTTCTTCTAGTGGAAAACTGTCACCACCGGATTGCAACAATCGTTTCACCATCTTTCGGGCACCCCTCCAAACGCCCTTATCTACCCTGATACACTTTTGATGCAATCGCATAGCAGAGTTTTGGAAGGAGACGATGAGAGATCGTACTTCATTTGATTTCGTAGACGAAATACGATCATAGATGCTGTCAAGATTCATATTCACTGCTTGTACTGTGTGGAATACATCGTCCCGTTGTGTTCGAACTGCCGTGGGAAGGGAAACACGAAGATAGGAAATTTGCTGTATATGGGGGTTTTCCCGACTCAGATTTGTCAGTGTATGACACAATTCAAGAGTACTTGATATATCATCTGTGTCTGACAAGACTTGATTCGACAATTCTTTGACGTTATGAATTTCTTCCTCAATCTTCAAAAGAAGTTCTGGTCGGAATAGAGACCGTTCATTCTCTACGTCCCCCAGTTGTTCCAAACAAATGACCAATCTCTCCAAACTAGAAGCCATCATCTTCCAAGAAGGAAGCACGTCGTCATCGTCCTTGTTCCAGACGCCACAACGATCTAGGATCTCGACCAATACATCAGCAATTCTCTCTTGGACTACAACAGATTGCTTGACGTTCCTCTTGGATTTGGCGCTCATTCTTGATCACTCCGTTCCCTTCTTCAACAAAACTCATTCCATATTCTCTCTAACTCAATGTCATCGAACACGCCATAGAAGGGATAAACTATGAGTATATTCATGCGTCGATGGTGAGGATACGGTACTATGTCAGGAGGTTGATCGTTCCAAGTTCCAAGCAGTCGATAGCGTTCGACTGGTGAGACAACAAAGACGAGGCGTTTAATCCTATGAGTCGATTAGTTATGAGCTTATGCGTTGGAGTGAGATTTCGCTTCCGCCTCCACCGATCGATAAAGAGTCACTGCGTGATTTCTTCTTGAGAAGCATGGTTGTCATGAAATCGTTTGAGTACAATGTAATGCTATCTGCATCAATGCAGCATACCCTGTCAGCTATGGACTATCATAGGCCGATGCGAAAACCCTAAAGTCTTGGCTCTTTCTGTCATCATTGTGGCGATCCCATGAAATTGTTGCGACCATGATGTTGATACATACCCTGTGGCAGGTTCCCCTACCTTTCCATTCTTTAGAAGTAAGTCAGCGACACCTTGCTCTATATCGAAAGGCTGAGAGGTGTTATCTTGCCTTTGCGCATTTTTGTTGGAAATCCCGGGATCATTGGTCCTGTCTCTGGAATGAAGTAGTGATACTTTGTTTTATTTTTGATGAGATTTGTACCCCAGACACCCGTGGTAGATTGATAGATGCTTGTAGAGATTTGAGCGTTTTGCTCGATGACTACTTCTTTTGGCATCATTGGTCGTCGTCCTTAAGGCTGGTTTGCAGGGGCATCTTTCTTTCCCTTTTTCGGGAGGTAGATGGCCGGAACGTACGATTTTGTGCTTCTTTCGTTGTAACCATACGAGTCATAACGGCGATATATCTCAGTGTTCTCTGTACTCTTTGTTTTGCGATTATGTGACAGGAAAGAGATCATCGTTATCGAAATAGATTTGTGAAGTTGTGATAACTGTAAGTATGATTTATGCAGAATGCAAGGATTTCCATTATTGGATTCATCCGACCATCAATGATAAATGGTAAAGCCTCCAGAAAACAGGTTTGGAGATTATTGACGGTTCGTCTCTACTCGAAGGTACCCTTCGATGATGATTCGGAGGATACATGGTCACTTCCGAAGCTCAGAGATCAAGGAGTCACTTTGACGTTCAGCCATCGAAGGACAGTATCGACGTAACACTTCGACGACCCAAAGAAGAAGACTATCACATGAAACACAAATTCGTTCCCAGGGCTTCGGCCATTGGCGATCTGTAAGGAAGGCTTTTTGATAGCGTATGATGACTAGAACAACTTCGATGTTAGCATCCTCTACTTCATGTGACTTTAGCACCTCTATTCCGAACGGCACCTAACCGTAGCTTCTGCGTCCAAACAGAGTACACTACGACGGGCTCCAGGTAGGATACGTACCTATCCACTTTTCAGTTCGCAGCGTCTGGCCTCCCACCCACCGGGAGGAGCCTCCTACAACCATCGAAACTAGTCAAGATTTCTCCTTGGAATGAAAACTTCACGCCGCGGACTTGGATATTCTATCTCTGGCATAAACTTTTTCGAAATCCAGCAACCAAAATCATTTCGGAATAATGAAAAAGTCAAAGCGTACGGTCGTCAAAGAACCCGTGGAGGACGACGATGATACTCCTGAAGCCTACCCGGTAGATTCGGCTTCGGAAGATGGCTCGAACTCTAGTGTTTATGATTCGGATGTTCCTGACTACGCCGACGATAGCGATGATGATGATGAGGATGACAATGGCGAAGATGATGATGATGACGACGACGACGACGACGAACAGGAAGGAGAGAGTGAAGAGGACTTTGAAGACCAGGGATCATCAGACGAAGACGAAGACCTATTGGAAAAACAAGGGCAAGAAGATGACGACGACTCTGACGCTGGTATGGAACAAATCGAGAACATTCAAAAGGCCTACGAAGATACACCTCGAACATGGAATGTTGGAAAACGTAGCATCTCTGGTGGAAAAAAGGATAAGGATGTCTCTCAATGGATGCATACTGATGATCTTTCGTCAGATGATGAGGATGAAGGTGGAGAGGGAAACCGCATAGGACGAGTCCCATTGCATTGGTATGATGAATATGATCATATCGGGTATGATTCACATGGGAAGAAGGTGATCAAATCTGCTAGTCGAAGTGATGGTGATCGTGTCGATCAGGCCATTGCGAATGCAGAGAATCGGGCAAAGGGGAAATTTGTAGTCCATGATATGCTCAACGATAAGAATGTCGAATTGTCTGCCCGTCAACTGGAACTCATTCGTCGTATTCAAAGTGGTGCCTATGCTCACCCCGAGTTTGATGGTAATGCTGATTACATTGACTACTTTAGTGGTGTCAATCCTGAGATTAGTGGCCTTAACTCCAACCTGTACGAGCCAAAGTCGAAATTCCTACCAAGTAAATGGGAAAAGATGCAGGTAGATAAGTTACTTGACAGCCTAAGGAAGGGCCAGATTTCTATGGATTTCCTAACTGGCAAAATCCGTGATATGAATGATGCAAGTAAGAAGAATCGAGATCCCAACGCTCCATTCATGCTCTGGAATGGAGAGGAAGAAGACGAGCTGAATTTGCGAAAGGGACCACAACATATTGCAGCACCAAAGTTGGCACCACCGGGTCATGCAGAGAGTTACATTCCACCAGATGAATATCTTCCCACTGAAGACGATTTGAAGAAATGGGAAGACATGGATCCGAAGGAGCGTCCACATGGACTCCTCGTCCCGAAAAAGTTCCCTAACCTTCGTTCTGTTGGAGCTTACGAGCATTCGGTTCGTGAGACTTTTGAACGCTGCCTTGATTTGTATCTTTGTCCTCGTGTCATGAAACGTCGACTGAATATTGATCCAGAAAGTTTGGTCCCTCAGTTGCCTAAGGCAAGCGATTTAAGGCCATTTCCAACTGTCAAGTGTATGGAATACAAGACTCCTTACGAAGGTACTGAAGCTCCCGTTATTCGTTGTGTAACTACGAGTCCAAATGGTCATTTCTTGGCCAGTGGTGCTTCAGATGGATTCGTCCGCTTGTGGGAAGTGGAAACAGGTCGCCTGCTACGAAGTTGGAACATCGCAGGGATCGTCGCTTCTGAAGGCGACGATTCTTCAGTTGTGAAGCCTGTTGTCGGCCTGCAGTGGAACCCCAATAAATCGCATCACTGTTTATTGGCCGTCGTGGAAAAATGTGCCGTCATCATCGCTACGGGTACAGATGGCGTCCATGATGGTGAACTCACGGACGCACTCCTAATCGCAGCCAGAAAGGGGGGTAGTGTCACTACTCCCAAGGCTGCTGCGGCGGTGACGTGGGCGCCTGTCTCGCAGGAAGATGAACCAATTACTACTCATGGAAAGAATAGTGGTCCTGTCTGTATCCTCCGGACCAGGGGTGAAATGTCCCAGGCTCGATGGCATGCGAAAGGTGATTACTTTGTGACAGTCAGTCCCAAGGCAGGAGCAGCCGCAGTCTTGATCCACCAGCTGAGTAAAGGAAACTCGCAGCAACCCTTCAGCAAATCCAAGGGAGAAGCTCAAGCAGCGTGTTTCCATCCCAATAAGCCCTTCTTGTTTGTGGCCAGCCCTCAACATGTGCGGGTGTACCATTTGGTGAAGCAGGCCATGGTGAAACGTAAGTATCTTGCTGGCGACAAGTTCGGAAACCGCTAACTACATGTCTGCATCATCTCAATCGTCCATTATTCTTGCGACTTATACAGGACTTATATCGGGATGCCGTTGGATTTCTTCCATCGATGTCCATCCATCCGGAGATCACCTAATCGTCGGGAGTTTGGATCGTCGCATGGTCTGGTTCGACTTGGACCTGTCTAGTACACCCTACAAAACTCTCAAGTACCATGAACGCGCCTTGCGTTCAGTCCAGTACCACTCTAGATATCCCTTGATGGCAAGTGCTTCTGACGATGGATCTGTCCATGTCTTTCACAGTATGGTGTATTCGGACTTGATGCGAAATCCATTGGTTGTCCCAGTCAAGATTCTTCGCGGGCATTCGGTAAAGAACAAATACGGAGTTCTCAATCTCTGTTTCCATCCGACTCAGCCATGGCTTTTCTCGTGCGGCGCCGATGGTCGTATCATTCTCTTTCAGGACATCTAAGGTGATGGACGCGAACTATCATTTCAGAAAGCTGTTATACATACGTAGCCGATTGTAGCGTACTTCATTTGCAAAGTGTATGATAGCTTCGTGTCAAAACCGTATCGACAGCGAACGAACGGAATGACGTTTCCTGACAGCGACTCGGCCATCCGCGACAGTGAATCAGAGAATCTATGGAGAACGTTTTGATGCGAACCCCGCCGTCTTGCTGCCGCTCGTCACTCCCCAAATGTTTCCGTAAAGAGTGTACTGCCGAATGTTCGCGCGAGCCGAGAGATCAAGAGATTCTCCATCGATGCGAAGCCCTTCTCATTCGTGTCACACGACGAACTTGATGCCACTCCCGAGAATGACATAATCCAACAACATTTTCCAAAAGAAAACACGAACATTTACAAACAATCCCATCTACCTTCTTCAGCTACCAACTTCTTGAAAAAATCATGGCTTCTGACACTCCACTTTATGTTAGCGATCCTGGCACATGGCTAACAGAATTGACAAAGGAAAACGATTTTGTGGCCATCGTCATCTTTCAAGGATCGTGGTGCAAATATGACAAACATTATTTGCATAAGCTTGGACGATATAACAAGGAAATGATGAAGGGTGAAGGTTTAAAACTGATAGCATGGACAAGCGAGGGTCCCGAGGGCGCCAGAAAGGCCGATAGGGAATGGGGTCTCAAAGAGAAATTTGGATTCGACGATGTCATCGGTGATGAGACCAATGCATTGGCGAATTATCTAATTGAGGATTGCATCCTAGAAAAGTTAGTCATCAAGAAACCAGAGGAACTGGATGTGAAGTATCCCATTCCTGATGGCTTGTACCCAAATGGCATCGTACTGCCTGGTATGATCTGGTATGCACATTATGGGACGATGGTAATGGAATGGGAAAGTCAGGGAAATGAAGGTCATGGTTTCTCTACAGCAGTAAGACCAAATCCAGCAGGTATGTGAAAGAGTAGCATGGGTCCTTTTGTTTGGAGGGATGATTCAATTTCTTCTGACTTATAACGTCTTCTTTCAATCATCATTTACAGATATATGGGAACATATGAAAAGAAGAAAGCATGCCCTTGATAATAAGGGTGAAGCAGTCATGCCAATTCATGGTGACGAACTCAAGAAGTGTACATCAAAGTTTGAAGTCAATTGTACACCCATGTAAAAAAGACTTTTGCATCAAGCAATGCCGTTGAAATTATTTTGCCGCTATCGATGCCGTATGGTTCGTTCCTGTATGTATGTTAAACTAACAATGTAAACAGTTTTTAACTTAGTCGGAAATTCTCAGGTCCTATATCATGCAAGAAGAATCGTTTCGTGATGATCTGCAAAACCCGTTTTCGTTGAGCACTCATGGCGGAATCACCACCCAATTCGTAGAGTGTACAAAGATTAAAGGCGGCACGTTCGGTTAGGAATGCACCAGGATCATCTCGAATGGAATCCTCCAGTAAGTCAATGGCCTCTTCCATCCGACACATGTACAAAGCAGATAGCGCCATATTGTTAATACATTCCGTGTAGACTACCGACAACGTTTCATTCCCCGCGACGGTGGGACCCATCCATTCTTCAGCATCGTAGGATTGTGTTGGGAGGCCAAAGCGAAGAACAAGATCTCGTGCTTCGGAAAACGAAGTGAGGGCGGTGTCGTACCGACTCTCAGCGAATTCCAAAAGACCCTCGTTGAGCCTAACTTGGATGGGCAATACCTTCAAAAGACTATGATCACGCAGTTCGACAGGTATTCTGGATTCAATCGTACCCCATAAATGGGTAGCTTCTGCAAAGATGGAGGCTACCTCGGGTAACGCTCCGATTTGTAGGAAGATACGTCCCTGTCGTGATAAAATCTCACATCGGAAGGCTACGGCGAAAATTTCTTCCATCTCATTTCCATTGGTTGTATTGGGATAGTTTTGTTTCACATATTGTTGTGTAGCTGATGGGATTCGTTCCAAGACCCGATCTAATGATCCCAATGCCAGTCGCCACTGTGATTGCCGTAAGAACATATTCGCCAATACATTGTCGATCGTCGTCAACCAAACAGCCTCGTTATCTGGTATACACCCTCTAATGGCAAAGAGAATATCATTGGCACGATCCGAATTTTCACTAAATTGTTGCGTCTGACCAGCCAAGATACCTACACATGAAATAGAGAGGCCGCATACACAGGTTAGAGGGAGGAGTGCGGAGAGAAATATATATATATATTCTCATCCTTCCCACAGCGTCGTGGGGTGGATGGGTGTCAAGAAGAAAACTTACGAAGACCCCAGGGTAACCAATCGGGAGCTTGAGCGGCAGCATCATTATGTGGGACGAAATTCCATCGTTCCACTTCAGCAGATAAATCAGCATATCGACGTAATTTCAACCATGCATGACATTGTAATGTCATAATTTCGACTGTCTGTAAACGAATTTCCATGGAAATAGAGGAAATATCCACCTGTGGTGCATTCAATGGTAACATAATTAAGGATGCATAAACATCACCATATTGTGTATTCGTCGAATTTAACATCCCCGTTGAAATCTTTAGGACATCACCCCATGCACGACGTTCGACTAAGATCCGTAAACGTGCAATACCCTCTTCTCTTGGAAGCATCGTCGGTCTTAATAGGGGTTGTAACCCTAACGTCTCTGAACGATAGGATGGTATTGATAGGAATATATCTGCCATCTCATCCAAAGGACTAGATGGTGAACCTGCTGATAACGTCCGTTGTATAGGCGGTGTAGTGGGCGTATCAGATTTGTTATTGTTGTTGTTGGCGTTGTTCAATGATGATGCCGTTGAGATAGCAGTAGGACGACTTGGTGGGATAGGAGGAGGTGATACTGCTAGGGGATGATTGTTTCCCGCAGGTAATGTCGTCGTCGTGA
>Ga0194115_10003341_pt1 | contig 18168 bp, 14 predicted proteins | sample TA2MahsurfametaG_3_FD_148656 | JGI IMG/M metagenome (GOLD analysis project Ga0194115, IMG submission 148656) | Freshwater microbial communities from Lake Tanganyika, Tanzania - TA2015002 Mahale S4 surface | ecosystem: Environmental > Aquatic > Freshwater > Lake | place: Tanzania: Lake... | reverse complement strand
GAACGAAACAAGATGAATCGTCAAAAACGACGAAAGAAGAATACGGAACATATTCCTATACCAGGAGTTGATCCATCTCAGACCGATATTAAGGCAGCACAAAAATATCAAAAGTGGTTAACGACACATGAATCACCGAAATGTTTTTGTGGAAATCCATCACGATTGAAAAAAGTTAAAAAGAAGAATACCCAAACAAGAGCGGGGGGGAATTATTTTTTCTTTTGTCAGACAGCCAAAGGTGAAAATCCATGTCGATTTGCTAAATTGGTCGATGATGTCATCAAGGAACAGAAACGGAAAGAAAAGAAAACCATTACCAACGGAATGTCAGAAACTCCATAAGGAAATTCCACATCGGTCGAGGTTGATTTTGACCATGAACGACAACACATGTAAAGGCAGTGACGGCAATGATCATTATAGTTTATGTTCTCCCATTTTGTGGGATATGTCTGCTTACTGGGTGCGAGACGGTGGCAAATAGGATCACCAAAAGGGTTATCGGCGAACGTCCACTCGATAGGTCATCACCTAGCAGTTTTGTCAACGTTTTCCGTTGGGAGGTGACAACATGCAACAGGCCACTTCAGTAGTAGGAATGATGATTGCTAATCATGAAACACACGTACGCTGAGAACATGACAGGGTGAAGACAATTAAACGTGAACACAGGCCACTTACCCCGAATATAAAGCTGTAGTCTGACCCAGTATATCGTTTCTTATTAGGGGTAGGCAAAGAGAGTTCAAAACGACTCATCGAGTTGTGTCTCATCATGCATTGTTTCTAATTTGTCTCTTCAGTAGGATTCTTCATTACGATGCAAACGGATTACGAGACTCTCGTCTGGGAGGATCAGTCATGAAAAGACTTTCCAAGAGACCTGATCCGAGCATATCAGAGACAGGATCGGCTTCGAACTGAGGATACATCCAGTTGTTGGTGCTGTTGGTGTTGTTGTTGGTGGTGGTGGGATCGATTCTTGGCACAGAAGTGGCGAATGGGTTTTGAGTCGGCAGTAGAATCTCACTCAAAAAATCTCCAGGTTGAATACCGGCATATGATGGGCAGTTACGGCCTTCGTAGCCAGGGGTAAGGAAATTGTTGGATGCTTTGGGCTCCGGTTGACCATATCCGTTTGGCCACTGAAAGTGCATATCATCCATCTGTTGTGACGGATACGACGGTACTGAATGGTCTGCAGCCTCTACCGCGAGTCCAGGTGTTGTTGTTGTTGTCGTTGTTGTCGCATGTAAAGTCAAGGCAGGAAAACCAAACCCTGGAGGTGGCAGGAGTGCAGGCGGTGGTGGTTGTGGAATGTCTTCTCCGACGTGAACGGTACCTTCTGCGTTTAACATATTGTTACCATCTCTTCCAAAATTCAATGGCAACGCTGTCGATGAGGCAGCCACTGGTGCAGAAGTGGTCGGTGAAATGTCGATGACTACATCACCTCCATCATCGTATGGGTCTGTTTCCATATCCACAGGTAGTCTACCCACTGCATGGTCCACAGTCTGGTCACCCACCACATCAAGATCGTCGGGAGTAAATCTTTCTTCTGCTGCAGATCGAAACACGTAGGACGTTCCCTCAATCTGAATAGGAATACTATCTTGAGTCGAGCAATAGGTACACAAACGGACGAATTGTGCCATCCGTGCCTTGGTCTCTTCATTCCTAGTATCCACCCTCTGAGATTGTGTCGACTGTAGGTCAAGGACTCGGATCACCTCATCTTCAGTGATGAATGGAGATCCTGTCGCATAATCCGGGGTCAAAAATGCAAAAGGTTGATATCCCTTTAGAGTACGATAGTCTTCTGGTTCGACTTGATCATTGATAGAATCCATTTGCAAACAATATTTTTGGACCAATGTTCCGACCGTTGATACCTTCTGCCAGAACTCTCCCTCATCGGCAAGCCCATCATCTCGTGCCATCAATTCAACAATAATGAGTAAAGGGAGGAGGAGTCGGATGGTACTTAGCTGACGAGGATCGTTCGGCTTTTCCAAGATTTTCGACATGGTGACAATTAACCTATCCAAAAAAGACCGACCCAACTGTATCATGAACTCTCTAACAATCTGACGACGGGTACCGGTACTAGCCTTTTCGATACCAAATGCGTTAATGATCACCACCTTGAAGAGCAACGGATCACTAAAGGCTGACACATCGAGGAGAGATTCCAATGACTGGAAGATACCAGCCAATTTCACCCGTAGATCCGTTTCATTTGCTTCCCGGAGGATATCAAAATGAAAGTCCACAAAGTGAGAAAGACAAGATTTTGTAGCTGCCTGTTTCTGTGCATTAGACAAGGGATTCTTCTTGTCTGCAACGAAAATGGGAGGTCCACCACGGGAATGTTCTTGAAGATGCTCTCTGTTACTTGTAAAGAGTCTTTCCAAGTTATTACCTGATGTTTCAAAACTCGAATGTGTCGCCAAGAGGGATCGACAATACCAGTATAAAGCATTCATACAAAGCAACGGGTCCTTCATCTGTTTGTAGCAAAGCGTAAGTCGACGATGTCAACAAGAACAGAAAAACCAGAAGGTTCAAGGGGTGCGACCAGAAAATTCCAACACATACCTGTGAGACGACTGCCAACTGATTATATGGATTTCCATTTCCTGGACTTAGTTTCGAAGCATTCTGGTAGCAAGCCGTTGCCTTGTCGAAGGATTCAGCATAACGATGCAAGTCGCCAGTGTAGATGAAGAGCCGGTATAACCCTTCAACGACTCCAGCAGTACTTTCACTCTCGGTAGGCACTTGGGCATCCTCCTGAGAATCCACTTGTGTATGGCCTGGAATTAACTTGGATTGATATTGAATTGAGAGATAGTCGTAAAGGGCTAACGCTTCCGACAAGAATTTCTTGAATTGATTCTCGAATGCTCTTGTTGATGATGTAGGCCCCTTCTTCCGTTTCATCTTACTCATTTCCTTTCGGAAGGAGCAAATGGGAAAATAGAAGCAGCTACGCCAGAGTGTTGTTGGTAAATCGTATTCACGAGAAACTGCCGGATCGGTAATGATTAAGTCACTTATTACCTCACAAAGATGACTCCGTAGTTGTGCGGCCTTTTCTTCATCTGATTTTCCAGCAGTAGAAAGCTCCGATTCAAGAGTCTTGGCTCGTTGTAGTAAATCTCGTACTTTTTCCTCATGACTTGGAACGAGCTTTGCACCAGGTCTTTGACGTTGTGAGTCTGGCATGATTAACTCTCACAGTCAGTCAAAATACACCCACTATAAAGTCGCCCTATCGTGAGGAAGCTTTCAGAAGCTATGTATAAAATATGTTTCTTTACGGAAAACCCTTATCACATTCATCAATCTTTCTCAATAAACAAGGCCAATAGCGTGTAAACTTCATGGGCGGGAGGGTAACGCGTTGCCTAATGAAAAATGTGGCGAGAACTACTAGTACGCGGCCAGCAAAAGAGACGCGGAACGACACGGCGAACTGCAGTTGGTTCCGACCGTGGAACGTGGGAAAAGTGCATGAACGGTACACGACGCACAAGCCGCCTTTTGAAGAACAGAAAGGACCCCGGTCGACGGACAGGGGCGCGTTGATTGAGGATGACTACTGTGACTAAATCTGCTAATCGTTTTCTAGTCAATATTAGACATCCTACTACTGATGAGGTCAGGTCTTCCATGTTTGTAGCCAACACCAGTCGGTTGCCGTCGTATCGCATCCGACACAGTAGGGTGCCTTGCCTATTTTGCACTGCCCAGCAGGACGGATCCATCTCGCGGCGGCTACGGTAGACAGATACTGCCGATCGAATCTGAAGATGACGTTTGTCTTTTTTCGCCGTTATCGTATTCGGAAAGGAAACTCCCGAAGGCAAGATACATACGGATGCTAGCAAGCTTATAAATGTTAACTGTAATGTTCAGGAAGGAAACTAAAATTACGCGGACAAACCAGAAATTAGGATGCCTCATTTTGCGTTGGGGCGGGCAGAGGGAAATTTACAAAGTCGCCGCTCGGAGGAATGAAATTGTACAAATCATTTATGTGCAGGTGCATGGATGGATGCAGGGAAGGGAAAGAGCATGGATTGGTCGAAGACGGGCGGGGGGGCGCAAGCCGTGTCTTTGAACCTACCCAACTGTTCCGACCACGCGATTATGGTGACCCGGGATATCTAGATTCTTAGAAAGAAGAGAACCTGTCAAACCCTTTGTATCCGAGGAGTCCTCCACACCTTGATAATGAAGCTGCACAAGAATATGCGACATCCCCCCACTTGGGTTTCTGAACCGGTCGGTGATCGGAACAAGATCGACCGTACAAAGCTTCTGGTTGGCTAGAACCAATGTTGTAGTCAGTGCATCAGACGAAGGAACAAATCCGGCATCGCTGCCAGGACTGCTTCGATTGACACGAAGAACAGATTCAACTGGCTTGCCAATTACATCCCCACTTACAAGGCCTGACATTTCACAAAAGGCCTTGTTTGCATGAACCACACAGAACGGTGGCATAGCCATGGTGACGAGCCTATTTTTTACGCGGGGGAAGGAAGATGTACGTCGTGAGAATCAACCCTTGACGCCAAGAATCAAATAACGAGAGAGGTAGGACTTACCGCGCGCTCGTGGAAAGAGCGAGTGCATCACTGAGTTCGATACCTCGACTTAGTGTGAGAAGTGGAGGAGGGACAACAAGAACACCAAGCTTAGTGTCGTTGACTACCTGCCATCCGTCAGGTTTCGAATTTCCTTGCAAATGCTCAACAGATGGATGTCCGATCATTGAAAGTGTGGTGGCTAATGTTTGGCCGACCCAAGGACCATCAAACTCACACACTGTAAAAAAGGATGGAATTGGATTAATCAAGGATGGCGATGACTCGAAGACAGAATCAGAAGTCACACACGACACTGTGCTGACATCGATCTTTGTCTTCTTGGACGGCCGTTCCTCCAAGTCTACAACAGGACTAAGCACAATGCGAGGACCATCGGAAGGACCTTTTTCATCTTCCTCCAAAACGTCCAAGACATCCTTGGCTTCTATCCATAGAGGGGACGAATCTCGCTCAAGTTTGCCTTCGATCGTCTGACGGGCCCGGGATGCTTCGTACGCGTCCTCCCGTTTCATCGCATCGATCGCTCTCTTCAATAGCGTCTGCTTTTCCTGAAGAAAGTTGATTTCACTCTCAATATCATCCGACTCTTGAGAGAAATTCGAATCATCGGAACCTGTCGAAGATAATCCTGAGGAGATAGATGAATAGATCGATGTCTTGCTGGATACACTAGATTCCTCGAGGGTTTGCATCGGTGAGGAATCACAATCCGAGGAGTATCCTCTGCTGATTTTGGAAGTACCTCTCCTAGTACTTGTGCGGGAATACGACTGCAGAAGATTTGCGGATGCCTCCATGGCTTCGTCATGGGCACCTTCTGCGGAATAATCGTGGTGATACATAGTTTTGCACTTGTTGTGATGGATGGATGATGTTATGTCATGATTGTGAAGCGAAGCGCTCGACACTCTCCTCTTCGCGGGATCTGACGACGTCCTAGAAATTGGTTGGAAACAGTTCGAGAGATAGTTCTAAGACACGGAGGAATCCGGGAACTCCCTGAATATTGAATCGGTACATTATTGTCGTAAGAATTTTCTAGAAATGGACAAACCAGCTTGACGATGTCACTGCTGAACGGGGTGACTCAGAATGATGCAGTTCTCGTCGTCGTTGTAAAAAATCATAGTTAACGACGCAGTGTGGAGTTGTTTCTATCGAACAACCAAACGTCATTATGAAGGAATCTGCTTTACCGAAATCTCAGAGTACCCCCTACGCGACCAAAAGAGCCACATCATGTGACGATGAATGTCGTCATACTTTCGATAAGTTTTCTCATTTAAGTTCGTGTTGGGAGTCTGGTCCCATGAGTAATGACAGTGAAAGAACTGTCGTCCTTAGTGACGAATGAAAACGTGGAGTCGTCGTCACCGACTGTCCGTCCTTTCACCTAGATCGGCAAGTTTCGCTTCTTTGGGGGATTCGTGTTTTTTTAATGGGGGATAATTGAACCAATCAAAACATTTTAATCTTGTGACGCAAGATCAATTTATTTATAACGTGCTTTTGACTATATGCCCCCCACCGTGCGTCATGTTGTTTCTTGCCACATCGATCCTACCTTCGCACCACAGAACACATTGACACATTTTAGAACGGAGAAGACTGCCAATTGATCGAAAAATGCGAAATCGATGTACACAATTTGATCGGTCGTAACGACAGCCACTTGATCTATATCGGCTAAGCAAACCCACGAAGAAGTAGAAAGATGATCGAAAACCAGAACGGCTCCTCTGACCGAGGCCAAAGCCGGAACACATCCAAAGCCGACTGTTTGGATGATGATAATGATTCAATCGAGGCGGCGACAATTCAACAAAATCAAGAAGACAGCGCCGAGACATTGTCCAGCAACGGCAGCGACAATGAAAAAGGGAATGGTAGTGGCAGTGGAGGGGGATACAGTGCGGACTGTTCATCGTCGTCCGAAGCATCCACGGAAGATGCATTGAAGAGATCTGAATCGGTCCCCGAGGCAGAAATGCAGCACCTTCGTGTAAGCGAAAGCGAACCAAAGCAGAAGTCGAAAGAAAAAGAAGGGAAAAAGTCAAAGAGCAAAAGCCGCCCCCCCTCATCTTCTTTGAGTACAAACGCAGCGGACGTTGGAGATTTCCCCGGGGCGTCCAAAGGTGGAGCAAAGTCAATGAACCCGGCGACGTCCTTACCGCAATGGAACGGAGTCAGAATTCAACACCCCATGGATCCCCGAATCGATATCAGCACCGTAGGGCATGTTCAGACTACGTCATTATCAGTTTTTCCTGTTCATGTTCACAAAGCAGGAAATCATAACGAAGAAGAAAGTGGACAAACTTTTCTAGCGAATCACCCTCCTCCCAGTGTTGATCAGTATATGACGCTAATGGAGGTACGCCAGTGAGATTGTACAAACAATGGACCTTTGTTGCAATGAGCGTTCTAATCTTTTTCTCTCCAGGTCGTTCGACCTTTCTTTCACGCTCATGGGATCACAAACCCGTCGGAGGGACCAGTGGAGCATAGACCTATTGAGTCATCTTCGAATCCACAACAACAAACCACCGCTTCCTTCAACAGCCATGCCAAAAATTTTCTGCATGAAAGCTCAGCAATGGAGAATGAAGCAGACAAAGTGAAACTCATGAAGAAGACCGAAGCTACCCGGCCGGAGGACAAGCCAACGTCGACCGAGAGTGACGGTAAGTATGTCATCACGCGTCGGAACGAACGAAACGAGCTTCACGTACTAAACCACACCTTGCCACTGTTTGTTCCCCTGAAATACTATTGAAGGCTCATCCATGGTTGTACTAGCGAGAGTCAAAAGAAAGCATTTGGCGAATAGACTACCAGGCGATCCGGAGAATGAGGAATCGAATGTCTCATCAAACGGAGGTTCCAACGGATCCTCAGCCATTAACTCGGATAGGAGAATGCAAGTTCAGTACCCAGACCGTCTCTCTAGACGAGACGAGACGAATCACAACGAGCGAAACGACGTTTCTAGGCATGATCATGGAAATGACGCTGGTATAGAAGGGCATCATGATAGGGGCAGACAGGAAGATTCAGCCACTTCAGCAGCCTCGTCTGAAAACAACGTCAACATCCCTGTGGTCGCTCCTCTAGGCCACGGCGGGGTTCCTGCTGTCGTGTCCGAGTACGCGTCTTCGCGAGTGGGGTCGAGCGGTAGCAATACTAATCAAACTTCTTCTTCAGGGTCTGGCAGTGGAGGCAATGATGGAAGTGGCACTGGCAGTGGTTCTAACCAAGGCGGAAGCTCGGGAAGTGGAAACGACAATGGCGGAATGTCCTCCAATGGCGTTGGATCTTCAGGTAGCGGCAACGATGTGAAAGGAAGCGGAGAAGATAGTCTGGACAACAGTGGCGCCAACAACAGTGGGGAAGGCAATTCAGACGAAAGCAACTCGAATGCCAACAAAGCTACGGGCGGTGACCGAGAACCTTCGCACTCCTTTGTCCATCCTCCCAGAGATGTACATCCCCTAAGAGAGTCTGAAAACCCGGCGGAGTCCAGAAGTGCGGTCCGCGAGAAGAAGCTTATTGACAAGAAAAGGAAGCGAATGAACATGCGCCGCGAATACGAAGAGAAGGTCCAGCAAGAGATGGAATCATCAGAAGCCAGTGATGAAAACGAACCAATGAAACCAGGACGACCGATCACATTGGACAAGGTTTTATCCTTGACAAAAAAGGCCAGGTACGTCGCACTGCCCTTGTTCCGAAGCATATCATTAGAAGCCTCATCCTCTCTACATCGTCTACCATTTAGGATTGTTGTGACTGCATCTCCCCCCTTCATTGTCGTACACACCAATGCTGCATTTTGCCGCCTCTCTGGAACTGACTCACACACTGTTGTCGGCAAACCAATTTCAACTCTGCTCTCCATTCCCGATCCTCTTACTCTCGAGGGTATGAACGTGAATCAACTACATTCCCAGCAAGCCGCTCTTGCTGATGATGTCGACGAGGTTGGCGCTAACTTGGATACTGTGTTGTTGGCCTCGCCATTAGAAAGCATGACGACTTCCGATCATGTTGAGTTGATAGAGGGGGTGACAGTCGCTGAAGCCGGCAGTCGGCCGCGCGCTGCCACTTCCCAACTCGATAGCGTGGAGCGACTCGTTGCCACCAGCGGTTTAGGACGATACAACATTGTCAATGTAAATTCCAAGCCACCGCATGGCATTGGCGAGTCGTCTGAGGCACTCGCTCAGTCACGAAACAGAGAAGAAGGTAGCAATGGAAGTAGCCTTACAAGTAGCAGCGAGTCATATCAACAAGTGACCTGTGAGTATGGCGGATTTGTACTCAGGTACCGGCGGACCATTGGAAGTGATTTCTTACAATTATCTCGTTTGCTTGTCCTCAAAGGTTCAATTGGCATTGCACCAGTGGTTAGTTCACCCGAAGCATTCTCGACCAGCACAGAAAAAGATCTCCAAGAAAGCCACCAACATAGGATGAAAAGAAGGAAACACCCCTCGAATGAGACGAGTTCATCGACGACCAGCCACCACCTATCAACCCGAAGAAACTTTCCTCATCGCGAGGTCATCGTTTCACGGAAGCGTCAACTCATTACGCACTACGCTATTCAATTAGAGCCTATCGATATAGGGTACCGACATGAAGGCAACTCTACTAGCAGTGAATCGCCTGGTGACGCCAAGCTAAAAAAATCGGATCGTCGGCTGCAACGAGATCTTGGTCTGTACAATGGAAGCGTAGGAGTCCGAACAATGAATCGACGAGAGCAAGGTTCTGACAACGACGTGGACATGGGCGGTATGGACTCTGAATCATCCCATCGTCATGACTGCGTTGCTACAGTCGGTTGAATATGAATTTCAGATATCGGGCGTCTTCATATGCATACACTACTCCAATTCGATGCCAGATGATCCTATGGCATCCCTGAGTTCCGGAAAAACTTCTACCCAAAGCAAGTCGAATAGGGTGTAGAAAAGACTTTTCACAACCATACGATTCTGTAGCATCTCGTGAACGATATCGAGACCGTCTCGAGTCAATTCTCTCCCCAGTATAGCTCTGATCTGTTCAGGAAAAACCTTATGCAACTGCTGTCGTGAGGCTTCCATGAGGTACATCTCTTCTTCAGCCGTTAGGGCGGGTCTCGAAATCAGCCAACAGCCATCTGGCCACAGGATGTCCAGGACTTTGTGGATGTACCCTCCAATCGCTTCAGGATTCAACTGTTCGATGTGTGTCTTATAGAGGAACTTTCGGAAATTGCTATTCTTCGTCATCGCCACAAAGGACGCTGTTTCTAGTGCAGATAAAAGTCTACTTCGCAAAAACGAAGCATTCTCGAACCCGAATTGAAATTTGACGAGCTCAACCAATCGGTTTCGAACAGCTAGCCACAAAATATTAGACATGAGACGAGAGATAAGGCTGACATCATCTCCGAAAACTTACCAGCCAATGGAACTGCGTCGACCTTGATAAGAATAGACTCAATCATTCCACTGTTTTCGTCTACGGCCGCAGTGTCACTTCCTCGTCGTCCAAGAACATTCAAACGATCTTGATTGCCCGATCCATTCGCTTGAGAGGATGCGTGGCCAACGGAGAGTCGGAAGGGCGAGACCCGCGCTGACATACCAATTCGAGTAAAACTGGTCCGGCCGAGTGGATCCCCGGCAAGCCGGAGGGGTGTTTTGGTTACCTTGATTTCCGACGGAAAAGGATAGAGAGCACCTATGAACAAAAGAATTTCAGAGCATCTACTCAAAATGTGGTTCGGTGACAGAAGGTAATCCATATATTCTCCGAGAAGCTCTCCTCGTCGTGCGATCGCCTTTTGCGTCACAGCAATCGCCCCTGTCTTGCTAGCTTGTGCTAACGACGGAATCATGGCTTTCCGACTTCGTCTCTCCGAAGGAGCACTGGAAAATGCTGCTGTTGCAACCCCCACTATACGAGAGCCGGTACTTATCGATGACTCGGTCGCTGCCACTTCTGATTTTAACTGCTTGTGTAGCGCCTGAAAATCCTTTATCGAACGGTATATAAGCCACTCCTCCTTGTACGTTGCCGCCAGATTTTCACCCTCGCACATGTAGGCACTTGCGTCGGATTCGTCGTCGACAACCTCTGCTAGTTCGACAACGGCGATACATCGAAGTCGGTATAGGTTTGTAGTCGAAGGAATCGAAGAATTGAACAACTCTGGGACGGAACTAGCAGGGACAGCTTCCTCGACCGTCACACTGAGCTCACGTATTTCCGTTGGATATCGGGGGTTCAAGAGACCATTTCGGCGTAGCTGTTCCCGGTCAATGTGGCAGACACCAAGCTTGAGATCACGAAGCAATACTGATTCCTTGAGTCTATCGGTGCTCCCATCATTTGCATAGTCGAGGATTTTCAGAGTTGGCCGCAATTGCGTATCAGTTTTCGCCTTGGTTGCACTTTTCGCTGACCCCGCCTTGATGCAATCAGTGAGGCACTAACGAAAGTATTGTTAGTGCAAAAAGGACCACAATGTCGGCATGTTTCACTTTGACATCATGATGTCAGACCAAAATACAAATCTTACCTGAAGCTGGGCTTCTTGTCTCGCAGATGTGACCATCAAGGCGGCTCGGACAAAGGACACTCTATACGGCTTGATTTCAATGCTCGTCTCATCTGTCCCACTGGTACTGTATTTCATGAAGATAATTGGGTACCCATCTTGTCCCATTTCAACCTTGTGCTTGTAGTCACCAAGGTCCGAGGAAGATGAGTCCCGTCCGATTTCCTTCCCAATGCCGTATAAGATGGCGCTTAGACTAGCATCGCTAACTTCCAGCGCCGACGCATCCGCACGATGATGGCCTCTCGCGGTCGAATCATGGATGGTGAACTGCTTCCCTGCAAGATCAATGATGGGCTTTTCGAAGAGGGACATTTTATACACAAAATCAAGGGCCTTGCCAGTTCTTGGAGTCGCCATAAAATCTGCCGATTCAACCACTGAATTAGACAAGAAACTCTGTGATGACGTTCCTTTCAATGGTCTCTGACATAAGTGACGCTCACGGAGAAATGCACCGGAAAGGAAGGGTCCTGATGTATTGCTACTCGCTACCGTCGACACAGAAGAGTCTTGTCGGAGAGCCTTACCCTTTCGTCGGTCAAGCTTTCGTGCGTACGCGTCATTGTTGAGCAAGACAGTCGCCGTTCTGAAGGCACGAACAGTGAGTATATCTTGTACTGTTTCTTTTTGCGCACCATGTACTTGGGCACCTCCTTACCTGTCAATCGGATAATACTGAATCCAGACTCGTCTGACGAATTTCCCGGCATTCCCTCGGGCAGAGATACTGACAAATGCAGTCGGCTCTTCGTAGGTAGCAAGGAAGCATTTATAACTAAGGTCATGGTTTCGGTCATCCCGATGAATACTGACTGGATTCAATTGACGAGGCTACCGAAACGTTCCCAAAGCGTACGATGAGTGTCTCAAGAGGAGGACGGAGCAAAAGCAGGACCCAGGTCTGATCTTGTCACGTACCTGTGCTCGCAAAAGGAATGAACTATCATCATCGGGTACTTCAATCCGTCGTCGATTGGAAACAGTTTCCACCGTGATGAGTGAGACTTTACCAGGTTCCGATTCCGTCACTGAATCCTTTTCCGTCGTCGCCGTCACATCCGCCCTTCGTGCAGCGTCTCGAATTGAAATCATGGTAGTCCCATTGTAGAACGTCATAGCCAAAGCATGGAGTTCACGATGTAATTCAACGTCACAGGGCGATGCACGTCGTCGATGAACGGTTTGAAGAGTATCATCCCCTCGTTGACTTTCCCACGACCGCGATCTCCGTTCACGTTCGGAACGTAGACTTGCACTGAATGCTGCATTTTTGTGAAAGTCTAGGAAGCGAGGAGTCGATGAAAATCCAGCGTAGCTGCTTTGGGCAATCATATCACCACCTACGGTGGAAAGATTCGACAACCCTCCTCCTCCTCCTCCTATTCCAGTGGGACTCTTTGGATTGCGATCGTTTTTTGAGATACCCAACGCCTCCGCTTCAACATCAATTCGAGGACTAGCGAGAGTATTCATCGTCTCGACCATGATATCGACTCCCTCAAAGACGCGTATGAGATTTTGAAGCTCCTGTGTCCATTTTGGAACGGCTAGGAAGGCGTCATCTCTGTAGTAAGGCAAAAGTATACTGTCCACACTCTGAATGAGTAGGCCCATGGCTCGTGGAAGTGCTGATGGAAAGGGCAGCATACAACCGTTATTAGAAAGTGAGGGATATCAAAGAGAACGTGAAATGCCAAATCTATCACACTTACATGCCGTGTGGAACCACGTTGAGACCAAGGTCCGTATGGTTGAAAGTTCATTCGGATCTGGCACAAAGACACCAACATTAGCACCCGCGTAGGAGGAAGACGAAGACGAGCCATCGAATTCGGATAAAGATTGTGACTTGAGTTGCGCCAAATGATAAAGTCTCTTTTCATAGGCATCCATGTCAGATGTTAGCTCCATGAGGACTTGTAAGAAACTTCTTGATTCATTATCATCCTCTTCATCCTCATATTCATCCTCCTCCTCCTCCTCTTCTTCATCGTTACAACTGTCCTCTGCGGTTTCATCTTCGACTTTGGCCATCTTCTTCCTTCGTCGACCACTACCACGAAAGGCACATCGTCCATGTAATAGGGCAGCTTCGAGGACTAATACTAATCGGATGACAGCTCGTTGACAATCTGGGTCATCATAATCGACTAAATCCGATTGTCGTCCCTGTTTCCTTGCCACCCTACAGTCATCTAATGGGATCAATTCCTCGACCTTGGATATCGCCGACTGTAATACCTTCAAAAACAATGGTCCAAATTCAGGTTTTTTCCGATTCGTCTCACTCGGTTGTTGTGCCACTGCAGTAGAGCCATCCTCTCCAGCTACATTCGGAGGCGGATAAACCATCGGCGATGATGAGGTTGTTGTCGTCCCAGGGGGGACATCTGTTGTAGAATTGAATGGTCCATCGGAAGATGATGCCCGAGAAGGTTGAGAGGTTGGATGAACATTTGGACTTTGGGTTGCCGAAGTTGTTCTGGGTTTACTTGTACCGCTGTTAGATCCCGTCGTAGATTCACTCAACCCAGCACTAGTAGTCCTCGTCGTCGTAGTGCTGGTGGTGGTGGTAGTTGTTGGTGTTGTTGTTTCGGGTTTGTCTTCCGAGGATGTCGTCCCATTCACAATAATCTCATTCAAGAAGGATGGGATCCATAAATTCATTAATGGTTGTAAGACACAGGCACCAAAAATTTCTGTTACCAATGCCATGACGACTTGAGAATTCGATTCCTGTTTAGGTAATAATGCACGGACCAATCGAAAGGCCAAACAACGATTATAATCCAATTCACATTCCTTTAACATATCTGGCCCCCCAAAGAGACGTTCCTCTAAAACTTGATTCGGATCTCTTGGACGGTTCCCATTCATAGCCGTGGTAGTAGTATTTGTTCGGCCATTATCATCATCCGTCGTGGCCGTCGTCGTCATGGGTGTTCCACATTCGACGCCATGAGCATCGGCAAATAGTAAGGAGGGGACGTCTAAACCAAAGGTCACAGCCTTATGAAGTTTTCCTGCCAATAGGAATTCACGGATAATTTCAATTTCGGTTGGATGGTCGGTCTCATTCTTTTCTTGTGCAATTTTACGTAAATGTCGATATTGTTTCAATGTCTGGGCCACTGCTTGTGTCCATTTTAATAATCCCAATGAAAAGATATTGACATGTTCCGCCCTTGTCGCTAGAGATCCAAAGCATACACTGAGTACACGATAAATTTGATCAACAAATGGAATCGTCCGATGAGTTAATGTACTCATTACCATCCTTCGATGATGATGATTCGTTGGATGATGTTGTGTATTGGAGGTTGAATCGTTGTCGCTTGTTGTTGTTGTCGTCGTCGTCGAAGTACTGCTACTACTAGCACCATCTCGTTCAATCCCATTTGAACGTTTCAGTCGTTCATCGATAAAGATGATCCCCCCATCGACCTTATAATACCATCCCGAAATATAATCTCTCATGACATGTTCAATGAATCGTCCTAATTCCTTCGTCACCGGTTTTGGTAATCTAGGCCAATCTTCTTGTAATAGATTCGGCCCGCATTGTTCTGGTATTGGGGCATCGGTGAATGGGTACCGATTCTGAAAGAATTTCGAATCTGATTTCAATACCTGTCCTCTCAATACCTTATCCGATACTGTATATCCTGCTAATGCCATCATGGCAAAGTATGACGAACTATCTTCTAATACATTCGACTGGGCTGCCACCTTGGAAAGGATGGGATAATGTAAAGATGATGATAATGGCGTAGAGGGTATAGACGTCGTCGTAGTCGTAGGAAAAGATTTAGGTCGGATAGTCTCCAAGAGTATTCTTGTCAGCGTAGATGCTATCGTGGACGATTGTTGTGGAGAGTCCGTCGTAGTACTTTCCTCACCTTCTTCTTCTTGTTGTTGTTGCAATTTTTGTAATTGTTCATATACATGAAGAGCGAAGCCTAAACCGAATCCTACACCTAATGTAACACCGAGTGTCGTCCATAGCAATCTCGCAATGGCATTCAATATTTGTTTGGGTGGGATCAAAGATATCATCATCGCTACGATGACTACTGCTATCCCCATCATTCCCATACCACTCCCAATCTTGAATGAGTCCCGGGAAGTGGTGGAAGATGAAGAAACATTGTTCGGTGTTGGTTTTGATGGCTTTACCATGATATACTCCTATGTATACTGCCGTCTTGCTCTATCGACTATCGTTGTTTTATAAGGTGTCCTTCTTTCTCTCTTCGCCCGATGGGGTGGTTGTGGGTTTTTAATGTTGCTGTACAACCTTCTACAACAAAGGAGTGAGAGGGGGCGTTCCCACGGATGTACTTGCTGGATGTGCACTCGTTTTTCGTACCGCGTTGGGTCGTGCCGTTGTGCTACATGGCAGAAAAACACGATCATTGCTTGTTGTTTTTCTTCTTCATGTTTCTGGATCCGGTTCTTCCTTCTTCCGTTGAAAGTCGTTGGGGTTAGTCCATCAAGTCCAACGACAGCACAAATTATGGTAGGCGTTTAGCTACCTAGTAATGCTACATATATAAATGGGTAAAAACGACATTTTAGCTATGAATACAATGTCTCGTATGCATTATAAATATATATCCTCAGGTCGTACGTCACTTCTATGATACGAATTCCCCGGGATTCACTTTTGGTGACTGTGATCGATTCTATGGAACCCTGCATTCGTTGGTATACCGAATCGGCATTCTAGTAGGTAGGTACACAAACTCTATTCTTGATATCATCCCGAGGGGTCACAAAATGAGAGATTATATGGAATGGTGACAAAAGAAGCTAGGTGGGGTGTGTTTCATTTTCATGGGTGATCACATGAAAGATCATTTCGTTTTCACTGTCAAGGATCCTCCACATTCTTTTTCCCAGAGAAGAAAAGATCCAGTCAATCAATCAATTATCATATACTTCGCAGAATCCACCTTGATCATCTGTACAACAGGTGCTACAACAGGAACACTGGACTTCGATGGTACCACCACTACGACTAGCAGTACTATTGAGACAATCAGTCTCAATCGCAACCGAAGTCGATGATAAAGATTGACACAGGGTCTCATCCAACGAACCTAGGAAATCATTCCTTGCCAAGGACAATTGGACCAAGGTTGTCAATTTGCCCAATGTACTAGGTATGGATCCAGTCAATGTATTGTTGTATAGGATCAAATATTCCAATCTTGTCAATTCGGATAAGAAAGGAGGTATCGGACCACTCAATCGATTGTCTTCCAAAAAGAGAGATTTCAGACTGAACCACCCCATTCCTCCTCCTACTACCCCATCATCTTCCTCTGTATTGACACCAGCAGAACCATCTGGAATGAATCCGGTCAAACGATTGGATGCCAAATCCAATTGTTCAAGGAATTCCATATTCGTCCATTCTTCTGGGATTGATCCTGTTAATTCATTATGTCCTAATCCAATAGAGAATAAACGTGGCATCGTCGTCCCCCAACCGGGGGGGATCGTCCCCGAAAATTGATTTCTTGACAAATCAAGACTTTGGAGATTCCCTCCTAACGTAATTGGTAGGGATCCTGTCATTCCATTCGATACCGCCCAAAAGTTATGTAGTTCTGATAACGTTGAAAGTTCCAAGGGTATCGAACCCTGTAATTCATTCTCATCCATTCCAATCACTCGTAGGCCTGATAGGAGAGATAATTCCCATGGCAGAGTTCCCTGTAATCCATTCCGATGGAATAGAAGATGAGACACCCAATACTCGTTGCCATCATCATCACCACGATCATTTTCATTGTTGTTGTTGTCATCATCGACGCAAAAGACTCCCAATGAAGAATAGTATTCCATCCGTGGATCTCTACCATTGTTCCATTCACAGAAAGGGTTCGAGGATGATAGATACCCCAAATTTTGATTCGTCCATAGGGGTCCATTTGTTGCATAGTACAGGACTGCCAGGACGTAATATTCAATCATTTGTTCTGTAGGTGTATTCACGTCCAATAATGGAATTGCATTCATTTCAATCCATTTCCATGCCAAGAATTGTGGACTTGATGGATTTTGAAATGGTTGCCCATCATCCCTGCTTGATGGAGCAATAATAGGAGATATCTCATCCCATAAGGCCAATACGACATCGGAAGGGGAAGAGGATGATGACGACGACGTTTCTGTCTCATTGTTTCCTGGATACATCGGCACCGCTGGTGATGATGGCGGCGAGGGAGATGATTCATCATCCTCGAGGACAGACTGAGTGCTGCTGTCTGGCCGGAAGAATATGATCCAACCCACAATTCCACCCACCGCCAAAAGAAGAATCAGGAAGAATATAACACCCCAAGTTCTCCTACGAAGACAACAGACTACGAAGTTATCTTCCACCCACCACGAACTTTTCTTGAGACTCTTGGTAGTGTTGTTCGATACGATCTCTGCTCTCACTACGGGAGTATCGTGTGGTTTTTGTTGTCGTTGTTCTTCTCGTTGTCGTTCGTCGTCTCTTTGTCTTCGTCGTTCTTGTCGCTGCTGTCGTTGTTGTTGCTTTTGTTGTTGTAGTTGTTGACTAAATTGAGTTTGGACTTGTACCTTCACACGTTCTTCAATCGTTTCAGAAATCTGTCGTTCAAGCCTTTCCGCAAGTCGAGCTGTCATATCCTCCTCTTGATCGTCGGGTGATACTTCAGCAGCAAGTGGTAATAAGGGTAGTTCATTAAGGGTGACAATACTTCCATGTACATTGTGGCTTTCGATATCGTCGTAGTCTTCATCTTCGTCGTCATCGGCCCCGGATGCGAGGTCACGACGGAGGGTAGATGACATCCCATCTGGTGCTACCGAAACAGCTCCTGGCATTACAGCCAGCATCCTATCCGTCGTTTTCTTTGGACTGTGATTCTCTGTCGTAGCCATGCTGCT